>Ga0183260_10003471_pt1 | contig 12704 bp, 18 predicted proteins | sample AntDrymUQ4972206_2_FD_129768 | JGI IMG/M metagenome (GOLD analysis project Ga0183260, IMG submission 129768) | Polar desert sand microbial communities from Dry Valleys, Antarctica - metaG UQ497 (22.06) (version 2) (version 2) | ecosystem: Environmental > Terrestrial > Soil > Desert | place...
AAGGGCAAAGGCATCCGGTACGCCGGCGAGCAGGTCCGCCGCAAGGTCGGAAAGGCAGGTAAGTAATGGCTATCCCCCTGAAGGCCGGCAAGCACACCGCGGTCAAGACCGCTTCGCGCCAACGTCGCCAAGTGCGCGGCCGAAAGAAGATCTCGGGCTCAGCCGAGCGTCCGCGCTTGGTCGTGTCGCGATCGACGCGGCACGTCTTCGTACAGGTCGTCGACGACCTCGAAGGCAAGACGATGGCGTCGGCCAGCACCATGGAGGCCGACGTGCGCGCCTTCGAAGCCGGAAAGACCGCCAAGGCACGTAAGGTCGGCGAGCTCGTCGCCGAACGGGCCAGAGCCGCAGGTGTCGAGGCGGTTGTATTCGACCGCGCCGGCAACAAATATCACGGTCGCGTTGCCGCCCTGGCTGAGGGCGCCCGCGAGGGAGGCCTTGCATTCTGATGCCTCATTCGACGTACAAGGAAGAAGGTAGTTCGACATGAGCGGACCCCAGCGCCGCAGTGGTGGCGCCGGCTCCGACCGCCGGGGGCGCGATGATCGTCGCGGCGCGGCTGCGGACAAGACCGCCTACATAGAGCGGGTGGTGGCGACGAACCGTGTCGCGAAGGTTGTGAAGGGTGGTCGCCGCTTCAGCTTCACCGCTCTCGTCGTCGTCGGTGACGGTGATGGCAACGTGGGGGTGGGCTATGGCAAGGCCAAAGAGTTCCCCGCCGCGATTGCCAAGGGCGTCGAAGAGGCCAAGAAGTCCATGTTCAATGTCCCCCGCAGCCAAGGCACCATTCCCCACCCTGTCCAGGGTGAGAAGGCTGCCGGTGTGGTGATGCTGCGTCCGGCCGCACCCGGAACCGGTGTCATCGCCGGGGGCCCCGTGCGCGCAGTCCTCGAATGTGCGGGCATCCATGACGTGCTGAGCAAGTCGCTCGGCTCGTCGAACGCGCTGAACATCGTCGGCGCGACGGTGACCGCGCTGCGCATGTTGAAGACGCCCGAGATGATCGCTACCCAGCGGGGCCTCACGGTCGAGCAGGTCGCTCCGGCTGCCCTGCTCAGGGCCCGCGCGGAAGTGAGCGAACAATGAGTCGACTGAAGGTGAAGCAGGTTAGGTCCGGCATCGGCCGGAAGAAGAACCAGCGTGAGACGCTCCGCACGCTTGGACTGAAGCGGATCGGTGACGTCGTTGTCAAGGAAGACCGGCCGGAGATCCGCGGGATGCTGGCCACCGTGCCCCATCTCATAGTTGTCGAGGAGGTCGACTGACATGACTCTCAAGCTTCATCACCTGCGGCCCGCGCCAGGGGCCAAGACCGCGAAGACCCGAGTGGGTCGCGGCGAGGGGGGCAGCAAGGGCAAGACGGCTGGTCGTGGCACCAAGGGCACAGGCGCGCGCTATCAGGTGCCGTTCGGGTTCGAGGGTGGGCAGATGCCGCTCCACATGCGGCTGCCCAAACTCAAGGGCTTCAAGAACCAGTTCCGGGTCGAGTACCAGGTCGTCAACCTCGACAAGCTCAGCGAACTCTTTCCCGAGGGGGGAGCTGTGACTCCCGCCGACCTGGTCGCCAAAGGCGCCGTGCGTGACAACGCACCGGTCAAGATTCTCGGCGGTGGGGATGTGACCGTCGAGCTGCAAGTCACCGCACACGCCTTCTCCGCTTCTGCGAGAGAGAAGATCACCGCTGCAGGCGGGCGAACCACCCAACTTTGAGCTCAGCTCCGCCAGCCCAGGAGGCAGCCGGTTCGAGTTGTCGAGCCGGCGGCTTCATTTCACCTCGAAGCTCGCTGCAGAGCACGGGGCCCCGGTTGCGAGATCGCGGACAGGGCTCGGGCTCTGGATGGAAGGCAGTAAGGTGGTCCTTGACTGAGAGTCGACGCCGCAGGGCTTATCCGACCTCGCCGACGACAAGGAAGAAGTTCCCCAGCCGGGAGCTTGCTGGGAGGACTTGGTGCTAGGCGCCTTCGTCAATGCTTTCCGAACACCCGACTTGCGCCGCAAGTTGCTGTTCGTGATGGGCATCATCGTGTTGTTCCGATTGGGTTCGGCCATCCCCACCCCCGGTGTCGACTACGTCAAGGTACAAGAGGGCCTCGCCGGCGTCGACGACCAGGGAATCTTCGGGCTCATCAACCTGTTTTCCGGAGGTGCACTGCTCCAGCTGAGCATCTTCGCGCTGGGCATCATGCCCTACATCACGGCCAGCATCATCTTGCAGCTGCTCGTCGTGGTGATCCCACGCCTCGAGACTTTGAAGAAGGAGGGGCAGGCCGGCCAAGCGAAGATCACGCAGTACACCCGATACCTCACGCTGGGACTCGCCATCTTGCAGTCCACTGGCATCGTCGCCCTGGCTCGCAATGGTGCGATTTTTGGTAATCAGGGCGGGGGAGAGTCTCTGCTGGTCGACGACAAGGTGACCACGCTGTTGCTGATGGTGGTAACCATGACAGCCGGCACAGCCATGATTATGTGGTTCGGCGAGCTGATCACCGAGCACGGCATCGGTAACGGGATGTCGATCCTGATCTTCACCTCAGTGGTGTCGTCGTTCCCAGGCGCCTTGTGGGGAATCAAGGAGTCAAGAGGCTGGGATGTCTTCGGCCTGGTCATCGCGATCGGTCTGGTGATCATGGCCGCGGTCATCTTCATCGAGCAGGCTCAGCGACGGATCCCCGTGCAGTACGCGCGGCGGATGGTGGGGCGCAAGATGTTCGGCGGCACTTCGACGTACATTCCGCTCAAGGTCAACCAAGCCGGCGTCATCCCGGTCATCTTCGCCAGCAGCCTGCTCTATCTGCCGACGCTCACGTCGAACTTCAACACCTCCAACTCGGGCTGGTCAGTGTGGGTGCAAAGGCATTTCGGAACCGGCGATCACCCCTACTACATGATCACCTACGTGGCCCTGATCATCTTCTTCACTTACTTCTACGTCTCGATCACCTTCAACCCGACCGAGGTGGCCGACAACATGAAGAAGTACGGCGGGTTCGTCCCCGGGATCAGGGCGGGCAAGCCCACCGAGGACTACCTCGCCTACGTACTGTCACGCATCACGTTCCCCGGAGCCATCTACCTCGCGTTAGTGGCGTTGGTTCCTCTGATCGCTCTCGTGGTGGTGAACGCCAACCAGAACTTCCCGTTCGGCGGCACGTCGCTGCTGATCATGGTCGGCGTCGGTTTGGACACGGTCAAGCAGATTGAGAGCCAGCTTCAGCAGCGGCACTACGAAGGATTCTTGCGCTGATGCGCATTGTCTTGGTGGGTGCCCCCGGAGCTGGCAAGGGCACCCAGGCGAAGTTCATCTCAAAACACTTCGCCATTCCCTCGATCTCGACGGGCGACATGTTCCGCGCACACCTTGCTTCGGAGACCAAGCTCGGTATGGCGGCGAAGCGCTTCATGGACGTGGGGGAACTGGTGCCGGACGAGGTGACCATCGACATCGTCCGCGACCGGTTGACCCAGCCCGATGCCGCGAACGGATTCCTCCTGGACGGCTTTCCCCGCACCGTCCCTCAAGCCGAGGCACTGAGCAAACTGCTGGCTGAACGGGGCACCCCGCTCGACGTGGTCCTAGAGCTCCAAGTCGACAATGACGAGGTGGTAAGTCGACTGTCTGGCCGCCGTACATGCAGTACGTGCGGGCGTGTATGGCACCTTGACTTCGATCCACCTCGCGAGGCGGGCAAGTGTGACGTGGACGGTGGCGAGCTTTTCCAGCGCGACGACGACCTGCCGGAGACGATCCTGCGACGCCTCGACGTCTATGCCGAGCAGACCGAGCCGCTGGTCGCCTACTACCGAGATGCCTGCTTGCTCCAGTCGATCGCTGCGCACGGCGCACTGGAAGACATTGCCGAGCGGGCGATCGAGGCGCTCGAAGCAGCTCCTCGCCGTACCTGACCGGAGCCGGGCATGTTTCGCGAGCGCGGCATCGAGATCAAGACTCCCGAGCAGATCGCCTGGATGCGAGAAGCTGGTCTCGTGGTGGCCGAGGCTTTGTCTTTGCTCGAGTCCGCAGTCGAGCCTGGCGTCACCACGCGAGAGCTCGACGCGATCGCGGAGACGCACATCCGATCAAGAGGTGCCACTCCCAACTTCTTGGGGTACCACGGATTTCCGGCCACGATCTGCACGTCGGTCAACGACGAGGTCGTGCATGGCATACCCGGCGACCGGGTTCTTCGGGAAGGCGACCTGGTTTCGATCGACTGCGGCGCCGTCGTCGAGGGTTGGCATGGTGATGCGGCTGTCACCGTTGCCGTCGGGTCGGTGTCCGACGAGCTGCACGAGCTGATCCGAGTGTGTGAAGAGTCGATGTGGCGCGGGTTCGCCAGCGCGAGGCTCGGAGGACGTCTGTCGGACATCTCTGCCGCAATCGAGGCCTACGTCCGCTCCCAAGGCGACTACGGCGTTGTCGAGGACTACGTCGGACACGGGATCGGGTCAGCCATGCACATGGCCCCTCGCGTGCCGAACTTCGGCCGACCCAGCAAGGGTCCGAAGCTGGTCCGCGGCATGGCACTGGCAGTGGAGCCGATGATCACGCTGGGCACGATCGATACTGACGTGCTCGACGACGACTGGACTGTCGTGACCACCGACGGCTCGTGGGCCGCGCACTTCGAGCATTCGTTCACCCTGACCCCTGAGGGCGCGCTTATCCTCACCGCGCTCGACGGCGGGGCGGCGAAACTGGCCGAGTTGGGAGTTGCGTGCGCGCTGGCTTAACAGCAACGGTTCGTCGGCTCGTGTCGCATCCTCGTGTCGCCTGTCTCTGTCCCCGCCCTCGGTCGCACGAATGGGGGGGCATCGCCAATTTCTTCGTTTTCCCTCTCAGGGTCTAGACTTGGGGGTCGGCCCATCTGCGGTCCGTTTTGCCGTGCCTGGCGGCTGCCTAGCCTCCCCCGTGGAGCGAGGAACAGGCGCGTCTCACGGACAGGAGTCGGGCCGGACGTACGAGCACTATTGATTCCCACCCCATGCTCGTCCACCGGAACCATCAACCCATGCTGCTAGAGATTGCGGAGGATATGCCGAAGAAGGAAGGGGTCATCGAGATCGAGGGCACCGTCGTCGAGGCGCTCCCGAACGCCATGTTCAGAGTCGAACTCAACAACGGGCACAAGGTTCTCGCCCACATCAGCGGCAAGATGCGTCAGCACTACATCCGGATCCTCCCCGAGGACCGTGTGGTGGTGGAGCTCTCGCCCTACGACCTCACCCGCGGACGCATCGTCTATCGCTACAAGTAACTCCCTAGCAGTCCAACTCAGCCGTCAACCCGCAGGCACTCCTCCGATGCATCGGACCCAGGGGACCTGCCCACATGGAGAGCTCGATGAAGGTCAACCCGAGCGTCAAGAAAATCTGTGACAACTGCAAGGTGATCCGCCGTCACAAGCGGGTCATGGTCATCTGCGTCAACCCGCGCCACAAGCAGCGTCAGGGTTAGGCGCACCTAGGAGGTCCGGCCACCCGGCCGTTCCTCAGCCAAGTGTGACCGCTCATCGCCATCCCTCGGGATGGGTGATGTTGCCCCCGGACCGAAGGCCGGGGCCCTGCCATTCGTACGACGGCCCTTGCGGGCCGGAGCCGAGAGGCGGGCAGGGACGCGGCACGCCAGACACCTTCGACGACTGAAAGGTTCACCGCCTGATGGCACGCCTCGTCGGTGTAGACCTCCCGCGCGACAAGCGCATCGAGGTCGCACTTACCTATATCTTCGGAATCGGCAAGACTCGCGCACACGAACTGCTCGACGCAACCGGGGTCAGCCCTGACTCCCGCGTCCACACGCTGGGTGACGACGAGCTGGTCAAGCTCCGCGACTACATCGAAGCCAACTTCCAGGTCGAAGGTGACCTCCGCCGGGAGGTTACAGCCGACATCCGTCGCAAGGTGGAGATCGGCAGCTACCAAGGCCGCCGCCACCGTCAAGGCCTCCCCGTGCGGGGACAACGCACCAAGACCAACGCGCGCACCCGCAAAGGTCCCAAGCGCACCGTCGCGGGCAAGAAGAAGGCCGTCAAGTGACCGCGTGCCGTCGACCAGTCAGTTCCCTCTTCCTCAGGAGTTTGTGAAATATGCCTCCCAAAGCCCGTCAGGCTGGCGCCAAGAAGGTGCGTCGCAAGGAGAAGAAGAACGTCGGTGCGGGCCACGCCCACATCAAGAGCACGTTTAACAACACGATCGTCACGATCACCGACCCCACTGGGGGAGTGATCGCCTGGGCCAGCGCCGGCACGGTCGGATTCAAGGGCTCACGCAAGTCGACCCCCTACGCCGCCCAGATGGCCGCGGAGGCCGCGGGGCGTCGGGCGATGGAGCACGGCATGAAGAAGATCGACGTCTTCGTCAAGGGTCCCGGCTCCGGTCGCGAGACGGCCATCCGGTCCCTCGGCGCGATCGGCCTCGAGGTCGGCACCATCCAAGACGTCACGCCAAGCGCCCACAACGGATGCCGCCCTCCCAAGCGGCCTCGCGTCTGACCCCCAGCAAGACAAGGAGACTGATCACATGGCCCGCTACACCGGACCGATGACGAAGAAGTCCCGCCGCCTGGGGGTTGACCTCATCGGTGGGGATGCTGCATACGAACGCCGGCCCTACCCGCCCGGTCAGCACGGCCGCGGGCGGGTGAAGGAGTCGGAGTACCGCAACCAGCTGATGGAAAAGCAGAAGGCCCGCTACACCTACGGGGTCCTTGAGCGCCAGTTCCTGAACTACTACAAAGAGGCAAGCCGCCGAGCCGGCAAGACCGGTGACAACCTGTTGCAGCTCCTCGAGTCGCGTCTGGACAACGTGGTCTACCGTGCCGGTTTCGCTCGGACGCGTCGCCACGCGCGCCAACTCGTGGTCCACGGCCACTTCCAGGTCAACGGCCGCAAGGTCGACATACCGTCTTACCAGGTCTCGGCACATGACGTCGTTGACGTGCGCCCGAAGTCATTGGAGACGACACCGTTCATCGTGGCTCGCGAGACCCACGGCGAGCGGATCGTGCCCGCGTGGCTCGAGGTCATCCCGGGCCGAATGCGTGTGTTGGTACACCAGCTCCCGGTGCGCCAGCAGATCGACCTTCCCGTGCAAGAGCAACTCATCGTCGAGTACTACTCCAAGAAATAGTTTGACACCGCAGCGCCGCCGCGGTGCTGCTCACTGGGGGCCCGCCCCCAGACCCCCGTTATGGTTGAGGATACGAAGATCCTCGTCCGTGACGGGCCTGATAATTCATATATCTGCGCCTTCATATGAAGGTTGGCGTAGGAAGGAAGAACTACTGTGCTTATCGCTCAGCGTCCGTCACTGTCCGAAGAGGTCGTCAACGAGAACCGGTCGCGGTTCGCGATCGAGCCGCTAGAGCCAGGTTTCGGCTATACGCTCGGCAACTCGCTTCGCCGTACCTTGCTCTCGTCCATCCCGGGCGCGGCCATCACTTCGATCCGAGTGGACTCGGTGCTTCACGAGTTCACCACCATCGCCGGTGTCCGCGAGGATGTCACCGAAATCATTTTGAACCTCAAGCAGCTCGTCGTCTCGTCAGAGCACGACGAGCCGGTCACCATGTATCTGCGCAAGCAGGGTCCGGGCCAGGTCACCGCAGCTGACATCGCGCCCCCCGCCGGCGTCGAGGTGTACAACACCGACCTGGTGATCGCAACGCTCAACGACCAGGGCAAGTTCGACATGGAACTGGTCGTGGAGCGCGGCCGTGGCTACGTGTCGGCAGTGCAGAACAAGGCCGGTGACACCGAGATCGGCCGGATGCCAGTCGACTCGATCTACTCGCCCGTCCTTAAGGTGACCTACAAGGTCGAAGCAACCCGAGTCGAGCAGCGCACTGACTTCGACCGCCTGATCATCGACGTCGAGGCCAAGCCCTCGATGAAGCCGCGTGACGCGCTGGCCTCCGCCGGCAAGACGCTCGTCGAGCTGTTCGGCTTGGCGCGCGAGCTCAACGTTGAAGCCGAGGGCGTCGACATCGGGCCGTCACCGATCGACGAGCAGCTCGCAGCCGACTTGGCGCTGCCGGTTGAGGACCTCAACCTCACCGTGCGCTCCTACAACTGTCTCAAGCGGGAGGGAATCCACACCGTGGGTGAGCTGCTCTCTCGTAGCGAGCAGGATCTGCTCGACATCCGCAACTTCGGGTCCAAGTCGATCGACGAGGTCAAGACAAAGCTGCACGAGATGGGCCTGTCGCTCAAGGACAGCGCACCCGGCTTCGACCCGAGCACCATCGTCGACACCTACGACGACGATGATGACGTGAGCTTTGCGGAGGACGAGCAGTACTGAGCCCGCAGCGTGCTGCGGGCCAGTTCTGCTCAGCCGAGGCGAGTTGTGACATGCCGAAGGCTGGCACAACTCAACCAAGCCAGCTGAGGATTCAGGCAGCAGGTGACCCGCCCCAACTATCCGGGTACCTGATACGGCTCGGGAGAGTGAGATCGACATGCCAACCCCTAAGAAGGGTCCCCGTCTCGGCGGAAGCCCCTCACACCAGAAGGCCATCTTGGCCAACCTGGCGACCAGCCTCTTCGAGCACGGTGCCATCACGACGACCGAGGCGAAGGCGCGCGTCTTGCGTCCCTACGCAGAGCGGCTGATCACCAAGGCCAAACGTGGCGACCTGCATAACCGTCGCCAGGTTCTGTCTGTGATTCGCGACAAGAGCGTCGTGCACGTGCTGTTCACAGAGATCGGGCCACGCTTCGCCGATCGTCCGGGCGGCTACACCCGCATCACCAAGATCGGTCCGCGCAAGGGCGACAACGCCCCCATGGCGGTGATTGCGTTGGTGACAGAGGAGCTCACTGCCGCGTCCCGCTCCAGCAGACCCTCACCGGGAAGCTCGAGCCGATCCGCCGGCAGTGCCAGGACAACACCGACTGCTCCTGCTGTCAGCGGCGTCGAGGAACCCACTAGCGCGCCGGTTTCTGCTGGAGATGGTGCCGTCGACGACGTCGTCGCCGCTGAGGTTGAGCCGAGTGAAGAAACCGCTGGCGGCGAGCCGGTGGAGGGGAGTTCAGATGACGTCGAGGGCGACGAGCAGCCGGTCGAAACCATCGGTGGAGAGCCCGCCGAGGGTGAGACGGCCCCGGCTGAGACGGTTGGTGGCGAGCCCGTCGACGACGGTTCGACTTCCTCCCAGAGCGAGCCAGCTGACGCCGACCCGACTGCCGGCCCTGCCGATGGCGACCATAGGTAAGCCAGGTCGTTCTTCGAGACTCGCCCCGCCCCTGGGACGCCGTGACTGGGCCGCTCGTCGGAGAGCTCAGTCGGAGGTCAGGGGACAGTCGCCCGGGCCGCCCGGTCGTCGCTCGGCTTGCAGTTGGATCTCGGTGCCTGTGAAGCCCACCGACCGATACAGGCGGATGGCCGAGTACGTCGGATCGGCGATCATGACGAGGGTGGAGGCGCCAAGGTCGTAGAGGCCGAACTCGGCGACGTGATGGACGAGCGAACCGGCATATCCGCGCCGACGGGCATCCGGGTGGGTCTCGACTGACTGGAATCGAGCCAGACCGTTGCCAGCCGCGAACAACCCCATCGACGACACCATCCGGTCGCCAGCAAAGGCTCCGAACCAGGCTCCCTGCCCGCGGTCCACAGAGGCTCGCCTTGTTGCCGAGCGCGCCTGGCAGAACTCGCGATAGCTGTCAGGCTCGAGACCGTCGTCGCGGCACGCCACACTCAGCTCGACCTGCTGATGCCAGTCATCCTCGCTGTACAGCCTGCGATAGGTCGCGTCCACCTTTTCCCGAGGTGGCTTGTGCACCTCTTTGGCGGTCATCACTGTGGCGACCTCCACCGTCATACCGGCCTCGGCGAAGCCGCGGAGCTGTTCGACCGACCCATTGGTGCCGTCGAAGCCCAATGCGATGTGGCCTGCGTCCGGGAACTCACCGCGAAAGACGTCCAGCCAATGCTGAGTCTTATCCGGTTCCGGCGCACTCGGGAGCAGCATGAAATTCCCCCACCAGTGCGCGGGATTGTGCGGGCTGCGCACGATCAGGTGGGTCTCGTGGTCCTCGACCAGGCTGCCACCGAGTCTCAACATTGCGAGGTCGGTCTGCCAGCCGAGAGAGGTGACATGCACGTGCCGAGCCTACGACGAAGTGCAACGGCTGGCGGCCGTCGCGACACTCGGCCAGGAGTTGTGCTGGATGAGCAACAATGGGTTGCATGTTGGCGCCACCCCTTCGGGCCGCCGGTGGCGACGATGGCCTGTCACCTTCGACGCCCGCCCCTGACACGGAGCCCGCCGAGCGTCGGGTGCGGCTGCGACTCGACGTCGCATACGACGGGAGCGACTTCTCCGGCTGGGCCCGCCAGCCTGGTCGCCGTACCGTTCAGGAGACACTCGAAGGCGCTCTTGCCACGATCCTTCGGCTGCCTGAACCCTCCCTCACCGTGGCCGGCCGCACCGACGCCGGCGTACACGCGCGAGGCCAGGTTTGTCACGTCGACGTGCCTAGCAACGCCTTGGCCCCAGGAGGCGCTGCTCCATTGGGTCACCGGCTGCTTCGTCTGTTGCCGGCTGACGTGCGTGTACGTCGGGTCGAGGTGGCGCCGGATGGCTTCGACGCCCGCTTCTCAGCGGTCTGGCGCCGCTACGCCTATCGCATCTGCGACGACCCGGCAGCAGCTGACCCTCTGAGGCGAAACCATGTGCTGGCCTGGCCGCGCCGCCTCGACGACCTAGCCATGAACGAGGCCGCCACACCCCTGGTGGGCGAGCACGACTTCGCAGCGTTCTGCAAGCGTCGAGAAGGCGGCACAACCGTCAGGGCACTGAGAGAGCTTGCCTGGTCTCGCGCCGGTGCTGAGCTGACTGCACGGGTGGTAGCAGACGCCTTCTGCCACCGCATGGTTCGGTCGCTGGTGGGATGCCTGCTGGCTGTTGGTGACGCACGCCGACCCATCAGCTGGCCGCTGGAGGTGTTGTCGGCGGGGCGGCGCGATCCGGACGTTGCTGTCGTGCCCCCTCACGGTTTGACCCTGGAAGAGGTGGGGTACCCAACGGGCTCCCAGTTGGTCTCGCGGGCAGCCGAGTCCCGTGCAACGAGAACTCTCGGGTGACGCGGTTCACCGGCCCCGCGGGGGAGCACCAGTCATGAACGACCACTACTTCTCGACTGGCCCCGGTTCGGTGGAGCGGCGGCAACTCGTCAACGCCCACGTCTGGGGGCGTCACCTCGCCCTGCAGTCGTCCTCCGGCGTCTTCGCGGCCGGTCGAGTCGATACCGGCACGTCGGTGTTGTTCCGTGAGACCGACCCACCGACAAGCCCTGGCAACTATCTCGACCTTGGCTGTGGATATGGCGTCATCGCCTGTGCGCTCGCAACCGTTGTCCCCGACGCCGGGGTCTGGGCGGTCGACGTGAACGAGCGAGCAGTCCAGTTGTGCTCCGAAAACGCGTTGGCATTGGGTCTCGCCGATCGGCTACGGGCGATGCTGCCAGGCGACGTACCAGCTGGCTTGACGTTCCAGGAGATCTGGACGAATCCGCCGATTCGCATCGGCAAGACGGCACTGCACGAGCTGCTGCTGGCGTGGCTCCCGCGGCTGGATCCGGCTGGCCGGGCGGTGCTGGTGGTGGGCAAGAACCTCGGCGCCGACTCGCTGCAGCGCTGGCTCAGCGAACGCGGCTACCGCTGCGCACGGTTGGCCGCTGCCAAAGGCTTCCGTGTCCTGGAGGCCCGTCCCTGGGCTCCGGCGTGACTTCGGGCTGCGACAAACCGGGTTGCTGGTGGCATTGGGTGTGAGTGAATATGACTGTGGCTGATCAGGAGGTCGCCGGGCCTGTCGAGTTCGACGGCTGGGTGACGGCGCGTGCGCCGGCTCTACTGCGCTTCGCCTATCTGCTGACGGGGAGCCGCGAAGCCGCCGAGGATGCCCTGAAGGCGGCGTTGTCCAAAACCTACGAGCGCTGGTCACGAGTAAGTGTGATGCATGACAGAGATGCGTACGTACGCCGGTTGATCATCAACGATCGCATCTCCTGGTGGCGCAAGCTCGCTCGACAGAAGTTGCCCGTCGACAACGCTTGGGGCGAAGCAGTGTCACCCGATGGTGCTGGCTTGTCGCTGCCAGGAGCAGGTGCCGTGTGGCGGCTGTGCCAATCGCTTCCGACCAAGCAGCGCGCAGCCGTCGTGCTCAGGTTCTATGAGGGTCTCAGCTACCCAGAAATTGCCGACCTGCTCCGCTGTCCTGAGCCGGTGGTGCGGTCCCACGTCCATCGAGCACTGACAGGCTTGCAGGAGCTGATCGAAGGCCACCAGGCCCGCAATGTATGACACCGACGCTGGACAACTCGAGCGCATCATGCGCCGGGGCCTGCAGGCGCAAACCGCTTCCCTGCTTCCGCACACCGACCTGGCCGAGGGTGCACGGGAAGGGGCACGTCAACGTCGCCGCACCCGTCTGCGGATGGGGGCAGCGGCGGCTGCGCTGGTCGCCGTACTTGTGGCCATCTCGGCTACGGATGGCCAGTCGGACCCGTCTACGGACAATCGCGTGGAAGCAGGGCCCGACCGTCCTAGCATCCCCGCAGAGTCCCTTGGCAACCGACTTCCTTTTGACGTTGCGAGTACCATCCCCGACGGCTGGCGAGTGGAGTCCTACCGCGGCGTACAGATTCGGGTTCCTCCCACTTGGGGGTGGGGCGCCTCACCTCTGCGCCTTGATGAGC
>Ga0183260_10003472_pt1 | contig 12702 bp, 14 predicted proteins | sample AntDrymUQ4972206_2_FD_129768 | JGI IMG/M metagenome (GOLD analysis project Ga0183260, IMG submission 129768) | Polar desert sand microbial communities from Dry Valleys, Antarctica - metaG UQ497 (22.06) (version 2) (version 2) | ecosystem: Environmental > Terrestrial > Soil > Desert | place...
CTGTCGAGGACTTGAAAGAAGCTCTGAAGGGCGAAGACACCGAAAAGATCACCGCCGCCTCAGAGGCACTCAGTCAGGCTTCCCACAAGCTGGCCGAGGCGATTTACAGCAAGGCCCAGAGTTCGGGTGGTTCTTCCGGCGCCGACGGCCAGGCCGAAGCCGAGGGCGCCGACGACGAGGTTGTTGACGCAGAGATCGTGGAAGAAGGCGCCTGAGTTGGAATCCCAAAAGAACACGAGGGACACCCCCATCCACGACCGAAGAAAGTTTCGCGAGGACGATGAGCACGTTGCCTCGGAGCCCGTCGCGGCGCCGGAACCCGTAGCGGCGCCGGAACCCGACCCGAGTGTCGAACTCGACAAAGTGCGCGCCGATGCGGCCGCGCACTTGGACGATCTTCAGCGTCTGAAGGCTGAGTTCGACAACTATCGAAAGCGCACTCTCAAGGAGCAAAGCCGCCTGATAGAGATCGCCTCGGCAGGTTTGGTTGCGCGTCTCATCTCGGTTATCGACCACTTCGAGTTAGCGCTGGACGCAGCGGAGGGCTCGAGGGACTTCGAGTCGATGCTCGATGGAATCCGGCTTGTCTTTTCGGAGTTCACGGAGGTGCTGCGCGGTGAGGGCCTTGAACCGATTCTTGCCAAGGGCGAGGAGTTCGATCCCGAGTTGCATGAGGCCGCGATTTCCAATTCCGGCGACGGATCAGGAACGCATATCGTCGAGGAGGTCATGCGTTCGGGATATCGGTTCAAGGGCCGGGTGATTCGCCCGGCTATGGTCAAGGTCACCCAGGAGGGTGGCGTCGGCCAGGGACCGGAGAATGAATGAATCAGAAGGAGTGGGTGGAGAAGGATTACTACGCAGTCCTAGGTATCGCTAAGGACTCAACCCAAGCCGAAATCAAAAAGGCTTATCGCAAGCTTGCCCAAAAGCACCACCCCGACGCCAATGCCGGCGACGCCAAGGCGGAGGAGAAGTTTAAAGAAATCTCCGGCGCCTATGACGTTCTCTCGGATTCGAAAAAGAGGGCTGAGTACGACCAGTTTCGAGAGATGTACAGGGCCGAGGGCCCCGGGTTCACCGGTTTTCGAGGCGGACCTCAGTACGCGCGAGCTGACGACATCTCCGACATTTTCGGTCCGAATATCGACGACATCTTTAGTTTGTTCGGATCCAGACGCCAAGCCCCTCGCGGCGCCGACCTCGAAGCCGAGTCCACGATCTCTTTTGAGGATGCGATCAACGGCGCAGAAGTTCAGTTGCAAGTTGCCGAACCCCAAGCGGCCCCGCGGACAATCAGGGTGAGGATTCCCGAGGGAGTCCAGGACGGAGCAAGAATAAAGCTGGCCGGAAAGGGCGGCGTGGCGGGAGGGGGCCGAGGCGATCTGTACATAAAGGTCAAAGTCGCTCCCCACAGTTTCTTCGGCCGGCGTGGCCGCGACCTGACGATTTCCGTGCCGGTGACATTCGCCGAGGCGGCGCTGGGCGCCGAAGTCGGTGTTCCGACCCTGAACGGGGGTCCGGTGAAGCTCAAGGTTCCAGCAGGAACATCTTCGGGAAAGACATTTCGTATACGAGGCAAAGGCCCATCGATCAAGGGAGTAAAAGCCGACATTCTGGCGACCGTTCAGGTCGTCGTTCCGTCAAAACTGACGAAGGGTCAAACAGATCTAATTCAAAAGTTCGCACAACTCGATACAGACACTCCAAGAGAGGAGTTTGAGTGATGAGTGACCATCCAAGCCCCGCCGATCGTGCGGTCTACGTGATTAGTGTCGTGGCCAACCTCTCCGGGATGCACCCGCAAACGCTCAGAATGTACGAACGCAAGGGATTGCTCGAACCTCAGCGCACGGCGGGAAATTCGCGACGATATTCCGAGCGCGATCTGAACCAGCTGCTCCGGATTCAAGAACTGACTCATTCGGGCGTTAATCTGGCCGGAGTGCGCGCTATTCTGGACCTGGAAGAGAAGCTGGAAAGGGCGCAGCAACGGCTTGCCGCGGCGAACAGGCGATTGGCCGAAGCGCAGAAGGACCTGGCCGAGCAAAACTGGATATCGGGCAGAGCCTTCCCCGTCCGTCTTTCCGATGTGCGAAACATTTTCGAGCAAAGATAAAGGAGCCGAGATTGACCGACGCCAAGGGCAAGATTAAAAAGTTCGAAGCGGATCCGAAACATTCGATCCGCATGACCGCCGACCGAATACTCGTGATCAGCCCCAAGGAATTGGGCGAGCGCAAGAGCCGCGGAGGCATCGTTATTCCTGCCACGGTGGATTCGGAATCCCGCAGGGCGATGTGGGGCGAGGTTGTGGCGATCGGGCCGATGGTGCGCAGTTCTGAAGCAGGCGATCTTGTTCTGTTTTCACCCGAAGCCGCCTACGAAGTGGAAGTCCGCGGCGAAGATTACATCGTGCTTCGAGAGCGGGACATCCATGCGGTCGCCTCGGAGCGCGTGGAAGGCAAGACGGGCCTTTACCTCTAATGGAGCTCGTAACGCTCGATGAAATCAAGCAAGCTGCGCGCACTCTGCAAGGCATCGCCGTCAAGACTCCTCTTGAGCATTCACGCGCATTGTCCGATCGTGCCGGCGGTGACATTTATCTGAAGTGCGAGAACTTGCAGCGGACCGGTTCCTTCAAGATCCGTGGCGCGTACAACCGAATTGCACGCCTTAGTGATGAAGAGCGCGCCCGGGGGGTAGTGGGCGCCAGCGCGGGCAATCACGCCCAAGGAGTTGCACTGGCGGCCACATTGTTGAACGTAAAGTCAACTGTCTTTATGCCGGAGGGAGCGGCGCTTCCGAAGGTCGCGGCGACTGAGAAATACGGCGCCGATGTTGTCTTGGTTGGTTTGGTCTATGACGACGCTTTTGCTGCGGCCAAGGCCTTTGCGGACAAAACAGGCGCGGTGATGGTTCATCCATTCGAACATAGGGACGTGATTGCCGGACAAGGGACGATTGCGCTGGAAATCCTCGACCAGTTACCGGAAGTGGGAAGCATAGTTGCCCCTATCGGGGGCGGCGGTTCAATTGCCGGTATCGCGGCCGGCGCCAAGGCGCTGAAACCGGGGGTCAGGATTGTGGGCGTTGAACCGGCTGGGGCTGCTGGGGTGTCTCGCGCCCTCGAGGCGGGCCATCCCGTCGAATTGGATACGGTCTCCACCGTCGCCGACGGTCTGGCGGCACGCCAGACCGGAGAGCTTTGTCTTGCCCATGTAGCCAAGTTCGTCGACGAAGTCGTTACCGTTACCGACGAGCAGATTGCAGAGGCGTTGGTGTTTGTGCTCGAGCGGGGCAAGCTTGTCGTGGAACCCTCGGGTGCCGCTGGCGTCGCCGCTGTTCTGACACAACCAGCTAACCTGGTCTTTCCCGTGGTCGTACATCTTTCGGGCGGCAACATTGATCCACTTTTGTTGCTTCGCATGATCCGGTTCGGGATGGGGTCTGCGGGAAGGTATTTTCTCTTCAGGACTAAAGTCCCCGACCGACCGGGCGAGCTGCACAAGTTGCTCGGGGTGATCGCCGACGCCGGGGGCAATGTCGCGGGAGTTGAGCATCACCGTGAAGGCGCGGGGATTGAACACCTGGGTGAGGTGGAAGTTGGACTGCAGGTCGAGACCAGAGGGCTAGATCACGTTGAGGCGTTGACGAAGAGTCTGGAAGAAGCGGGGTACCGTGTCGAAAGTCGGTAGGTTCCTCGGCTTCCATCTATTGAGGAGGTGGCGGATGAAGATCGAAATCGAATACTGCGTCGTTTGAGACTACACCGATCGAGCCGTCGGTCTGGCGGCGAAGTTACTGGAGCGGGGCAACGAAATTAGCGAACTCAAAATGATTCCCTCGGGCGGTGGAGCTTTCGAGGTCACCGTGAACGGCAAGCTCATCTGGTCAAAGAAAAAAACGAAGTCCTTCCCGGAGCACCAACAGATTCTGGACGCTTTGCCGAAATAGTTACGGCCCTATCTGCATGGCGAGGCGAACGGAATCCGTCGTGGGCTCATCGCACGAGTAGTTCTTGCAAACGTAAGCCGTAGGCAATCCGTTCAGAGTTTTCTTGCCGGCGAGCATCGGCGAGTCGATGCCGGGAGGTGAACCCGCCATTACGCGGTTGGGGATGTATCTGGACCAGACGACTTCCTTCAAGGCTTGGGTGTCCTGCCCAACTAACACGATCTCCTTTGCCCCGAAAAGCCAGAAGTCAAGGGCACACAATGAGGTTCCGCAGGCTTGCGGCGCCCGGGCCATGTAAGTGTGAGCGAGCCTTAACGCAGTAGCCCCCTTTGTGGCCAACTCCTGATCGCCCGTTATGACGGCCATTCTTTGCAGGAACAGTGAAGCGACGGCGTTCGGAGATGGAGTTGCCGACTCCACGATCTCCTTTTGCCGCAAGATGAGTCGCTCGTGATCGGAGCCCGTCGTGAAGAATCCTCCCTCGTCTCCATCCCAGAAGAGTTTGAGCATTTGTTCGCAGAGCCTCTTGCACTCATCGAACCATCGCACCTCGAACGTGACCTCCCAAAGAGTAAGGAGCCCCTCCGCTAGGAATGCGTAGTCCTCCAGGAGGCCCAGCACTTTGATGACCCCGTCCTTGTAGGAATGGTGAAGGCGATCATTTGATTTTGTAAGTAGCAACGTTGCCGCTTTGCGGGCCGCCTCGACGAAGTCGTCGCGCCCCAGAGCCGCGCCGGCTTCCGCAAGGGCCGAGATCGCAAGTCCGTTCCAGGAAGTGAGCACTTTCTCGTCCCGAGCCGGGCGTACGCGCGAAGCGCGCACTTGAAACAGCCGAGCTCGATCGACGGAAGGGGGCGGATCTTCGGCCGCCGTCAAGATGTTGAGGCTCTCAAAGTTGCCCTCTGGTGTCACTCCGTAGTACGTCGCCGCTTCGGGCGCGATCGACATGAACTCGTCGTGCGACCAGACGTAAAACTTGCCCTCGACGCCTTCAGAGTCGGCATCTTCACTCGCATAGAAGCCTCCTTCGACCGAGCACATCTCCCGCATGAGGTACTCGAGCGTTTCGATCGCGATCCTGCGAAACAGGGGTTTGCCTGTCACTTGCCATGCTCGTGTGTACACGCGGGCCAGCTGCGCATTGTCGTAGAGCATCTTCTCGAAGTGTGGAACGAGCCAAGTCTCGTCGACTGAGTATCGGGCGAACCCTCCGCCTAACTGGTCGTAGATACCGCCCATTGCCATGCGCGTCAAAGTCGTATCGAGCATCTCCTTCGAGCGACCGAGGTCAGAAGTTGCGGCGCGCAGCAAGAACTCGAGTACTGGCGCCTGAGGGAACTTAGGGGCGTCGCCGAAGCCACCGTTAGTGGAGTCGAATGAGTGAGCGAGGTGTTCCACGGCATGGGTTATTAGTGAGTTGGTCATCGGTTCCCGAGAGGCGGCCGGGCGGGATTGCTTGTCGATCTGCTGAATCAAACTCTTCCCCTGATCCACTACCTCGTCGCGCTTCGTAACCCAAGCGTCGTGCACTGCCTCCAGAACCTTCCGGAAAGATGGCAAGCCGTGGCGGTCGTTGGGAGGAAAGTAAGTGCCGCCGTAAAACGGTGTCCCGTCGGGGGCGAGAAACATCGTCATTGGCCAGCCACCGTGGCCGGTCATCGCTTGAACAGCGTCCATGTAGATGGCGTCGATCTCGGGCCGCTCCTCGCGGTCGACCTTTATGCAGACGAAGTTCTCATTCATGATCGCGGCGATCGCCGGGTCTTCGAACGACTCACGCTCCATCACGTGGCACCAGTGGCAAGCGGCATATCCGATGGACAACAAGATGGGCCGATCCTGCGTGCGAGCACGGGCCAAAGCCTCGTCATCCCAGGGATTCCATTCAACCGGATTGTGGGCATGTTGAACCAGGTACGGGCTGGTCTCGTGGATAAGCCGGTTTGACAACTAAATTATTAGGGGCGGAGTTTGCTCGACAACCATGTGGCGAGCTCGGCTGCAACCTTCTCCCAACCTATCTCGCTGAAGGTGTGATGAGACATGGTTGGGTACTCGGCAATGTCCGCGCCGTATTTCAGGGCGATCTTGCGATGGACCTTGATCGGCAGGATCGCGTCGAGATGACCGGCAATCACATAGACGGGGCATTTCACCTTGTTAGCATCGACCTTGATCTTGCCGAGGGACATTTCCATGAGCGCGCGGCCAGAATCGGGGCATATGCGCGCGTACCAGTCACTGGCGTCGGGTTCTGGCACGTTGTTCAAGACGAGCTCTTTGTAATCTTCTTTGTTCGGCATGTTGGGTCTGCGGCGCATGAGGTCGCCTAAGTATTTGAACTGAGATTTGATGACCTTGACGCTTGCAGGAACCATAAAAGGCGGTACGGGGTTCATCAAAACGAGGCCCCGCAAGGCCGGGCTCGCTTCGGCCATCTTTTGCGCGATGAGGCCCCCCATCGACTCACCGATCACAACGTCAGGGTTGACTATGCGAGCAATCGACATGGCGTCTTCGACGTAGTCGAAGACCGATACTGCCCCCAGGTCCGCAACAGGTTTGGAGTCGTAGTGGCCGCGCCATGTGGGCGCGTAGCATTTGTATCCGAGATCGGCAAAGTATGAGGCGAAACTCTCCCAGATCCAGCCGCCCACCCAGGCCCCGTGGGTGAGCATCAGGGTGCCGGCGTCGCCCCCCCCGGGAGTCTCGTAGGAGTCGACGGTCAGTTCTGCGATCTTGGTTGTGGACTTGTTGGCCACGACTACCTTCCTCCCGATTAGAATGCTGCGGATGTCGATCCTAGTCGGTTTGGCTTCTCAGCCAATTCCCCCGTTTGATCTCACGCTCGGGCAGGCGGTGGCAGCCGAAGCCGACGGGTTCGATTCCATTTGGTACCCCGACCACCTGATGGGGTGGTTGCCGAAGTCACTTTGGACCCCTGAGAACTCTTCGCTCGCAACAATCTTGCCGAGCCCTCACCTTTACTTGGACCCTATCCCCGTGATGGCAGTCGTGGGCCGATCTACAGAGAGGATCCTGATCGGCACGGGGGTCACCGACCCGATTCGCCGGCCCCCGGCGGAGCTGGCCCGCACTTTCGTCACCTTGTCGCAGATGACCTCAGGCCGCGCGATTCTTGGGATCGGTGCAGGTGAACGTGAAAACGTTGTGCCTTACGGGCTCGATTACAAACGGCAGGTCTCGCGCCTTGAGGAGTCACTTCATGTGATTCGTCTACTTTGGGAATCTACCGATCCCGTAAGTTTCGATGGAAACTTTTTCAAACTCGACCGAGCAGTCTTTGACTTGGAACTGTTTGAGGGCCGGTCCCCGCCGATCTGGGTCGGCGCGCACGGGCCGCGCATGCTTGGAATCACAGGTAGGTACGGCGACGGGTGGTATCCCTCCTATCCAATGACGCCGGAAGAGTACGCGTCCAAACTGAAGACCATCCGCGATGCCGCATCCCAGGCGGGGAGAGATCCGAATGCCGTCACCGCGGGGTATCAGCTGTATGTAGTGATTGCACCCGATCACGAGACCTCGCACGCCATCATGAGCTCCCCTCTTGCTGCGGCGATGGCGTTGGTGGCCCCGTCTTCGCAGTGGGAGCAAGCGGGCTTGAAACATCCACTGGGCCCCGGCTTCGAAGGACTGCGCGACTTCGTCCCCGAGTGGTACACGCCCCAAGAGATTGATGAGGCGACGTCGCATTTCGATCTCGCGGTTGTCCACGACACTCTTGTGCACGGAACCGTCGATGACGTCGTAAACGCGATCGAGCCCCTGATTGACGCAGGTTTGCAACACGTGACCCTTTCAAACCTCGCCCCACTTGCCGGGCTTGAGCATCTCGCCTTCTCGCAAGAAGCGATCCGGGAGGTGGCACGAATTCTTCGAGCCTAAAGCAGAGGTATTACGTCTTGGGTTAGGCGCAGAAGCTGATCGGTGGAAGCGTCGGGCGTGATGGGCGCCACGGCGAAGTTCTGTACGCCGGCGTCGGCATATTCTCGGAATCTTTTTGCGCAGTCTTCCGGGGAGCCGACAATCACAAACTTTTCCAGTTTTTCGAATGGGATGTTGTAGAAGGCCCCAAGCATCGCGGCGGCTTGTTCTCGAGCCGTGGGTGTGTCGTCCGCGATACAGGTCCATACATACAACGATGGGTGGATGCTGGAGTTGAGCTTGCTCAATTGCTCGGCGTAGCGCTCGGCGGTCAAGAAGATTCCCATCCATCCGTCGCCGTACTTGGCAGCCCGCACAAGGGCGGCATCGGAACGGCCCCCGATCCAGATCGGGGGCCGCGTCATCGGCTTGGGTTGAAGGTCGACAGCATCGAGCGACACGTGCCTGCCCTTCATCGTGAAGGGGCCTTCGTTCCAAAGGCCCGCAAGCGACGCAAGCATCTCGTTGGTTCTTGCTGCGCGCTTTGACCATTCGATCCCCACCGCATCCCATTCCGGTCTGAACTCCCCGCCAACGCCCACCCCGACCGTCAGCCTTCCCTCGCAGAGTCGGTCGATGGTGGCCAAGGTCTTTGCAACGACGACGGGATTGCGCATCGCAAGCAGAAGCACTGCAGAGCCGATGCGAATGCGCTTAGTGCGGGCGGCGAGGGCGGCCAAGAGTGTCAGGCATTCGTGCATCGGGTGCCACCAAAGGATGTGATCGGGGACCCAAAGATAGTCAAGGGTGGATTTGTCGGCGGCCTCGGCAAAGCCAAAGATCTCGTTCGCCGCAGGAACGCCAGCCGCAGTAGAGGGGGGTAAAACGATGCCAAAAGTTGGGGCCGTCACCCCCTGAGTCTAAAGAGTCGACCGCCTGTGCGCGCCTAACGTATGGTAGGAGCTCGAAGTCTAAGGATAAGGAGATAGTCGTGCACTCCAATGTTGAACTGATCGACAGGTTCTATTCCAGCTTCCAAAAGCGTGATCCCGAGGGCATGGTGGCCTGCTACCACCCAGAAATCGCCTTCTCCGATCCTGTGTTCCAAGATTTGCGCGGCGAGCGTGCAGGTGCAATGTGGCGGATGCTCTGCGCCCGCGGCAAGGACTTAGAGGTGGAATTCACGGGCGTTAGAGCCGACGAGACCTCGGGAACCGCGCACTGGGAGGCCAGGTACACCTTCAGCACCGGGCGAAAGGTACACAACATCATCGATGCAAATTTCGAGTTCCAGGATGGAAAGATCATCAAGCACACCGACACCTTTGACCTGCGCGCCTGGGCCGGGCAGGCGCTGGGCCTGCCGGGACGGCTCTTCGGCGGGACGAACATGCTGCAAAACAAGATCCGTGCAACGGGGATGAAGGGCCTGGAGAAGTTCGAGAAATCTCGTCCCCAATAGGCCTCGCGGCCATCAGGTGAATCCGCGGGCCGAGAATTGCATTTGAATCGACAGGTCTTTTTCATAGGTTCGCTCATCGTGACGTGGTCCCAGGGATGCGTTCCTGCCTCCCAGGAGCAGCTTCGCTCCTCCTCCTGGCGCCTGCGTCATTGAGATTGACGCTCCCCCCAGACTTTCTCCATGCGCTTGCGGGAGCGCATCCTGCCAGCTACGCGAGTTTGACTTTGACTGGGTGGGGTAACACCTTGAAGTCAGGTCAGATTACGAGGAGGCGAGTATGAAAAAGCTTTATCGCGTAGTTATCGTGATGACTTTGGTTGCTGCGGTGAGTTACTTGGGCGCCGCTCCAGCCTCTGCGGGAATCGTTGAGGATTTATGTACAAAGTGGAATGTAGGGTGCACAAGTTGCAGCGTGAGCGTAAGCGTATCCGCGGGGCGTAGTGGCGACTGGGTGGCCGGCGCGGCATCGGGGCGTGGCTCGTGTAACAGCTCGGTTGAGGCGATGACCTTAACCGTCGACGTGAATCCCGGACCAAAAAACGCGGCGGCCTGCACCGACTGCACGAGTATCGGGACTCAAAGTGGATCGCAGGCATTCTTCGCTCCGAATAATCAGCAGGTCTGTTTCATGGGCTTCGCTCATCTTGACGTGGCCAAAGGGGACGTTTTCGTGCCCCACAAGAGCAACTTCACTCCTCCTCCCGGCGTCTGCGTATAGCCGGGCCTTGAGATCGACGTCTGTCCACAGCCAAATGAGGCTATAGTCCCTATGAGGCTAGAGTCCCTAATGCGATTCAACACCGGAACAAGGCACACAAGCGGAGCGCTTCTCGCCTGCCTCGTGTTGCTGTCTGCGTGTGGCGGTCGAGCCTCGGGCCCCGCGAAAGCTCCTGCGACCGCCGGCCGAACCCCTTCTGCGACAGCGACCGCCGACGCGCCTGCCGCGCCGCAGGCCGCAGGCCTCAAGGAATCTTTTGAAGACATCCGCCCTGCACCCACCCGTAAGATCGCCGCCTTTTCCGAAGATAAGGCGAGGCAACGCGATGCGGATTTTAGGGCGTGGGTCGAAGGGTGCAATGAGCGAAGGGATACAGACCCTGAATGGTGTGAGGCGAATAAGCCCCCGCCCGAATCCGAGACTCGGCCGGTCGCCGCGTCTTCGTCCTACGAACGCGTGACTTGGCAACAAGCGCAGGCCTGGTGGCCATACCGGCCGTTGCTTCGGGCGGTCAGTCTTCCGCGCCGAGGAGGCGAGGAAGTGATTGCCGCATACAGCCCGGCGGGAGGACGCAAGGGCGACCCTCGACGGGATTCTAGCGTCTTGAGTCTGATCTATCAGTATCCTCCGGCCGTTGTAGAGACACAGGACATGAATGGAATCGAAGCCGCCGGGGGACTGCAGATTTCATTTCAGTATTATAAGCCGGACGAGACCGCTCCCTACGTAGGGTATGAATTTGGAGGTGAGCCCGTCATAGTGAGGGGCCGGCCGGCTCAAATGTTGGAGGTCCGCAAGGGAAAGGCTTCGAACGTCGACTTTAGGCAGATCTTCTGGGACGAGCTGCAGGCTGGTGGTGGGAGAGTCCGCTGGAGCTTTTGGAGCAACCCTGAGGTGTATACCAAGCAGCAGATCATCGATTGGATCAACAGTTTGGCGGAGTTTTCATAAATCTGCTGATGTGCTTTAAGTCGCGGCCTGGCGCCCGGCTCCGAGAATTGCATAGAATCCCCCCAAATCACCTGTCGACCTAAGGAGGACTTATGCCCGTTGTAAAGACGATAGATCTTGTTGGGGTTTCCACAGAGTCATGGCGGCACGCCGCTCAGGAGGCTCTAGCCGAGGCTGCCAAGTCCCTTCGTGGGATCGAAGCCATGGAGGTTCTTGAAACCTCGTGTAATGTAGAGAAGAACGAGATCAAGGAGTACCTGACCCACGTCAGGATTAAGTTCCGCCTAGAAAAGTCCTAAGGTCCGTTTCCCCGAAAGGGGTGTTCGAAACAATAAAAGGCGGGAAGTAGATGCCCGGCATTGCGCTCGTCGGGACGCAGTGGGGTGACGAAGGCAAAGGCAAAGTCACTCACCTCGTTGCCGACGAGATGGACATGGTGGTTCGATACTCTGGCGGAAACAACGCCGGACACACTGTCATAGTCGGAAACGAAACTTTCAAGCTCCATCTTCTGCCGGCCGGGATCCTGTACCCGCACATCACGCCGGTGATTGGCCCCGGCGTGGTGGTAGATCCCCAAGTTCTTCTCGACGAGATGGACGCGCTGGAAGCCCGAGGCGTATCGACTGAGAAGCTGCTGATTTCGACGAGCGCTCATCTGATAATGCCCTACCATCGCGAGCTGGACCGCTTGACCGAGCGACGACTAGGCAAGATGAAACTCGGGACCACTAAACGCGGTATCGGGCCCGCTTACGCCGACAAGGCGTCGCGCATCGGGATACGGGTTCAAGACCTGCTCGACCCCAAGATCTTCGCCGCCAAGCTCGAAGTCAATCTGCGAGAAAAAAACCTGATGCTCACGAAGATCTATGGCCGGCTGCCGATGAAAATGAATGCGATCTTGGAAGAATACCTAGGCTTCGCCGACCGGCTCCAGCCTCACATAACAGATACCGTCGCCGCGGTTCACATCGCACTCGACGCCGGGCGCAACGTCTTGTTCGAAGGAGCGCAGGGAACTCTGCTCGACCTCGACCACGGCACGTATCCGTTCGTTACGTCATCGAACCCCGTTGCTGGAGGCGTGTGTGCAGGAGCCGGTGTCGGGCCTCATGCGATCGAACGAATTATTGGGGTGACGAAGGCCTACGTAACTCGCGTCGGAGAGGGTCCATTCCCGACCGAGGATTTGGGGCCCGACGGGCTGGAGATGATCACGCGCGGCGAGGAGTTCGGAACCACCACTGGCCGTCAGAGGAGATGCGGGTGGTTCGATGCGGTCATCGGTCGATACGCCGCTCGTCTCAACTCGCTCGACGAGATATTTCTGACCAAGATCGATGTGTTGAGCGCCTTCGATTCAATTAAGGTTTGCGTCGCCTACGAATTCGAGGGCACGAAGTACGAGACCTTCCCACCTCATCAAACGATCTTTCACAAAGCTCAGCCGATTTATGAGGAACTTCCAGGATGGTCAACCGACATAAGCGCCGTTAGGGTCTGGGAGGACTTGCCGGAGGCCGCCCAAAACTACGTGACCAGGTTGGAGGAATTTCTCAGCGTACCGATCGAGCGGATCTCGGTCGGCCCCGAGGCCACAGAAACAGTAACCCGCACTAACCGGTGAGAACTCTCGTCGTTGGTGGGGGCGGCCGCGAGCACGCTTTGGTGTGGGCGCTCGAGCGGGCCGGGTCGGTTGATGAGATTCTCTGCGCTCCAGGCA
>Ga0183260_10003473_pt1 | contig 12699 bp, 10 predicted proteins | sample AntDrymUQ4972206_2_FD_129768 | JGI IMG/M metagenome (GOLD analysis project Ga0183260, IMG submission 129768) | Polar desert sand microbial communities from Dry Valleys, Antarctica - metaG UQ497 (22.06) (version 2) (version 2) | ecosystem: Environmental > Terrestrial > Soil > Desert | place...
TCCCGCTCGCGCGCGTTGAACGGCGAGAGCCGCACCTCCCGATTCGAGGCCCACTGCTCGACCGGGTGCACGATCCCGTAGGTCTTGTTGTAGCCCTCGTCCGCCCGCCCGAGGACGTGCCGCCTCGTGCCCTGGCTCGGATGGAAACGCGCGATGTCGGAGGCGTGGAGGTCGATCTCGGGCGCGCCTTCGACGAGCCACTCCGCGACGGCGCGCGCGATCCCGGGCGCCTCCTTGATCCAGACCGCCGCGCACGACCAGAGGTTCTTCACCTCGGGCGTCTCGCCGAGGATCGGCATCCCGTCGGGCGTCAGCGAGAGCAGCCCGTTGATCGAATGGCGAATGCCCGCTCCCTCGACGGAGAGGATCTCGGGCATCAGCTCCAGCGCCTGCTCGAGCTGGAGGTCGAAGTCCTCGGACGTGAACGGGAGCTCGGTCGGCGAGAGCGCCGACTCCTCGAGCGAGGGAATGTCGTCGGGCTCGACGACGATCGTCCGGTGCGCGTACGAGCCGACCTCCATGTCGCTCCCGTTCTGGCGCTCGTACATGTTCGTGTCGACGTCGCGGACGATCGGGTAGAAGATCTCACCCGGCTTGTCCTCGAAGAGCGGAATCGGTCCGACCGAGATCATCTGGTGCACGGCGGGCGTCAGCGGAATCGAGGCGCCGGCCATCCGAGCGAGCCGGGGGCTCCAGACGCCGCAGGCGATCACGACGACCTCCGCCTCGATCTCGCCCTGATCGGTGTGCACCCGCCGGATCCGCCCGTTCTCGACATCGAGCCCCGTAACCGCCGTGCTCGCCGAGACCGTGAGCGCTTTCCGCTCGTGCGCGTATTCGCGCATCAGCGTCCCGGCCCGGAGCGGGTCGACGACCGACACGCCCGGCGTGTACCAGCCGCCGAGGATCGCGTCGGCGTTCACGTACGGCACGAGCTCGAGCACCCGCTCGGGTGCGACCACCTCCGTGTCCGGCTCGCCCCAGGCGATCGCCGACGACATCCGCCGCCCGAACTCCTGCAGCCGTTGCTCCGTGCGGGCGACCTCGATCCCGCCGCTGACGGTCAGCACGCCGAGCTCCGCGTACTGGCGCGCGCTGTCCTTCGTGAGCGCGGTCATCTCCTTCGAGTGGTCGACCGGGAAGATGAAGTTGGAGGCGTGGCCGGTCGAGCCGCCCGGGTTCGGGAGCGGGCCTTGGTCGAGCAGGACGAGATCGGTCCAACCGAGTCGCGCCAGGTGGTAGACGAGGCTGTTGCCGACGATGCCCGCGCCGACGACGACGGCCCTGGCGCTGGACGGGAGGGCGGTCATCGCTCGAACGATCCTACGAGCTGCTCGAGCTGCCGCTCTAGTCCATGCTCGCCGACCTCGCGCACCTCGAGCCGCAGCCCCATGATCTCGGCCGCGCGCTCGGCCTGAACAAGCAGCTCGGGCGTCGGCGCCTGGGCGAGCCAGAGCACCCGTGTGTAGTTCGCGAAGTAGGCGTCGCGCAGCTCGGGGAGGCGTAGAGGCCGGGCGACACTAGCGTCGAAGGTCTTGACGAGGAAGTCGGTCAGGAGGTACGTGCCGGGCTCCTCTGCCAGCGCCTCGCGCACCTCGTCGCGAGCGAGCACGTCGTAGCAGTGGTCTCCCTGGAGTCGCCTCGCGCCGTGCTCGAGCAGCACCTCGTCGAGCGCGCCGTAGGTGCCGCAATCGGCGTATGCGACCGCGAGCTGCTCGCACTCGAGCGAGCGCAGCTCTTCGTCCACCGCTGCCGCGATCTGCTCGGGACGGTTGTGCAGCTGCGGCGGCAGCGCCCGGATCTCGACATCCCAGCCGCGGGCGAGCGCGATCCGGCGGATGTGGAGCGCGAGCGCCCCGCAGGCGACCAGACCGAGTTTCACGCTGGGAACGAGAGCTGGTCGACGAACAGGTCGTTGAAGTCGGCGCGTCCGGAGAGCTCGACGTACTCGACCTCCTCGACGATCGCGGCCGCCGCCGCCCGCTCCTGGACGGAGAGCGAGACGATCTTCGCGCCCTCCCCGGCAACGTTTCCGGCGGAGACGATCCGCGTGAGCGGCAGTTTCGGTACGAGCCCGATCTTCACCGCGCTCGCGGCGGAGAGGTATGAGCCGAAAGAGCCCGCGAGCAGCACCTGGGCGATCTCCGCCGGTTCGAGCCCGAGGTCGCGGCAGAGCAGGTTCCAGCCGGTCGCGATCGAGGCCTTGGCGAATTGCAGCTCGCGCACGTCGCGCTGGGACAGATAGACGTCGTCGGTGAGCCGGAAGACGTTCTCCTCGCCGATCTTCGCGAACCGCTCGGACTCGCCGAGCACGAAGCGTCCGGAGCGGTCGAGGAGGCCTGCCCCGAGGAGCTCCGCCACCGCGTCCACGAGTCCGGAGCCGCACATCCCCACCGGCTCGACGTCGCCGATCACCGTCAGCTCGACCTCGCCGTCGCGGATCTTGACGCCCTCGATCGCTCCGTCCGCGGCGCGCATCCCGCAGCGGATCTGCGCGGCCTCGAAGGCGGGTCCCGCCGGGGCGGCGGTGGCGAGCGCGCGCGCGGAGGAGCCGAGCGCGATCTCGCTGTTCGTGCCGACGTCGATGAAGAGGCGGATCCGCCGATCGAGCGTGAGGCCGGTGGCGAGCAGGCCCGCGACGATGTCCCCGCCGACGTAGGCCCCCATCGCGGGGAAGAGTACGGCCGGCGCGCGCCGGTGGACGCCGACCCCGAAGTCGGCCGCGGTCGCGGGTGGCAAGGTGGCGGCCGCCATCGTGAACGGCGCCATCGAGAGCGGCTCCGGGTCGATCCCGAGCGCGATCTGGATCATCGTCTGGTTGCCGGTGACGGAGATCTCGTAGATCTCGCCGCGCGGCACGCCGGCCTCCTCGCACACCTCCTGCGCGAGTTCGTCGAGCGTCTCCTGCGCGCGACTCTGGAGGAGGCCGAGCGCCCCGGGATCGAGCATCGTCGCCGAGACCCGCGAGATCACGTCGGCGCCGAAGGGCTGCTGCTTGTTCAGCTGCGAGCGCACCGCGAGCGGCGAGCCGGTCTCGAGGTCGAGCAGGTTCGCGACGACGGTGGTCGTGCCGAGGTCGAAGGCGATCGCGTAGGCCCGCTCGGTCGTGTCGCCGGGCTCGACGTCGAGCAGGAGGTCATCGCAGAGGACCGCGGTCACCTTAAAGTCGGCCGCGCGCAGCACACCGCCGAGCGTGCGCACGACCTCCAGCGGCACCCGTAGCTCGACATCGTCCATCGCCGCGAGCACCCGCTCGAGATCGGAGACCTGATCCTCGAGCGTCGGCTCCTCGAGCTCGAGGTAGCGCTTCTGCACCGCGGGTCGCAGGATCACGTGACGGCCCACGCCGACGAGCGCCGCCTTGGGCCGTGAGGAGAGCGGCGGCACTTCGACGACGAGGTCTTCCTCCGCCGCCGCGCGACAGGCGAGCCGCCAGCCCGCCTTCAGCTCCTCGATCGAGAACGCGCGCGGATCGACGGCCGAGAGCGGCGGCCTCCCGCCGACGACGCGCACCTTGCACTTCTTGCAGGTGCCGTGGCCGCCGCAGGTCGAGTCGATCGCGATCCCGTTCCAGCTCGCCGCGTCGAAGAGCGTCGTCCCGGCCGGGACGCGCGCCTCCTTGACGGCGCCGTCCGCCTGCTCGAAGCGCAGCCGGACCCGGTCGGGGTGCAGCGCCGGCACGAGCTCCTCGACGGCGTTCATGGGCGTACCTTCGGTTGGACGCTCACGAGGAGGCCGCCGCCTGCCGCTCGCGGAACGACGCGATCCAACGCGCGCCCCACTCGTCGCGGCCGAGCAGGAGGTCGCCCGCGCGCACCGCGTCGACGCACTCCGCTGAGCGCGAATCCATGATCGCGCTCGTCAGCCCGTGGCTCTGTGTGATCGAGAGGAACGCGCCCCCGAGCGTCTGCCGGCGAGGCAGTCCGAAGGCCGTGTTCGAGGCGCCGCAGGTCGTGTTGACGCCGAGGTGCTCACGGATCAGCCCCAGCGTCTCGACGAAGAGCGTGACCGCGTTCGGCAGCGCCCCGACGGGCATCGCGAGCGCGTCGATGACGACGTCCTCCGGGGGGATCCCGTAGTCGCCCGCGGCGGAGACGATCTTCGTCGCCACCTCCAGGCGCCGCTCGGGCTCCATCGGAATCTCCTCGTCGTTCGCGAGCCCGATCACGGCGGCCCCGTGCTTCGCGACGAGGGGCAGGATCGCCTCCAGCCGCTCGTCCTCGCCCGTGACCGAGTTGACGAGCGCCTTGCCCTCGTAGGCGCCGAGGCCGGCCTCGAGCGCCTCGATCACGGACGAGTCGAGGCAGAGCGGCAGGTCGGTCAGCTCCTGGACGAGTCGGACCGCCTGGCCCATCAGGGCGACCTCGTCGGCGAGCGGATCGCCGACGTTGACGTCGAGCATGTCCGCGCCGCCGGCCACCTGCTCGGGCACGTCGAGCTCGAGCTGGGAGAGGTCGCCCGCCTGGAGCAGCGCTTGGAAGGCCTTGCGCCCGGTCGGATTGATCCGCTCGCCGATGATGCAGAACGGCTGCTCCGGGCCGATCAGGACGGTTTTAGACCGGGACTGGATGACGGTTTCCACTCGCCTCCCGCTCCTTCCTCGTCGGGATCCCGAGCCGCCGGCAGAGCGCTGCGATCCCGGCGTCGCGGCGGAAGCTGATCAGGTGGAGGCCGGCGACCCCGGGCAGCGCCAGCGCGTGCGCCGCGAGGTCGCACGCAATCTCGAACGCCTCCTCCTGCTGGTCGGTCGCGCGCTCGACGCGCTCGATCGTCGCCGCCGGCACCGAGATTCCCGGCACCTTCTCGTCGATGAAGCGTAGCGCCGATGCGCTGCGGACGATCACGACCGAGGGCAACAGCCAGACGCGCTCGTCGAGCCCGGTGCGAACGGTCTCGGCGACGAACCGCTCCAACCGCTCCGGCTCGAAGCAGAGCTGCAGCTGGAGGAAGCGCGCGCCCGCGCGGACCTTCTTCCAGGCGCGCGCGACGCGTTGCTCGTACGGCGGCGCGCCCGGGTTCTCGACCGCGCCGAGGAAGAGATGCGGCGCCGGCTCGAGCGGCCGGCCGGAGAGATAGCGGCCCTCCGAGAGCCCGCGGGCGGTCGCGAGCAGCTGGGGGCTGTCGAGATCGAAGACGCGTCGGGCCTCGGGCTCGTCGCCGGCTGTGACGTCGTCGCCCGTCAGGCAGCAGATGTTCTCGATCCCGTGGAGCGCCGCGCCGACGATCTCCGACTGAAGCGCGAGCCGGTTCCGGTCGCGACAGACGAGCTGCAGCACCGGCTCCTCCCCGCAGGCCCGGAGCGCGAGCGCGAGCGCGAGCGGCGAGGCGTGTGCATGAGCCGAGGTGTTGTCGGTGGCGTTGATCGCGTCGAGATAGGGCGCCATCGGCTCGACGTAGCGCGCGACCGCGTCGAGCTCGTTCGCGACCGCGCCGAGTTCCGCGGTCAGCACGAGCCGGCCGGAGGCCAGCGCATCCTCGAGCCGCGACATCAGTGCTTCCGGTCTTCCCAGCCCGCAGGTACCTGCTTGTCCCGCTTCGTCAGCCAGTTCCGCCAGGACGACGTCCCCCAGAGCCGGTTGTCGACCGGTGGACGCAGCTCGTGGAGCTCCTCGGTCCACGGCAACCGCTCGGCACGCTCCCAGCCCTTGAGCCAGACGCAGCGCATCTCAGGCTTCACCTCGCAGCTGCCATCCGGCCGGACGCCGCCGCAGGGGCCGTTGCGCAACTGCTTCGGGCAGTTCATCGGACAGGTGAGCCCCGTCGAATGAAGGACGCACTGTCCGCACATGCGGCAGCCGAACAGTGGCCCCTTGACCGCGTGCTCGACCAGCGCCAGTGGCTTCACACCGAGCCCCTCACGCGGGAACCGGCGCCTGGCGGCGCTGCTCGATCAGGGTCTTCGCGAGCCGGACCGCGGTCGAGGCGTCCGCTGCGTAGCCGTCGGCGCCGACGGCGTCGGCGTACTCCTGCGTCACCGGTGCGCCGCCGACCATCACGATCACCTGGTCGCGGAGCCCCGACTTCTCGAGCGCGTTGATGTTGGCCTTGAACATCGGCATCGTCGTCGTCAGGAAGGCCGAGAAGCCGACGATGTCGGGCTGGTGCTCGACGATCTGCTCGACGAAGCGCTCCGGCGCGACGTTGACGCCGAGGTCGATCACGGTGAAGCCGGCTCCCTCGAGCATGATGTTGACGAGGTTCTTGCCGATGTCGTGGACGTCACCCTTGACTGTGCCCATAACGAAGGTGCCGACCTGGCGCACTCCCGTCTCGGCGAGTAGCGGGCGGAGGATGTCGAGCGCGCCCTGCATCGCCCGGGCCGCGATCAGCATCTCCGGGACGAAGTAGTCGCCCCGCTCGAAGCGGGCGCCGACCTCCTCGAGCGAGGGGATGAGCGCGTCGTAGAGCATCTTCTCGGGCTCGAGCTCTTGCTCGAGCCCCTCGTTGACCAGGTCTCGCACCTCGGGCGCGTCGCCGACGAGCGTGTGGTCGTAGAGGCCCTGGAGGATCTCGTCGTGGGTCATGCGGCTCCTTTCGCGCGGTAGCCGAGCCTGACGGAGAGGGAGTCTGATTCCGCCGCCAGCAGGCGGCTGAGCGGCGCCAGCTTCTTGGCTGTGAGCCGAAGCGACGGGCCAGAGACGCTGATCGCGGCGACCGTCTCGCCGGCGGCGTTCCGGACCGGCGCCGCGATCGCGACAAGCCCGGGCTCGAGCTCACCCGAGGCGGTGGCATAGCCTCGTGCGCGCACCTGCTCGAGCTCGACCTCGAGCCGAAGCGGGTCGACGATCGTCTCCGTCGTCAAGCGCTCCAGCCGCTCGGGCGCGCGGGCGGCGCCGAAGGCGAGGAAGACCTTGCCGACCGCGGTGCAGTGATCGGGCGTGACGCGACCGATCCAGCTCGTCGAGCCGAGGAAGTGGCCCGTCTCGATCTGGGTGACGTACTCCGCCTGCTCGGCGCCGGGAACGGCGAGGTTGACCGTCTCGCCGGTGCGGTCGGCGAGCCGTCGCAGCTCCGGGCCTGCAAGCTCGATCAGATCGGCCGCGCCGCTGCGGCGGGCGAGGTTGACGAATAACGACCCGGGCCGGAAGCCGCCGCGAGGCCCCTCGCGCTGAACGAGTCCGTTTCGCTCGAGCGCGCGCAGGAGGCGCGAGACGGTGCTCTTCGGGAGACCGGACCACTCGGCCAGCTCGCCGACCGCAGGCGGCCGCTCGCTCTCGACCACCTGGACGAGGAGCTGCGCCGCGCGATCGATCGCCTGGGTTCCGGTCTGCATTGATTTCCGACTCACGAGGTGAGACGATTGTCCCACATGTTGACCCTTCATCGTCAACGGCGCAAGTCTTCGGGGCAATCGACGTGTTCGTGAACCGGATGCCGCGCTACGAGATCCTCTCGGAGGATGCGGTCGCGACGCTCGATCGCGGCTGGCGGCGGATCGTCTCGGAGCTCGGGATCGAGTTCACGCTGCCCGAGGCGGCCGAGGAGTTCCAGAAGGCCGGGCAGGAAGTCGACGGCCCGCTCGTCAAGTTCGACCCCGACTTCCTGCTCGAGCAGGTCGCGAAGGCCCCACGCGAGTTCGACGTCCACGCCCGCAACCCCGACCACACGATCCACGTCGGCGGTGACCACATGTCGTTCGCCTCGGTCTACGGCCCGCCGTTCGTCCGCGAGGGCGACGTGCGGCGGAACGCGCTGATGGCGGACTTCGAGAACTTCTGCCGGCTCTCGCAGGCCTTTCCCCAGCTCGACTCAGCCGGCGGCACGATCTGCGAGCCCGACGACACCCCGCTCGACTCGCGCCATCTCGACATGGTCTACACCCTTCAGACGCTGACCGACAAGCCGTACATGGGCTCCGTCACCTCGGGCCCGAACGCACTCGACACGATCGCGATGGGCGAGATCCTCTTCGGCGGACGCGAGGCGATCGAGGAGCGGCCCGTCTCGATCTCGCTGATCAACGTCAACTCGCCGCTCCGCTACGACGACCGCATGCTCGGCGCGATGCTCGAGTACGTCCGCGCGGGCCAGCCGGTCGTCGTGACGCCGTTCCTGCTGATGGGCGCGATGTCGCCCGTCTCGGTGCCGGCGACGCTCGCGCAGCAGATGGCGGAGGCGCTCGCCGGGATCGCGCTCGCGCAGCTCGTCCGACCGGGGACGCCGGTGATCTTCGGCTCCTTCCTCTCGAACACGGACATGCAGTCGGGCTCGCCGAGCTTCGGCACGCCAGAGTCGGCCGTCGGGCTCCTCTGTACCGGCCAGATCGCGCGCCACTTCGGCCTGCCCTGGCGGAGCGGCGGCGGGCTCACGTCGAGCCAGACCCCGGACGCGCAGGCTGCCTACGAGGCGATGATGACGATGTTGCCGACATTCCTCGCCGGCGCGAACTGGGTCATGCATTCGGCCGGCTGGCTGGAGTCCGGGCTCGTCTCCTGCTACGAGAAGTTCGTGATCGACATCGAGATCCTCCGGATGCTGAAGGAGGAGTTCACCCCGCTCGAGATCGACGAGGCGAGCCTCGCCTGGGGCGCGCACCAGGAGGTCGGCCAGGGCGGTCACTTCCTCGGCGCGGCGCACACGCTCGAGCGCTTCCGCGAGTGCTTCTACCGGCCGCTCCTCTCCTCGACGGAGAACTTCGAGCGCTGGAAGAAGCTCGGCGCGCGGGACGCGGCGGTGCGCGCGGGCGAGATCTGGCGGAAGACGCTCGAGGAGTACGAGCAGCCGCCGCTCGACGACGGCGTCAGGGCGGAGCTCCAGGAGTACGTGAGTCGCCGCCGGGCCGAGCTCGGCGACTGAGCGGAACGACGGAGTGGCCTCGGCGTCTTCCCTACGGCGCCTGCTCCTCGCTCGTCGAGGTCGCGGCCTCGCGGCCGAGCACGCGCAAGACGAGTCCACGGGCGCGCGGAGGGACCTCCTCCAGCCGGACTTCCAGGCCCGCCGCTTCGGCGTCCTCGAGCACGCCCCTGAGCGCGAGCGCGCCGGTTAGATCGACCCGCCCGAGCCCGATCATGTGCACGGCGAGCGACCGCGCCTCCGGATGCTCCGCGAGCCGATCGACGAACGCGACCTCGAGCCGCGTGACGTTCCCGAACCACAGCACACCCATCGGTTTCACGTGCAACGTCTCGCCGACCGTCCACGAATGAACGTCCAGCGAGAGCTCGCGCCAGAGATGGATTCCGATCGCGGTGGCGATCCCGACGAGGACGCCGCGCTCGACGTGGGGCGAGAAGGCGAGCGTCGCCAGGAATGTCATCGCGCCGACGACGACCTGCGGCTTCGCATGACGCCAGAGCTCGACGAACGCGCGAGCCCGGATCAGGCCGCCCACGGCAGCGATCACCACCGCCCCGAGAGCCGCCGTCGGCAGCGACGAGAGCGAGCCGGCGAACGGCAGGAAGGCGAGCGCCGCGGCGCCGGCGACGGCGCCGCTCCAGCGCGTTCTGGCGCCCGCGCGTCGGTTGAGCGCGCTGCGCGAGAACGAGCCGCCGACGGGAAAGCCGCCCGCGACGGCCGCAGTGACGTTCGCCACGCCCTGACCGACGAGCTCGCGGTTCGGATCCCAGGGCTGGCGGTCGAGAGCGGCGAAGGTCCGCGCGATCGCGGCCGGCTCCGCGAAGCCGACGAGCGCGATCACGACCCCCGGCAGGAGCAGCGACGGCAGGGATTCCCACGGAAAGGCGAGGCCGAGCGGGGGCAGCGCGGCCGGGATCGCACCGACCGTCTCGCCGCCGTAGTCGACGGCGGCCCCGTAGGCGATCGAGAGCACGACGGCAACGAGAACCGCCGGAAAGAGCGGATGCACGAGCGGCGCCGCCAGCAGGAAGGCGAGGACGAGCAGCGAGAGCAGCACCGCTGCGCCGTTCCACGAGCTCGGCTCGGCAAGGGTGGACAGCGCATCTCTCAGGATGTCTTCTCCCGAGGTCGAAGCCCCGAGCGCGGCCGGAAGTTGAGAGAGCACGATCAGAAGCGCCGCCGCCGACGTGAACCCGATCACAACGGCGTGCGACATCAGGTAGGCGAGCGCGCCGCCGCGGAAGAGCCCGAGCGCGAGCCGCGTCGCGCCGACGACGAGCGCGAGCAGGAGGCCGAGCGAGACGTAGCGGTCGCTGCCGGGCGGCGCAAGCGCCGAGAGAGCGCCGAAGGTGAGAATCGCGGTGATGGCGACCGGCCCGGTTTGCAGATACGGCGACGAGGCGAAGAACGCGGCCACGAGCGGCGGCAGCGCGGCCGCATACAGCCCCCTGTAGGCGGGCATGCCCGCGAGCTGCGCATACGCGAGCGACTGTGGGATGAGGACGAGCGCGACGGTGAGGCCGGCAACGACGTCGCCCGCGCCGAAAGGGAGCTGTGTCCGAAAGCCGGCCCTTCGTCTCGTCAACTCGGTTGCAGTATGCTCGACGGGTTGCGCACAGCGAAACCGCCCGCCGTGACCGGAGAGGCCCTGTGACCGACCGACCGAACATCGTCGTCATCGTCTGCGACACCTTCCGTCTCGATCACATCGGCGCGTTCGGCAAGAACCCGACGATTCGGACGCCGAACCTCGATGCACTCGCACGCGACTCGGTCGCATTCGACCACCACCTCGTCTCGTCCTTTCCGACGATGCCCGCGCGCGCGGACATCCTCACCGGCCGGTTCGCCTACACCTTCATGGGCTGGGAGCCGCTGCCGGCCGGCCTCCCGACGCTCCCCGCGCTGCTCTCGAGCGCCGGCTACCTCACGATGGGGGTCGTCGACACGCCATTCTTCATCCGCGGCGGCTATTCCTACGACCGCGGCTTCGACGACTTCATCTGGGTTCGCGGCCAGGGAGACGACACGCGGCCGCAGGAGCGCTCCGACGCACGACTCACCTGGCGCTCCGAGGCCGACCGGCTCGTCGCCCGGACGATGACGGCCGCCGAGGACTGGCTTGAGCGTCACTATCAGGAGCCGTTCTTCCTCTACGTCGATACGTGGGACCCGCACGAGCCGTGGGACGCGCCTGACTACTACACGCGGCTCTACAAGCCGGACTACGACGGACGGCTGTTGTATCCGGCCTACGGGAAGTGGCAGGAGGCGGGTTTGACCGAGGAGGACGTCGCGGTCGCGCACGCGACCTACTGCGGCGAGGTGACGATGGTCGACCGCTGGGTCGGCCGGCTGCTCGAGAAGCTCGACGTCCTCGGCCTCCGCGAGAACACGATCGTGCTCTTCACCTCGGATCACGGCTTCTACTTCGGGGAGCACGGCTACTTCGGGAAGGCCGAGTGGTTCCACGATCCGGGCGCGATCGTCACCGCGGGCAGCGAGCTCCCGGAGTGGCTGCCGGAATCGTGGCTGCTCACGGTTGGGTGGTCGCCGCTCTACCAGGAGCTGACGCGGATCCCGCTCCTCGTTCGAGCGCCCGGTCTCGAGCCTGGGCTGCGGCACACGCTGACGACGGCGCCCGATCTCGCGCCGACCATCCTCGACCTCGTTGGACTGGAGCCGCCGGACGGGCTCCAGGGCCGCTCCTTCCGCCGGAGCCTCTCGGACGCCGGCCACGAGCACCGTTCGTTCGTCGTCAGCTCCTGGCCGCTCTACTTCGCGGAAGGGGAGTTGACGAGCGCCGTCGACTCGCAGCCGCGGCGGATCTCGAGCTACATGCCGCTGACGATCGCGACCCGGACCGAGTCCGTGATCCTCGGCGGCCCGAGCGAGTCGCCGGAACTCTACGACCTTACGGCCGATCCGGGCGAGCAGCAGGATCTCTGGGCCGAGCGAACGGCCGCCGGAGTCGAGCTCTGCCAAGCCGCCGTCGCCTTCCTCGAGGACTGCGCGACGCCAGAGGCGTTCCTCGCGCCAAGACGGGAGGCGCTAAAGCCCTTCGCCGAAGGGGCCTGACCGACGTCTTGCTCGCGCCGGTTGAAACGACCGGCGAACTGTGCGACGATCGCCGCGTTGCACGATGAGCAACACACTGCAGAGTGCAGAACGGGCCGTGCAGATCCTTCTCGCCTTCGAGACCGAGGGTCAGGAGATCGGAGTGAGTGAGCTCGCCGAGCGGCTCGGAGTGCACAAGAGCACCGCCTCGCGTCTCGCGGCGACGCTCCGGAAGCACGGTCTGCTCGAACGCGCGCCCGATAGCGAGCGCTTCCGGCTAGGCCATGAGCTCGGCCGTCTCGGACTGCTCGCCTTCCGCGGGCGCGACCTGATCGAGGTCGCCCGTCGGCCCATGGCCGACCTCTCGGAGGAGACGGCTGAGACGGTCACCCTCGCGGTTCGCCACGACGGGGAGCTTGCCACCGTGGCGCAGGTCGACGCGCGCTACCTCGTCGGCGTCCAGAACTGGCTCGGCCGGCGCACCCCGCTGCATTGCACCTCGGACGGCAAGGTGATGCTCGCGTTCGACCGGGGGACGCTTCCGGAGGCTCCCCTGGAGCGATGCACGAAGCACACGATCACGAACCGCCGGCTGTTGCAGAGCCAGTTGGACGAGATCCGGCGGCGAGGCTGGGCCTCCGCGCTCGGCGAGCTCGAGGAGGGCCTGCACGGCGTGGCCGCCCCAGTCTTCGACGACGGCGGTCGTTGCCGGGCAGCGCTCAGCGTGTCGGGACCCTCGTATCGCCTGGCAGCGGAGGACCTGCCTCGTGTCGCCGAGCACGCGATCGCCGCTGCAAGGAGGATCGCGAGCGGGCTCGTCTGGAGCAGCAACGGCGCGCAGCGCCA
>Ga0183260_10003474_pt1 | contig 12697 bp, 9 predicted proteins | sample AntDrymUQ4972206_2_FD_129768 | JGI IMG/M metagenome (GOLD analysis project Ga0183260, IMG submission 129768) | Polar desert sand microbial communities from Dry Valleys, Antarctica - metaG UQ497 (22.06) (version 2) (version 2) | ecosystem: Environmental > Terrestrial > Soil > Desert | place...
CGGAAAAGGTCGGCACCTTTGTGGGTGTGCGACAGCGATCAGCTGCCCGCCGGCACCGAGGCGACGATCCTCCGCGGAGTCAAGGCCAGCGGGGCTCCTCGGAATGAGGTCCAGCGCCAACCGCCACCATCCTGGCACGAGACGTCCAGGCATTCCACCACGAGGTGGATGCTGCCCAGCCCGAGCCCCACGGTCGGCCGGCCGCGATCGCGATCACTTCCATGTAGCTACTGCCGCGGGCTTGGCTCGGGGCTAGCCGGTTGCCGGAGGCACTGCCGAGGCCATGACCTCCGGTGCTCGGTCCCATGCCCGATGCACGCCGAGGGCGGCGGTCAGCTCGCCGATGAACGCCTTGGCCACTGACTCTCCGACCACGACCCCCACGCCGTCCAGGGCGATCCCGGCACCCTGCAGCACTGCGGAACCGTCGCCCCAGGCCGCCATCGCCTTGCAGTGCCGGAACGCCTCTTGCAGCAGCAGGACCGGCTTGATGTCGTTGGTCGGTGTGGTACCCCCGGCGACCACCACAGCGTCGAATTCGACGGAGCGGGTGGTGAGCAACGTCCGGTCCACGGTGATCTTTCGGGCGCCGCGGCCCAGGACTCCACCGACCGGCGCGACAACGAGCAACTCGGCATCGAGCTTCTCCAGCGCCGTACGCAGTTTGCCGATCCCGGCTAGATCGGATCCGGCATCCGCGATCACCCCGATCTTGCGCCCGGTGATCGGTCCAGGCTCGGTGACGACCTGGGACAGGGCCGCAGACATGACGACGTCCTGCGCCGGTGCGCCCTTTGGCGCGGGTAGACCCAGCCCGGCGGCGACCTGGGCACACAGGTCCGCGTCGATGTTTGCCAGCACCTCGAGCTGACGCTCCTTGATGGACTGCTCGTAGCACTTGCCCAACTCGAAGGTGAACGCCTCGACGATGTGCCCCTGCTCCACCGAGGTAAGGCTTCGGTAGAACATCGTTGGCTGAGAGAAGTGATCGTCGAACGAGGCGGCATGCGTGCGCACGGGTACGCCTTCGATGGGCCGCGGGACCTGTACGTAGCCGCCCTCCTGCTCCGTGGCTACCGCAGGTGCGCCGCCGTCGATGCTGTTCGGCCGGTAAGGGGCCAGCCCGGTGTGGATGGCCGTTTGGTGCATGCCGTCCCGGAGCATGTCGTTCACCGGCGCGTGCGGTCGGTTGATCGGCAGCTGGGCGAAGTTCGGTCCGCCGAGCCGGGTCAGCTGCGTGTCCAGGTAGGAGAACAGTCGCGCCTGCATCAACGGGTCGTTGGTCACCTCGATGCCCGGCACCAGATGCCCGGTGTGGAAGGCCACCTGCTCGACCTCGGCGAAGAAGTTCGTCGGATTGCCGTTCAGCGTCAACTTCCCGATCAGCTGAACCGGCGCGAGTTCCTCCGGAACGAGCTTGGTGGGATCGAGTAGGTCGATGCCCTCGAAACTGTCGCTCCCGTCGTCAGGCATGACCTGGATGCCGAGCTCGTAATCCAGGAAGGCTCCCGCCTCGATCCCGTCGTACATGTCCCGTCTGTGGAAGTCGGGGTCGACTCCGGCGGCGATCTGGGCTTCCTCCCAGACCAGCGAGTGGATCCCTGCCACCGGCTTCCAGTGGAACTTCACCAGGCTCGTGTCCCCAGCGGCGTTCACCAGCCGGAACGTGTGGACGCCGAACCCCTCCATGGTTCGGAAGGACCGCGGGATCCCTCGGTCGCTCATGTTCCACATCACGTGATGCGTGGCCTCGGTGTGCAACGACACGAAGTCCCAGAACGTGTCATGAGCCGACTGCGCCTGGGGAATCTCCCGGTCAGGGTGGGGTTTCGCCGCGTGGATGATGTCCGGGAACTTGATGCCGTCCTGGATGAAGAAGACCGGAATGTTGTTGCCCACGAGGTCGAAGGTGCCTTCGTCGGTGTAGAACTTGACCGCGAATCCGCGGGTGTCCCGGACTGTGTCGGCCGATCCCCGCGAGCCCAACACGGTCGAAAAGCGGGTGAAGACCGGAGTCCGACGACCCTTCTCCGCTAGGAACGCAGCCTTGGTCACCGACTTGGCGGTGCCATAGGACTCGAATACTCCGTGCGCCGCAGCGCCACGCGCATGTACCACACGCTCCGGGATCCGCTCGTGATCGAAGTGGGTGATCTTCTCCCGCAGATGGAAGTCCTCCAGCAGTGTCGGACCTCGATCCCCGACTTTGAGCGAGTGGTCGGTGTCTGGCAGCCGAACCCCCTGCGCAGTAGTCAGGTAGGCCCCCGCCTGGCTGCGTACGTCGACCGAGTCCGGTCCTCCGGTGGGGACACCGGTCGGACTGATCGGGTATGGCGCGCTCTGATCCGGCTGACGCGCCGGAGCTTTGGACGCAGCCGCCTGGCCGGAAGCGGACCTTCCAGCAGCGGCCTTCCCGGCAGAGGATTTACGAGCGGTGGCCTTTGCGGCTGCGGGCATGACGACTCCAGGCACGTCGAGGGGAAAGTGACTGGCTCCTGGGGTTCCCCGATCTTGTGCCGTTATGCACCGGCCGGTCACCGAACTGACCGAGGTTGGTCAGGCCGCAGCCCGTCGCGCGACGCGGAGCTCGCAGAGGTAGCGCTTGCAGATGCTCCCGCCGTAGTCCTCGTCGATGAGTGCCGCGATGCAGGCGAGCAATCTCTGGTAGCAGTCCTGTGCCCGGCTGAAGAAGTCCTGGCTGCCGTTGGAAACGTGAAACGTCGTGACGGTGGCCAGTGCGCCGCCCGGGCCCAGAGCGGCCGCAGCCTTTTCGCGCCCGAGTGGCTTCGTCGAGCCTGGCCGGTGCCCGTCCGATTTCGGCGACTCGACAGCCCGGACCGAGGTCGGTCAGTCGACGAGGCTGTGAAACAAACTCGCTCGGATACGTTGGCCTGATGCGGTCGTAGAGCTCTGCGTGCTCGTCGAAGCTCGCCCGCAGCTCCGGATCGGACACGTGCGGCCTCAGTCGGCTGGTCGCAGTGCTTGCCACTCCGAGGCCCTGGCGAGAGCGGCGGCAAGAATGCCGGCCACTGCGATGGAGTTACGGATCCGGCCGGCTTGAACCGCGACCAGCGCGTCGTCCAGCGGGACTCGGCGAACCTCGAGGTCGAGCTCCTCGGCGGAGGCGACGAAGTCTTCGGGCCGGTCCGTCTCGCTCAGCTCGCGAGCCAGGAACACTGTGATTTCTTCGTTCGAGCCGCCCGGTGAGGCGAAGAAGTCCAGCAACCGGTCCCACCGGCCGGCTTGTAGCCCAGCCTCTTCGGCGAGTTCTCGACGAGCGGTCTCCAGGGGCGGCTCATCGGTGACGTCCTTAATCCCCGCCGGGACCTCCCAGAGGTACCGGCGTACGGGATGGCGGTACTGCCGGATCATGACGATCCGGTCCTCGTTGTCGATCGCGATAACGCCGACAGCACCGGGATGCACCACGACGTCACGGTGCTCGCAGGCGCCGTCGGACATCTGGACCTCGTCCTGGCGCACCGAAACCACCTTCCCCTCGAAGGCGGTTCGGGTGGACGTAGTGGGATGCGTCCTCGGGTCGGTGACGACCCCGTCGGAAAGCGATCCGTGCGGTTCACTCACGGTAGGGCGGGTTCGACGTCGACCGGGATTCGCAGCGACTCGGATCGGTCAAGGGCTGCGCGCACCAGCCCGGCGAACAGCGGATGTGGTCGGGTGGGCCGGGACATGAACTCCGGATGGGCCTGCGTACCAACGAAAAAGGGGTGTAGGTCGCGGTCGAGTTCGGCGAACTCCACCAGCCGGCCGTCCGGGGACAGCCCCGTAAATCGCATGCCGGCGGCCTCCAGCCGCTCCCGGTAGGAGTTGTTGACCTCGTAGCGGTGTCGGTGCCGCTCATGCACCTTGGTCTCGCCATAGGCCTGGGCGACAAGGGAATCCGCAGTCAGCTCGGCTGCGTAGCTGCCAAGTCTCATGGTGCCGCCCATGTCTCGTTCGCCGGCTACCACGTCGACCTGGTCGGCCATCGTGGCAATCACGGGATGCTCTGTCATCGGATCGAACTCCACGGAGTTGGCACCGGTCAACCCGGCCAGATTGCGGGCCACTTCGATCACCATGCACTGCAGGCCGAGGCACAGCCCGAGCGTCGGGATGCCGTTGGCACGGGCGTACGAGATGGCGCGTACCTTGCCCTCGATTCCGCGTACTCCGAACCCACCGGGCACAACGACACCGTCGACATCGGAGAGTTGTTGCGCGACACCGCTGCTCGTCTCGCAGTCGTCCGAGGTCACCCAACGGGTCTCGATGTGGGTGTGATGGGCGAACCCACCGGCTCGCATCGCCTCGGTCACCGAGAGGTAGGCATCGGGGAGGTCAACGTACTTGCCGACCAATGCAATCGTCAGCGACTGACGGGGCCTGTGCACCCGGTCGAGCAGATCGGACCATTGCGTCCAGTCGACGTCGCGGAAGGGCAGCCCGAGGCGGCGTACGACGTAGGCGTCGAGTCCCTCGGCGTGCAGCACCTTCGGGATGTCATAGATGGATGGCGCATCCGAGGCCGAGACGACCGCTTCGGAGTCCACGTCGCACATCAGGCTGATCTTGCGCTTGAGCGCATCCGGGATCTCCCGGTCGCTGCGGCAGACGATCGCATCGGGCTGGATGCCGATGCTGCGCAGGGCGGCAACCGAGTGCTGGGTCGGCTTGGTCTTGAGTTCTCCGCTGGGCGCGAGGTACGGGACAAGGGAGACATGCAGGAAGAACACGTTGTCTCGACCGACGTCGTGCCGGATCTGGCGGGCCGCTTCCAGGAAGGGCAGTGACTCGATGTCTCCGACGGTCCCGCCGATCTCGGTGATGACGACGTCGATACCCGGATGGCCGTCCTGGTCACCGGCGATGCCGAGAATGCGGTCCTTGATCTCGTTGGTGATGTGCGGGATCACCTGAACGGTGTCGCCGAGGTACTCCCCACGCCGTTCCTTGGCAATCACCTCGGCGTAGACCTGGCCGGTCGTCACATTCGCCGAGCCGGCGAGGTTGATATCGAGAAAGCGTTCGTAGTGACCGACGTCGAGGTCGGTCTCGGCCCCATCCTCGGTGACGAAGACCTCACCGTGCTGGAACGGGTTCATCGTTCCCGGATCGACATTGAGGTACGGGTCGAGCTTCTGCATGGTGACCCGCAGACCCCGAGCCGAGAGCAGGGAGCCGAGCGAACTGGCAGTCAAGCCCTTGCCCAGTGACGAGGCGACACCGCCGGTCACGAACAGATAGTTGGTGGTGTGGGAAGAGCGACGATCACCCGGTCGGTTCACGGGAGTTCACGCTAACACGCGGTCGCGCCGCCTCGGCGGTCAGACTCGGGGTGTCGTGCGGCGAACCGGAACTCGACTCGCCCCCGGGCGGGTTCGCGCCCGAGCCGAGCCAGACCAGCACCGGGATGACGACGCAGGCAGCGATGGCGGGAACTGCGACCCCGGAGTCGTTGATCAATGCACCGATGGCAACCGAAATGGTGGCCGCCAACAATCCAGCTCGCCAACGCGGCTGAGCAGCCAGGAACTCTCGCAGCTGGCCGCCGCGGCGGAGCATGACCCACAGCGCAATCGAGAAGATCGGGATCAACCAGGTCACTGGGCTGCCCGTGAGCACGTCCAGGTTTGCCTGGGCCTTGCGGGCAACGACGGTCCACGCCTGGCCATCTACGAGCTGAGCGACGAAGCGGCCCAGGTGCGTTCGTTCGTCAGCAGACCGCTGATAGTCCAGGAGCGCGAAGGCTGAAACCGCCACCGCGGTCACTGCCCCGATCGACAGCACCCGGCGGACCGACAATCGGGTGTCGGTGGCAAATACGGCGAGGAACAGAAACCCGGGCACCAGGGCGAGCACACCGCCGAAGTCCCGCCCGAGGCCGGCTGCACCCACGATCACCACGGCGAGGGCTCCCACCGCCCCGACGCCGACCAGCACCTGCCGGGTGGCCCCCCGTACGAGCACCACTGTGGTGAGCAAGATGCACACCGCGAACACGCCGAAACTCAGATTGCCCAGACCGATGAATCGCCCGGCCACGATCGCGTTGTAGCCCAACAGACTGTTGAGCTCCATCGGCGAACCCAGTACCACGTCCACACCGACCGTCAGCGCCGTGATCAACATGACCACGACGGCCGGGCCGGCCCTGGGCCGCCCCCCTGGCAGCAGCCGCCCGATCGGACCTCGACGGCCGCCCAGGACGAGGGCGAACAGCACGAGGACGACGACACATCCGGCCACCGCCAGCCCGAGGGCGACTTCGCGATTCGGGGAGCGCCACCACGGCGTGAGGTTGGCCAGATGAGTCGCGGCCGGAAGTGCCGCGAATGCGAGCGCGCCTCTGGACAGACCGCGACCAAGTCGCCCGCGCCTACTAGCCTTGGCCGGTTTCCAGAAGGCGACCAGCACCAGACCGACGACAAGGGCACCGGCTAGGACGACCAGGCTCCAGAAGAAGGGCCTGGTCACACCGCCATGGGCAACCGCCGCCCGGTTGAGGTCACGCAGGTTGACCAGCGCCTCGTCGAGACTCTCCCTCGGTCCGGCCCAGCGCATGGCCGAGCCGACCATGCTGTCGGGATTCTCGAGCCCTAGGGCACGAAGCGCCGTCGGGGCCACATCGATCAACTGCACGTACGGCGCCCGTCCAGTACTCGAGGAACTGAGATAGCCGGGCGGTAGATCCGGGTGTACGGCAATCAGCGGGTGCAGCTGCGCCCTGCTGACGCCCTTCTCCGACAACCCCGCCACCAACAGCAATGTTTTCCCGTCAAGGCCAGCGATCGCCGACCGTACGTCGGCAATCACGGTGTCCAGGGCCGCCAGGGCTTGTGACCGGGGACGCCCGAGCATTCCGGCCAGCCCGCCCGGTCCGGTCTCCGGAAGCTGGCCGGCCGCAGGCTGCTCGTCGGTCAGGCCCACGGAGGGCACACTGCCGATCAGATCCGGCACGATGATCACGCTCAGCGGACAGCGACTCAGGGCATCGGCCCGCTGCTCGGTTCCGGCAGGCAGATCATCGATGACCGAGACCTGTGCCGTCGGGCCGGACACCGCAACGGCCGAGGACCGGCCGATCGCGGTCGAGCAGCTGACTGCCTCGCCCAGTGCACCTGGGTCGGCACCGAATGCGCGGGTGCCTTCGTCTGCGGCGATCCGGGCGACGGTCTGGCTGACATCAGTCAGGCCGGCCAGGGCCACCTGCTCCTGCTGTCCGCACCCGGCCAGCGTCGCCATCCGCTGGGCCTCCTGCTCCGCGGTCAGCGGCGGCGAGGGTTCCTGGACGTCCTCGGTCGGCGCGGGATAACGCGCGCGATTTCCTGCCCCCAAGGTGGCCAAGCCGTCCAGGATGCAGGTACGCGAACGGGCTGCCCGAACGGTCATGTTGCCGAGCGCACCGGCGCCGGCCAGTTCGGTCAGGTCAGGGGCCACACCCGATGCCACGTCGCCCCAGAGCAACCCTGGGATGCCGAGAACGACGACGCGATCGGCCGAAATCTCTGTGCCGCCCACAGCCGCGCTGGATTGCGGAACGGGTCCGAATCCCAGGCCGGCACCGATTCCCACCGTCAGTAGCCAGCAGGTCAGGCGAAGGCCTCGCCCACCGCTCATGGCGGGCTGCACAGGCGTGGCCACAAGCAGACGATCACGACGAGCCCAGGAGTTCGACGTACAACGCGCTGAGCTGTCCGACGGTGTCCTCCAGCGTCGGCCAGCCGGCGGCGGCGGTCAGGCCGGCCTCGACGAGGGCGGCCACCCGGGCCGGATCCTCGAGTAAGCCGGTGACCGCCGCGTCCAGGGCGGCCGGGTCATCGGCCGGGATCAGGATTCCGGCGCCATGACCGGCCAACTCCGGGATGCCACCGACCGCAGTGGCCACTAGCGGCCGGCCAGCACGCAGCGCCTCCTGAGCCACCAGCGCGCGAGCCTCCCAGAGCGAGGTCAGTACGACCAGGTCACTGGCGGCAAGCAGATTCGCCACGTCACTGCGTCGCCCGAGCAATCGCACCGGTAGGTGCTCGCGCGCGATCCATTCGGCGAGGTCTGCGGAAAGGGGGCCGTCGCCGGCTATCACCACCAGCAGGCCGTCAGTGCGGCCGCGCCAATGCCGAGCCGCGGAGAGCAATGTGTGGTAGCCCTTCTGCGGATGCAACCGCCCGACTGCGAGCAGCAGTGGCGCCGTTTCGGTCATCCCGAGGTCGGCGCGAACCTCTGCCCGGCTGCGGGTGGCCTCAGGCAGCGCCGGTGCCGAGACCGGCGTGGACCGGACGTCTCGCCCACCCAGGAAGCGGGCGTGTTCGGCCAGATCCAGTGAGGCAGCCAGCACAACGTCCGCTCCACGGACGACCAGACGCTCCAAGGCTTTACTGATCCGTCCCTCGACACCCGCAGGCTCGAGCAGCGCGTTGTGCACAGTCACCACGACCGGGACAGCAGATCGCACCAACACCGACAGCAGGCCGGCTCGCAGCCCATGGGCGTGGACGAGGTCGGCTCCGCGCAAAGCGCTGCGGAGACTCAGCAACGCTCGGGCATCCGCGACCGGACGTAGGCCTGAGGCGATCCGCACCGGCTTGAACCCAAAGCCCGCTGCCCGGAATCCGAACAGTTCGTCGGTGGCCGGCGGCCCGCAGACGGTCACGGTGGCGCCAGCAGCCGTAAGCCCCGGAAGGATCGCCCGGACGTGCGTTCCGACGCCTCCGGTACTGGTTGCCAGGACCTGGACGATTCGTCGACCAGTCAGCCCCTGCTCGCTCGAGGTCATGACGTGCTCCGCACGTGCGCGCCCTTCGGGCACTGCCTTCGCTGCGCTCCTCGCTCGTTCCTCGCTGCGATGCTCGCTCGGTGTCACGACGTGCTCCGCACCTCCTCCTGGCCGGCGTCCACGCGGCGAAGACCACGCAGGACTGCACGCACCTGTCCGCGCGCTAGGACCATCATCGTCGCGCCCGCCATCAGTAGTACGACGATGCCGACCGCCAACACCTGTAGCAGGGCCAGGCCGACGCCGCCACCGTCCCAGGTCGTCGCGAGCCGTCGACCTGCCACCGCGGCGATCAGCACAGCGACGGCTGCGGCCACGCCGACTCGGGCGAGTCCGTGCAGCGACTCCCGTCCGGCCGAGCGGATGGTCACAACGATCAGCGCAACCCCCGCCACGAGCACCCCGATGCTGTGGCCAGCAGCCAGTGCAACGCCACGCGAGGTGTCCGGCAACGTGGCAGCCAGCCCGATGGCCGCGGCAATCGTCACCAACCAGCCGCCGACCACTGCCAGCGTCGGTTCCTTCCATAAGCCCCGGGCGTACAGAGCACGGGTGAGCAGGGCCACCAGGCCATAGCCGGCCAGGCCTGGAGCGAACGCGACGATGGTCGCGGCGAGCCTGGCAACGGTGAGATCGGAATCAGGAACACCCGTGCCCTGCACGAAGATCCGGGCAACCGGCTCCGCAACTGCGATCATGGCGGCCGAGCCGACCAGGCAGCCGAGCAGAACTGCCGAAGTCGTCGGCGCCAGGGTCGCTCGAAAGGAACTCTCGTCTCCGCGCTCGTAGGCCGCCGACAGCCGTGGAAACGCCGAGATGGCCAGCGGTACGGCCACGGCACCCCACGGCAGGAGGAAGACCGTCATCGCGAGCAGGTAGAGGACCTGGGTGCCCTCAGGGGCTCCGTCGTTGGCCAACCTGATCGCGACCACGACCGCGATCTGCTGGGCGGCCAGTGTCGCGATCCCGGCGGCGGCCAGGCGTCTCACCCGTGGCGCCACCCCGGCCGGAAATCCGAGACTGGGCTTGATCCTCAAGCCGGTACGGCGCAACGGGATCAGCAACACCGCCGCGAGAATCACCACACCGGTGGTCGTGCCCACACTCAGGATCAGCTCCGAAGACCTGGCGAGATCGTCGACCGAATCCGGGACGCCTGCCGACAACCGATAGATGACGTAGGCACCCGCGACGAGCAGGCTGGACAGCAACGGAGCAAGTGCCGGTCCGGCGAATCTCCCGTACGCCTGGAGAATGCCGGTCAGCACGATGCCGACGCCGTAGAGGACCACCTGCGGGGCGAATACGAGCAGCATCCGGGCACCGAGTTCGACCGCACCGGCACAACTGCTGCCCGACAGCAGCGCCTGGGCCAGCGGCCTGGCCAGGACTGCGAGCAGGGCGCTGATCGGCACCAGGATCAGGATCGTCCAGGTCAGCAGCGAAGAAGCGGTCCGCCGCGCCCGCTCGTGATCACCTGAGGCGATCGCGCCGGACAGCATCGGGACGACAAGACTGGCCAGAGCACCCCCGGCCACGATCTCGAAAATGATGTTGGGCACGGTGTTTGCGGCGACATAGGTGTCACCGACACAGGTCGTGCCGACGGTACGGGCAAAGACGAGGTTGCGACCGAATCCAGCCAAGCGGGCCAGCAGGGTGAGAACGGCGATGAGTGCCGCCGCGGCGCCGACGCCCTTGGCGACCGTGCGCAGCCCGGGGCTGGTCACGGTGTCTGTTCGACGCTGCGCCGGCCCCATCTGTCGAGTTCGCGCAGCCCTGGGGTTGCCTCGATCACCTGGGTGAAGCTGATCTTCTCACTCGCGGCGGTCAGGGCGACCAGGACCGCCAAGATGCCCGCCCGCGCCAACGGTCCGGACCCGGCCGCGAGCCGGTAGCCCACCAGCGCTCCCAGTGCGTTGGCGCCGGCGTCGCCGAGCATCACCTTCTCGCTCAGATCGGCTGGAAGCACGCCCAGAGACGTTCCGACTACTGCCGCACCCGCCCCGCCGGCGGCGCCACCGAGCAGCGTTGCTGCCACCAGGGCACAGGCTTTGGCCGCCCGTCCGGGCCGCAGGTCCAACAGGTTGACCAGGTTGGCGCTGCCGGCCATGACGCCGGCAGCGAGGATCCGATCTGCTGGCCCGGTCGAGATCGAACCGGCCGTGGCTATCGATGCGCCGACGAGGCCCACGACTTTGACCGCCCCGCTCGACACCCGACCCGAGCGCAGCGCTGCGAGATGACCGCGAAAGCCCTTGTCTCGCACATGGTCAGGACGAGTCCCGGCTAGGTCGTCGTACAGGCCGATCGCACCGGAGGCCAGACCCAGCAGCAGGGCCGGTCGGCCCAATCGTGATGGCAGCAGGACAGCAGCGGCGAGGCTGGACGTAACGGCAGCGACCGGACCGGCAACGAGATTTACCGGCTCCCCGCGGTGGTTGCGGCGCACCATGACTGGACCGGACAGCACAGTCGCTCGGCGGCCCACCTCGATCAGCACCAGGGCACCAGCCGCCGCAGCGGCGATGCCGACCCCCCCTCGACGTGGGCCTGGCGGTGGATCGTCGCGGCCAGGCGCCCTCACGGAGCCAGCGGCGGCAGTGGAACGGTGCCTTCGCCCACGCCGTAGCTTCCGGATTGGCCAGTCCGCTCGGCGGTGAGCGCCAGTAGAGCCGCGACTTGGCCGGAGCCGACATCGACGTTGTTGACGGTGGACACCGAGGTCGCAGCACTCGGATCACCGCGCAGGGCGGCGACCAGACCACCCTCTACGGCGGAGGCCGCAGTTCCGGCGACGACGGCTCCGCTACCGGCCGAGTCCAAGGCGACGGCCAAGGCCACCAGGGCCTGGTTGCGCGTCTCGGCATCCTCGCCGGTGAAGCCCTCACCGGTCAGAATCAACGCGTAGTCCGCGGAGTCGATCTCCCCGCTGTCCGAGGTGACGACGCCCAGCGCAGCCAGCCCGGCCAGCACGCTGGTGGTGGAGGCTTGTGACGGAGCCGAATCACCCTCGGCGGGTTGCATGAGGACCTGAGCCATCAGGCTGGCCACCAACGCTGGCGTGTCGTCGGTCTGGGGCAGGATTACCCCGGCGGGCAGGCCGACTCCGGTGACGTACTCCTGCAGTTCAGGCGCGGTCTGCAGGTCGGTGAACTCCGGCTGCAGGCGAAGCGTTCCGGACAACTCGGCACCGGCAGCTTGGAGCAGGGTCGTGGTCTGGCCGACGACCTCCGCATTCACTTCGTCGCTGGACACGACCAGCAGCACCGATGCACCGACGAGTCGATTCGCCACGACCAGCGGCGCGACGGCATCGTCATACGCGTCGTCCTGGGTCAACTGGTCGGTGAGGCTCTCGGTCTGCGCCTCCAGCGCGTCCTTTTCTTCCGACAGCGTGCCGACCTGGGCTTCCAGGCCGTCCAGTACGCGGCCGTTCAGCTGGGTCGTCCCGATCACGATGCCGAGTGCGACTGCGAGAAACACCGCGATCAGCGAGACCAGGTGATAGCGAAAGTCGATCACGAGAAAACGCCCTTCAACCAGCCGAGCAGATCGCCCAACCGGTCATCGAAAAGATCCAGGTAGGTGCGCCCGGCGGTGGAAACCGCGAGCACGGCACCAATGGCGATGAAGGCTGCGAGGACCAAGAAGATCAACGCAGACGAGGAGATCCGACTCTTGTACAGTCGGCTAACCCCTTTGGCATCGACCAACTTCGCGCCGACCCGCAACCGGGTGAGGAACGTCGAGGCCATGCCGCCTCGGCCCTTGTCCAGGAATTCCACGAGTGTGGCGTGCGTGCCGACCGCAACGATGAGGGTGGCCCCCTTGGCGTCGGCCAGCAGCATGGAGATGTCCTCGCTCGTGCCGGTGGCCGGAAAGGTGATGGCCTCCACGCCGAGGTCCTGTACCCGCGGGAGA
>Ga0183260_10003475_pt1 | contig 12697 bp, 13 predicted proteins | sample AntDrymUQ4972206_2_FD_129768 | JGI IMG/M metagenome (GOLD analysis project Ga0183260, IMG submission 129768) | Polar desert sand microbial communities from Dry Valleys, Antarctica - metaG UQ497 (22.06) (version 2) (version 2) | ecosystem: Environmental > Terrestrial > Soil > Desert | place...
ATCTCGAGCACCAGCGCCTGCGTGCCGCGCTCGGCCTCGAGCACCGACAGCGGCAGCCCGATCTCGGTGTTGAGGTTCTCGCGATTCGCATGGGTGCTCAGCTGCGGCGAGAGCATCGCGGCGAGGATGTCCTTGGTCGAGGTCTTGCCGGTCGAGCCGGTGATCGCGACGACCTCGGCGCCGAGCTCGCGCCGCCACGCGCGCGCGAGCGCGCCGAGCGCCGCAACCGGGTCGGCGACCTCGATCACGGGCGCGGCGCCCGCCGCGGCGTCCCCGGTCGAGACCCGGGCCGCGTGCGCCGGATCGACCATCGCTCCCCACGCGCCGGCGGTCAGGGCGCCCTCCGCGAAGTCCCCCCCGTCCGCCTGGTCGCCCGCGATGCCGACGAAGAGGTCGCCCGGGCGGACCTCGCGCGAGTCCACGACGGCGCGCACGGGGCCGGGCGCCTCGGCGTCGCCGCTGCGAAGGCGCCCGCCGGCGGCCTCGGCCACCCGACCGGCTGGGAGGTCGATCACGAGTGCGCCCTCTGGCCCGAGCGCAGGGCCTCGCGCGCGACCATGACATCGTCGAACGGCTCCTTGCGCCCGTCCTCGAACTCCTGGCCCTGCTCGTGCCCCTTGCCGGCGATCACGACGACATCGCCGGGCTCCGCGGTCTCGACCGCCCGCGCGATCGCCTCGCGGCGGTCCACGACGCGCTCCGCCTCAGGACCGGCCGCGGCGAGGATCTCCTCGACGATCGCCTCCGGGTCTTCCGAGCGTGGGTTGTCGGAGGTAACGATCACCCGGTCGGCGAGGAGCCGCGCAGCCTCGCCCATCAATGGCCGCTTGGCGCGGTCGCGGTCGCCGCCGGCGCCGAAGACGACGTGGACGCGCCCGCTCGTGAGCTCGCGCGCGGCGCGCAGCACGTTCTCGAGCGAGTCGGGTGTGTGCGCGTAGTCCACCAGCACCGCGAACGGCTGCCCCTCCTCCACAGGCTCGAAGCGCCCCGGGACCCGATCGGCGTCAGCGAGCCCGGCGACGACCTGCTCGGGCGCGACGCCGAGCAGGCGCGCGCTGGCGATCGCGGCGAGCGCGTTCTGGACGTTGAACAGGCCCGGCAGGCGGGTCGTGACCGCGAGCGGGCCCTCCGGCGTCTCGCAGATGAAGCGCGAGCCCGACGAGTCGAAGCTGACCTCGCGCGCGAGGTAGTCAGCGGCTGCGACGCTCGAGCGCCCCTCGACCGCGAACGTCATGGCGTCCTCCACCTCATCGACCAGGCGCGCGCCATAGGGGTCGTCCACGTTCACGACCGCATCGCCGCGCTCGTCGAACAGCCGCCGCTTGGCAAGGAAGTAATCCTCCATCGTCGGGTGGAAATCGAGGTGGTCCTGGGTCAGGTTCGTGAACACGCGGCAGGCGAAGTGGATCCCCGCCGCGCGGCCGAGCTCGAGCGCATGCGAGGAGACCTCCATCGCGCAGGCGCGGTCGCCCCCGTCGAGCATGCGGCGGAACGTCGCCTGCAGGTCGATCGCCTCGGGCGTCGTCCGCTCGACGTTTTCCGCCACTCCGCCGACCATCTGTTTGACGGTCCCGAGCAGCCCGGTCTGGACGCCACCGGCCTCGAGCAGCTCCCGCACGAGGAAGGCGGTCGTCGTCTTCCCGTTCGTGCCGGTGATGCCGACGACGCGCAGCTCGGCCGTCGGGTCGCCATGGAAGCGCACAGCGGCCGGAGCCATCGCGGCACGCGCGTCCGCGACGACGACCTCCGGCACGCCGAGGCCGAGCGGCCGCTCGCAGACGAGCGCCACGGCGCCGCGCTCAACCGCCTCGAGCGCGAAGTCGTGGCCGTCGAAGCGAGCGCCGGGGACGCAGAAGAACAGCGTCCCCTCGCCGACCGCGCCGGTCGAGAAGGCCAGCCCCGAGATCTCGACCTCGGAAGCCCCGTCCCCATCCCCCATCAGGTCCCTCAGGGTCACGCTGGGCGAGGCTACCGACGCGCCCCGCCGTCTCGGCCTTCGCGCCTAGGTGGTGTTCGCGGTGCAGCCGGCGAGAGTCCGCCCCGCCGGAGCAGAAACGGGTGCCGGGCCCCGCCCCTTACTCCGGCGGGATGCGCAGGTACGGAAGCGCGAACGTCGCGATCTGCTCGAACGCGGGCGCGGCGACGTCTCCGCCGTAGATGGAGCCCTGCGGCTCGTCGACGACGACGGCGATCAGCAGCCGAGGGTCACGGGACGCCTCGTAGCCGATGAACGACGCGACGTACTTCGACTTCGAGTAGCCACCCTGACCGTCGGGCTTCTCGGCCGTGCCGGTCTTGCCGGCGATCGCATAGCCGGGGATCTGAGCGCCCTCGCCTGTACCGCCTTCGGTCGTGACTCCCTCCAGCATCTTCGAGACGCGCCTCGCCGTCCGCTTCGCGATGACCCGGCGCGCGGGCGCCTTCGCGCCTGCGATGACGTGGGGCTGGCGGAGCACGCCGCCGTTGGCGATCGCCGAGTAGGCGGCGGCCATCTGGATCGGCGTGACCGCGAGGCCTTGGCCGATCGGCAGGTTGCCCATCGACGAGCCCGAGTATTCGGCCGGCTCGGGGACGATCCCCGTCGCCTCGCCCGGGACGTCGACGCCCGTGCCGCCGCCGAAGCCGAAGCGCCGCACCCAGCGGTCGAAGCGCTGCTTGCCGAGCTTGAGGCCGATCGTCACCGTGCCGACGTTGGACGACTTCGCGAGGATCTGTGAAGTCGTGAGAGTGCCACCGCCCGTTCCCTCCGTCGACTCCCGGATCCTACGGTCGGCGACCTGGATCGTCGGCCCGATCGTCCAGGGGGTCTCGGGTGTCGCGACACGCTCCTCGAGCGCCCCGGAGATCGTGACCGGCTTGAACGTCGAGCCGGGCTCGTAGCTGCCCGCGACGGCCCGATTCTGGCGCTTGTAGGCCGAGGCCTCGCCGAAGCGCTTCGGATCCACCGGCGGCCAGTTGGCCAGCGCCATCACCTGGCCCGATCGCGGGTCCAGCGCGATCGCGCTCGCGCCGCGCGGGCTGAACTTCGTCCCGACGTCGGCGAGCACGCCCTCGACCTGCTCCTGGAGCGCGGTGTCGAGGGTGAGCCGGAGATCCTTGCCGGGCTCGGCCCGCTTCGAGTCGACGAGGCTGATCGCGTCGCCACGGGCGTCCTTGACCACCCGGCGCCGGCCGTCCTGGCCGTGGAGGCTCCGCTCCCTCGACTGCTCGATCCCGGCGAGGCCGAAGTTCTCGGTGCCGACCGCTCCGAGCAGCTGCGACGCGAGCGTGCCGCGCGGGTAGCTGCGGCGCTGCTCGATGGTCGTCTCGAGGCCCTCTATCTCCAGCTTCTCGACCCTGTCGCCCCGGGACGCCGGGAGCTTGCGGGCCAGGTAGACGAACCCGCGCCTGCGGTCGGCGAGCTTGCGCTCGACCTCTGGACGCGGGCGCCGGAGGATCGGAGCGAGCTTCGCCGCCGTGCCGCTCGGGTCCTTGATCAGCATCGGGTTGCCGACGACCGCGACGGCGTCCTCCGAGACCGCGAGCTCGACACCACGGCGATCGCTGATCGTGCCTCGGCGGGCGGGGACGAGCAACTCCTCGGACTGCTGGCCGGCGGCTCGCTCGCGCAGGGACCCGGCCTCGACGGTGCCGAGCCATGCGGCACGGCCGGCGGCCATCCCGATGAGGACGAGGAAGAGCGCGAACAGCAGCCCGATCCGCCGTTCGATCAGCCGCATCCCGCCCCCTCGCTACTGGCCGGTCCCGGGTGTGAGCGGAGTCGCGGCGGCCGGCACCCCGTCGGGCACAGGCGGCGCCCCGGTGGCCTGGGGCGCGGTCACGGGCGCAGCTTCGCCGGGATCGGTGCCGGCCGTCGGGTCGATCGGTGCCTGCTCGGCGGTCTCGGGCCCGGCCCCCGGGACCGGGGCGCCGGGCACACCCGTGCTCGGCGCCTCCTGGGCGGCACCGCGGACCTGAGCGAGCGCACGGGAAGCGTCCTTCGAGCCGCCCGAGCGGAGGTATTCGACGGCGCCCGGCGCCGGCAGGGCGAAGCCGCGCTTGGCGGCGGCCGACTGGACGCGCTGATTCGAGCCGAGGCGCGCGAGCTGCGCCCGCAGGCCCTCGTTGGCGCGCTTGACCTCTGTCGAGAGCTCAGCCGTCTTCGCGATCTCGCGGTTGCGCTGCAGCAGCGCGACATTCGAGAACACGATCCCGAACAGCAGCAACCCGACCAAGACGATCCAGCCGCGCCCGTGCAGAAGCCCGTCGAGCACGCGCTCGAGGCCCGCGCGAAGGTGGCGTGAGCGCGGAGCAGGCGCGGGCGCGGGCGCAGGGCGAACCGGTCGTAGGCGTGCGGGGCGCTGCGGCCGTCCCGGGACCGGGCGGCGTGCCGGAGCAGTGCGCGCCGCGGGCCTGGCGGTCGCCGCAGCGGAGCGAGCCATCAGGCCTCGCCCCCATCACCGGGAAGGCGCCGAGCGGCCCGCAGGCGGCCGGAGCGCGAGCGCGGGTTGTCGGCGACCTCACCGGGCGACGGCGCGACGGCGCGTGAGGTGATCAGCTCGGCCTCGGGCGTGTGCCCGCAGGCGCAGACCGGGAAGTCCGGCGGGCAGATGCAGCCGCGGGCGCGCGCGGCGAGGAAGCGCTTGACGCGGCGATGCTCGAGCGAGTGGAACGAGATCGCGGCCAGCCGTCCCCCCGCGCGTAGCAGGCTCCACCCCGCGGGCAGCGCGCGATCGAGCGAGTCGAGCTCGGAGTTGACGGCGATCCGGATCGCCTGGAAGCTGCGCTTGGCCGGATGGCCGCCGCCGAAGCTGCGCCTCACGGCCGCCGGCAGGGACTCCTCGATCACCTCGACGAGCTCGCCCGTCGTCTCGATCTCCGCCCGCGCGCGGGCGCGCACGATGCCGCGCGCGATCCTGCGGGCGTTGCGCTCCTCGCCGTAGGTGCGCAGCAGCTGCGCCAGCTGGCGCTCGTCGTAGCCGTTGACGACCGTGCGCGCGTCGAGCTCCTGGTCGGGGTCCATGCGCATGTCGAGCGGGGCGTCGTAGGAGTAGGAGAAGCCCCGCTCCCAAGCGTCCACCTGCATCGAGGAGATGCCGAGGTCGAGGTAGACGACGTCCACCTCGACGCCCTCGTCGAGCAGCAGCTCGAGGCCGTCGGCGTAGTCCATCCGCAGGAAGCGCAGCTCACAGGCGAGCTCTCCGGCGAGCTCGTCGAAGCGCTCCTCGGCGACCGGGTCGCGGTCGATGCAGATCAGCGTCCCGCCGGCGCCGATGCGGTCGGCGATCAGGCGCGCGTGGCCGCCTGCCCCGAAGGTGCAGTCGACGACGGTGTCGCCCGCTGCCGGGTCGGCGGCCTCGATCAGTTCGCCCGCGAGCACGGGGACATGGCTGCGAGTCATGTCAAGAAGGATGGCCAAGTCCCTCCGCCACCTTGAGAGCCTTGTCGTGGAGCGTGGGCTGCTCGGTCGCCCAGCGGTCGGCCGCCCAGATCTCGAGCCGGTCGAGCGAGCCGGCGACGACGACGTCCTTCTCGATCCCCGCGTGCTCGAGCAGCGGCGCGCCGAGGATCACCCGGCCGGCGGAGTCCAGCTCGGCGTCGAAGGCGTTGCTGAGGAAGAACCGCGACAGCTCGCGGTGCTGAGCGCTGAGCGGGCTGTGCTCCTCGAGCACCTTGTCGGTGAACTTCTGGAACGCGTCCGGCGTGTAGACCGCAACGCAGGGGTCGAGCCACTTGAGGAGAACGAGACCGTCGGAGAGCGCGGCCCGAAACGGCTTCGGAACGCTGAGCCGGTTCTTCGCGTCGAGCGAATGTTCGTAATGGCCCCGGAACGCCACTCTGATCTCGATGCTCCTGACTGACTCTGGGTCGAAGTAGGTAGGGCCGAAGTGGCAGAGTGGGAGGAGCCCCGCCACTCCGGCCCTGATTGATGGTCGGCACCGTACCCCACCTTCTCCCACTTCGCAACACTTTCCCCCACAGTTCCGTCCGATCAGACGAAACTATGAGGGGTCACAGCTGCAAACCCGCTTGTAGACCGGGATTTGCGGTGGGGAGGAGTTGACGGCGAATGGTTCGGGGGCTGCCGTTTCTGCACGAGTCGTTGCAAATCAGGCGATCCCGGTGACCCCTCCGCCCGAGTCGAGCAGGGCAGCGGCCAGCGCCGCGGCGACGAGCAGTAGCACCGACGGGACGAGCAGGAGCGCAACGACGAGCTGAATCTTGGGGCCTGCCTTGGCGGCCTCCTCCTCGATCCGGCGCCGGCGGGCCGCGCGCGCGTCCCGGGCCTGGGCGGCGAGGGCTTCGGCGAGCGGGGCGCCGTGGCGCGTCGCGCGCTCGATCGCGGAGCACAGCGTCCTGACCTCCGGCAGCGGCAGGCGCACGCAGAGGCCCGCGAGCGAGTCGGACAGCGGCACGCCGAGCGAGACCTCGCGCGCGACCGCGCTCCACTCGCGCGCCAGCGGGCCGCTCGCGCGTGCCCCGACGGTGGCGAGGGCCGCCGCCAGCGAAGGCCCCGCCTCGACGGTCACACGCAGCAGGTCGAGCAACCCCGGCAGCTCGCGGCGGACCGAGTGCGCGCGCTCGGCGGCGAGGCGGCGCAGCCACATGTCGGGCGCCAGAAATCCGGCCGCCGGTGAGCTGGCGATCACGAGGAAGCCGAGCCTTCCGGGCGCAGCGGCGCCCACCAGGACACCGGCGCCGGCGCCGGCCAGCGCGCCGGCGAGCTTCGCCGCCATCAGTTCCCGCACGCCTAGCCCGGCCGGCCGGCCGGCGGCCGCGATCCGGGCGCCGAGGTCCCGCGGAGCCGCGGCGCCGGACCGTCGCCGCAGGCGTCCGCCCGCCACGGCCAGCAGCTTGACGAGCCGGGCGACACGACCACCCGCCTCGCGTGCGCCGCTCCGGTCCCGGGCGAACGGGGCCAGCAGGGTCGCCGCCCCGACCGTGGCGAGTGCCGCCGAGACGAACGCGAGCGCGGGGGCCATCACCACCGCACCCGGCCGAGGCGCCGGATCGCGACCGCAGCAACCACCTGGAGCACGACGGCGATGCCGACGAGCCAGGCTGTCAGGAACGAGCCGGCCAGCCCCTTCACGAACCCCGGGCTCGCGAGCTCCGCGAGCAGCGCGCCACCGAGCGGCAGCAGTACGACGACCAAGCCCGTGAAGCGCGCCTGGGCCGTCGCAGCCCGCACTTCCCCGGCGAGCCGCGCCTCGTCCTCGAAGGACCGGGCGCACTCGCGCAGCAGCCGGCCAAGGTCGCCGCCCGCCCTCTGCTGGAGCAGGCATGCCGCGACCAGGGTGTCGAGCTGCTCCGAGGGCACGCGACGGCTCATCGCCTCGAGCGCCGCCTCGGTCCGCGCGCCTACCGCGATCTCCGCGGCCACCCGCCGCAGCTCGTGCCCGGCGGCGCCCGGCAGGCTGCGAGCGGCCTCGGCGATCGCGCCCCGCAACGAGTGACCGCCGCTGAGCGCAGCGGCGAGCCCCAGCGCCATCGCCGGCGCGCCGTCGGTCACCGCCGCCCGGTAACGAGCCCGGCGCGCGCGCAGCACCCGTGCGGCGACCCAAGGACCGGCGCCGCCGAGTGCGAGTCCCCCCAGCGGCCCCACGACGATCGTCCCGACGAGGAACATCGCCCCGGCTCCGGTCGCCAGCAGGCGCCGGCGCTCCGCCGCTCCGGGCCTCCGGCCTTCACGCCCGAGCCGCGTGACGACATCGAGCAGATCCCCGGCCGCCCTCGCCAAGCGCGGCGCGCCGCCGCGCCAGCGTGGCTCGAGCACCCGCACAAGCTCCCAGAGACCCCAAACCCCCAGGCAGCCGCCGACGAACGCCACCGCGGCCGGGCTAACCACCCGTCCCCTCCTCCGCGCTCACCTCGCGCACCCCGGCTCCCCCGGCGACCCTGACCACCTCGCAGACCTCCTCCACGCGGCGCGAGCCGTCGGCCGCGCGGGCCTGATGGACCACCAGGTCGAGGGCGCTCGCCACCTGCTCGCGCACGGCCGCGTGCGGCAGCCCCACCCCCGCCATCAGCGCCAGCGTCTCGACGCGCCGCAGCGCATCCGCCGGCGAGTTCGCGTGCACCGTCGTCAGCGATCCTTCGTGGCCGGTGTTCAGGGCCTGCAGCATGTCCAGCGCCTCGGCCCCCCGAACCTCGCCGACCACGATCCGGTCGGGTCGCATGCGGAGCGCGTTGCGCACCAGCTGCCGGATCGTCACCTCTCCCCTGCCCTCGAGGTTCGGTGGCCGGGCCTCCAGGCGCACCACGTGGTGCTGGCGCAAGCGCAGCTCGGCAGCGTCCTCGATCGTCACGATCCGCTCTCCCGCGGGGATCGACCCGGACAGCGCGTTCAGCGTCGTCGTCTTTCCCGAGCCGGTGCCGCCCGAGACGAGGATCGACGCCCGCGCCGACACCCGGCCGGCGAGGAAATCGGCCTGATCGCGGGCGAGCGTCCCGTTCTCGACCAGGTCCGCGAGCGAGAAGCCATGGCGGCGGAACCGCCTGATCGTCAGGCACGGGCCCGACAGCGCGAGCGGCGGGATCACCACGTTCACGCGCGAGCCGTCGGGCAGCCGGGCGTCGCACAGGGGCGAGGCCTCGTCGACGCGCCGGCCGAGCGGCGCGAGGATGCGCTCGATCGCGTGCATCAGCTCCCCAGCGGAGCCGAAGGCGACCTCGGTGCGCTCGACGCGGCCGCGACGCTCGACGTAGACGGCATCAGGCCCGTTGACCATCACCTCGTCGACAGCAGGGTCGGCGAGCAGCGGCTCGAGCGGCCCGAGCCCGGTGGCGAGCAGGACGACGCGATCGCAGAGCCGCGCACGCTCGTCCCCGGGCAGCGCGCCCGCTTCGGCGTCCACGAGCCCCCGGACCTCCTCCTCGAGGCCGCCCGCCCCGGCGGCGCCCTCGCGCGCGCGCTCGATCAGCCGCGAGCGCAGCGCCTCGGCGAGCTCCTCGAAGGCCTCCATGTGAGGGGAAGGCCGCGGCGACGGAAGTTCGCCCCCGCCAGTCGGACGAAGCTGAAAAACTAGGAGCCGTGCGGCTCGAGGAGTCAATCGCGATCGCCCGCTCACCCGACGACGTGTGGGGGTTCATCGCCGAGAGCTAGGTGTAGACGGCAGAAGTCGCAAGTAGGCGGCCCGGTTAGGGTCGCGGCTCGACAACGAGAGGAGGCTGGATGGCGGAGACGGTGGTTGTGGCGGTGTTCAACACCAAGGAGGGCAAGGAGGAAGCGCTGGCGGAGGGATTGCGGAACGCGACCGAGCAGACTCATAAGGAGGAGGGCTGCCTGCTGTACGCGCTCCACCGCGACGTCCAGGAGCCGACGCGGTTCGCGCTGATCGAGCGCTGGCGCTCGCGCGAGGACCTCGACGCGCACCTGCAGCAGCCCTACATCACGGCGCTCGGGGAGATCGCGGGCGAGATCCTCGCGGACCCCCCGCAGGTGCACTTCATGGAGCCGGCGCCGGCGGGCGACGCCGCCAAGGGCGCGCTCTCAGGCTCCTAGCGCCGGCGGACGCGGATCACGGCTGACCCGCGGCGGAAACCGCGGCGGGTCGCGCGGGCGCGGCGGCGGCCGGATCTAGTCGTCTAACGCCCGCAGGAAGGCCACTGACCCGCGCCCGACCGCGCGTATAGCTGCGCAGCCCGCCGGTCCTGCTCTGCCTCCGGCGCCTTCGCCGGATCCCCGCTCCCGCCGACCGCGCGCCACGTGTCCGGGCTGAACTGGTACTTACCGCGGTACGCGCCGCCGCCCCCGATCGCGCCCGGGTTGCCGCCGGACTCGCACTGGGCGATCCGCTGCAGCGCAGCCGGGACGTTGCCGCCGCCGGTGCTGTTCGACGAGCCGCTCGACGAGGCCCGCGCGGGCGCCTTCTCGACGCCGGCGCTGCCGGCGCTGGTCCGCCGCGCGGGCGCCCGCTTCGCCGCGCGTGCCTGTCGCGTTTCCGCGGCCGGCGCCGGGCCGGGCTGGGGCTCGGCAACGGGCCGTGCCGCCGCCGCCGGTTCCACCGGCTCGGGCTCCGGCAGCCGCAGAGCGGCGAGGGTCTCCACCCCGCCGGTCCCATCGACCACGCTGCCCGCCTTCTGCTGCAGGCGGCGCAGTGTCGCCTTCGTCAGGCCCACCGGGCGCGCGTCGAGGCGGACGTGCTGGACCGTGCGCTCCGCATCTGCGACCTGGCCCTCGATCGAGGTCTGAGCTCGCGCGGGAGCCTCGCTCGCGCCCTCCGCAGCGTCCGGCTGGGCGCCGCCGGCATCGATGGCCACGGCTCCGGTGCCGCCGACCGCCACGAGCATCCCCGTCGCCGCCACCGAAGCCGCCGGAACGCTGCGGCGGAGTCGGGTACGGCGCCACTCCTCGGCCGCCGCGCGCCGCTGCCGGGAACGCTCGATCGAGCGCTGGCACTGGTCCTGAAGATCTGCGATGTCAACCACTTCGGTGGGCACTCTCGACCTCTCGTTTCCTGGTGCCTACGAGGTGAGCTGACGGGCTCGCGCTGGAACTGCGCTACACCGCACTCCGGCGGTGATTCGCCCCGTGGACCGGCTGTGACGCCGGCCCGGGTGGTTCCCCCGCTCCCCGGCGCGCTGGGCGGCGGGGACTCGGCTGGTTTGTCCGAAGCCGGGAGGAAAGCACATTTTCCCCGCAAACGCGCATAATCGTTGTAAACCTCAGCTCGCAGTCGGACCCCCGATAGCCTGGCTCGCGTGGACCTCGGCTTGAGGGACAGAGTCGCCCTTGTGACAGGTGCCTCAAAGGGCATCGGGCTGGGCATCGCCCGGGCGCTGAGCGAGGAGGGCGCCAAGGTCGCGGTCAGCTCGAGGTCGAGGGAACGGATCCAAGCCGCGGCAGAGGACGTCGCGGCCACCGCCTTCGTCCACGACAGCGCCGACCTCGAAGCCGCTCCAGGTCTGATCGACGCGGTCGAGCAGCAGCTCGGCCCGCTGGAGGTGTTGATCACCAACACCGGCGGGCCGCCGGCCGGCCCCGATCCGCTCTCGTTCACCGTCGACCAGTGGGAGGACACCTACCGCCGGCTCGTGCTCGGCCCGATGGCGCTGATCGAACACGCGCTGCCCGCGATGCGCGGGCGCGGCTTCGGCCGCATCGTCAACGTCGGCTCGAGCTCGATGCGCGAGCCGATCCCGAACCTGATGCTCTCGAACGCGCACCGCGCCGGGACGCTAGCCGCATTCAAGACGCTCGCGCCGACCGCGATCGCCGACGGCGTGACGCTCAACACCGTCCTGCCCGGGCTGATCGACACCGACCGGCTGGCCGAGCTCATGGGTGGCTCAGAAGCCGTGGCGGGCGCGGCCGCAGCGACCCCGGCCGGGCGGCCCGGGACCGTCGAGGAGCTCGCCGCGGCGGCGGCCTTCCTGTGCTCCGAGCGGGCGTCGTTCATCACCGGCACGACCGTGCTCGTCGACGGTGGCCGCGCTCAGGCAACCTGACTACTCGCGCGCCAGCAGGTCCGCCGCGGCATCCGGCGCCTCGGCGCTCGCGCTCCTCGTCGCCGGCGTCGATCGCGAGCGTGACGTGCATGTTCGGGAAGACGACGGTGTCGTCGAGGGGGACCAGCAGGAGGTTCTCGGTCATGGCTTCATTCTCCATAGCTGCTTACAAGAGGTAAGTAGGATAGCGGGTCGCCGGGCGAGCGTCAGGTGCCCGTGGGATGCTGCTCCCGATGCCCCCGGACCAGGCACCCGATCCCGCCCGCGAGGCCGCCGCAGCGGCCGCGATCGAGCGCATCGAGGCGCTCGGTGCGGGCGGGGCGATCGGCCTCGGCTCCGGCCGCGCGGTGTGGAGGGTCGTCGACGCGATCCGGGATCGCTGGCCCGACGGGCCCCCAGTGCGGGACGCGGTCGCCTCGGAGCGGACAGACGCTCGCGCGCGCGAGGCCGGGATCGAGGTCGTCGAACTCGACGGCAGCCTCGAGCTCGAGCTGGCGATCGACGGCGCCGACGAGCTGGACGCCGAGCTGCGGCTGCTGAAGGGCGGCGGCGGCGCGCTGCTGAGGGAGAAAATCGTGATCTCGGCGGCGCGGCGCTTCATCGTGGTGGCCGAGGAGACGAAGCGGGTGGAGCGCCTCGGCGCCAAGTTTCGCCTGCCCGTCGAGGTCGTCCGCTTCGGCTGGGGGGACACGCGCCGGCGGGTGTCCGCCGAGCTGCCGGACGCGGTGCTGCGCGCGACCGACGGCGATCCCTTCCTCACCGACGAGGGGCATTACCTGCTCGATTGCGCGCTGCCGGAGCGCGCGGACCTGGAGCGCCTGGACGCCGCTCTGGAACGGATCCCGGGGGTGGTAGAGCACGGGCTCTTCCTCGGGCTGGCCGACGAAGCCCTGCTTGGGCGCCAAGACGGCGCATGCGAAGCCGTCTCCCGTTAAGCTCGCCGCAGGCGCTCGACCGTAACTTTGGGTGGGCCCACCCGTTGAAGCTAGGACCGAACTTTGTCGATCGACAGGAAAAGACCTTGAAGACTCGCCGCCGCCTCCTACTGCCGTTGCTGCTGATTGTCGCCTCTTTCGCGCTCAGCATTCCCTCGAGCGCCTCGGCCGCCTCGCTGCCGAAGCTCGGCGTCGCCGACAACAACCGGTCGACGGTCACCGACCCGCGCTTCCAGGCGTTCGGCATCCAGTACCTGCGGGTCACGATCCCGTGGAACGTCTACCTCAAGCCCAACAGCGGCACGGCCCGGCGCTTCAACCAGACGATCGAC
>Ga0183260_10003476_pt1 | contig 12697 bp, 12 predicted proteins | sample AntDrymUQ4972206_2_FD_129768 | JGI IMG/M metagenome (GOLD analysis project Ga0183260, IMG submission 129768) | Polar desert sand microbial communities from Dry Valleys, Antarctica - metaG UQ497 (22.06) (version 2) (version 2) | ecosystem: Environmental > Terrestrial > Soil > Desert | place...
AAGCGCAATATGTAGTAAATTTTGCTTATAGGTATCCGTATTTTATAAAGATGAATCTTCGTGAAGCGTGCCATATGATTGAGCTTCGAACAACTCCCCAGGGTCACATTGATTATAGGAATATTTGTCAACAGATGTATTCATTGATAAAACAGGTCAATCCTGTTATAGCAGAGGGAATAAAGTTTGTTGATATGAATAGTTATGATTTGGAAAGGTTTAAATCTGAAAAAAATACTGCAATGAAAAAATCCAAGTTAAACTTTGAGCCTGATAAAATAAATTAACTTTATTCATCCATTCATCAAAACCATTCATCAAAACCATTTATCAAGGGATTGGCTTTTTTTGAGGATGTGTTTATCAAGCTTTTCTATGTAGTTATTTACCCTCTCGTGGGAAAAGTTTTTTTCATCACAAAGAAATTTTATGGTTTTCTCTCTGTCGAGTTCTTTAAATTGAAGGTTTAAATTCTCTATATCTATAACCTCTGGACTCAAAAAAATTTCCCTTATTTCCTTATATGGTGTATCTGAAAGTTCACCTTTTATTTTGTCGATATCCTCCAGTTTTTTATATTTTTGGATTAGTTTTAGGGCATTTTTGGGACCAATGCCACTAAAGCCATTTGGGTTAAAATCTGTTCCAATCAAAATGCCCAAGTCAATTAACTGCTCAGGGGTTAAATTGTTATTTTTTAATACCACGTCGTATTCTATCAATTCTGGCTCTATGTCAATGTAGACATTTCTGTTGGGGATTTTTCTTTTTCCACTAACCGTTAAATTTCTTATTAGTCTTTTTGCACCAAATAAAATAGAGTCATAATCCTGACTAACACAAGAGTATGCTACTCCCTGTTTTGAAAGATATGCGGCTGTGGACTCCCCTTCCGAAGGCGCAGTAATATGTGGGATTCCCATTAATGATAAAATGTTTTTTGACTCTTCAATCATGTTTGAGGTAAGTATGGAGGTTCCTTGGCTGAATTTTTTTGCATCATCCATTCTTCCCTCCTGTAAAGCTAATTTGTATTTTTCAGTTGCATCTTGCTTAACTTTTCTTCTTCTCTCAATCTCACCTGTTTTTAATTTATGAGGGCGTCCGTCGAAAATATAGATTAACTGAATCCCGTCACACATTAAATTTATATTCCTATAAAAAAGGCCACTAAGATGGCTTGTTGGGTCTCCCTTGCTATTTGTCAATAGTTCTCCTGTAGGTCCCCTAATTGTTGCTAAAAACTGGTAAATCACATTAAAAGCGTCAATTGATACTACCTTTCTATTTAAATCTGAAATTTTAATAGGATTTGAAGTAATTAATGGTTTTAGATTTAATCCCATTTTAATTCAAGTACAACCAAATGATTTTTAAATTTTTGAGATGTTGTGTGGGTATTTATTGAATTGAACAATGTTTTAGATTGATATAGATTGATGGATATAGATTGATGGATATAGATTGATGGATATAGATTGATGGATATAGATTGATGGATATAGATTGATGGATATAGATTGATGGATATAGATTGATGGATAATTATCCTAAAGTGTTTTCGCAAACCGGTAATCTTGTTATAGTATCTGCCTAGGCTCCTTTGTTTTTAAATCTATAATTTTGCTGAAATCCCTCCATCTATATTCATAATTGTACCAGTTACCCACTTGGATTCGTCTGAAGCTAAAAATAAAATGGCGTTTGTAACGTCATCTGGCTCACCAATTCTTCTCAAGGGAAATGAGTTTTCCAAAACTTTTCTTGCGTTCTCATCCTGTAAATACGGCTCCAAAATTGGGCTTCGAATTGTTGATGGTGCAACGCAATTGCATCTTATGTTATATTGGCCATATTCCACTGCAATGCTTTTTGTTAGCATTATGATGCCTGCTTTCGTAACACCATACACTGAGAATGGGACTTTGGGTATTGCCCTTATTCCCAACAATGATGAGATGTTTATTATGTTTCCATAGTTCTGCTCTATCATAATTGGAATTACGGCTTTGATGGGTTGAAAAGTGCCCTTTAAATTTACATTTATTAGGCTTGTCCATTGGTCTTCTGTCATTAAGTGAAAGGGTACAGGATCGTTAATTATGGCTGCACAGTTTATCAGAATGTCTATCTTGTCGAATGTGGATATTGTTTGCTCTAAAACATTCAATACTTCGGATTCATGGGCCACATCTGATGTTATAGCCAAAATGTTGTTATTGTTGTTATCAAGCTCATCTAAAGTCCTTTTTAACTTATTTTTGTCGCGTGCTACCAATACAACTTTACTACCTTCATCAAGTAACCTTTTTGCCGTGGATTTTCCTATCCCACCACTGGCACCTGTAATAATGGATACCTTTCCCTTTAATTTCATGTATTTTTTTCATTTTGATTGATTAAAAGTCTTTTTATTTTTTTTTAATTTAGAAAATTTTTTAAATTAGCCTATAAAGCATCAAAAACCATATTACAATGTCCCACATGCTTTTTTAGTGAATTCATTTGCTGCCAACATGGGGATAATTATACCAAATGTAGAGTCAACAGATGGAAAAAATATGCTGTAACCTTTTAATGTGCAGGAGAACACTGGCAAGTCAAAACCTGTTAGGATGCCGTCATGTTGCATCAACATAGCTCTTTCTAATCTGTAGGTTTGAAAAGAGGTTATCTACGGTTTTATAATTGTTATATTAGCCAACATAATTGTATAGACATGAAGAATATAAGTATCCATATGGGCAATCATGTTCCATATGGAACTTCAACATCTTCTTAGTGCATTGATGGGTCACCATATTAATTTTGCTGTGGATGCATACTACAGCTTCTGCAGATGTGGATCAAAAAAAAGGAAAATTCACTGTTACGGCTTATAATGGGTTTGGCAGGGTTGTTTTGGAGGTTATAGGCTACTTAGAACTCCATGTGTAAAAAAAGTCAAACTGTTTTTGCATTATAGTGCCAGTACACTTAATAGGAAAAAATGTGTTAAACATATATGGGTATAGACATTCCATATGGAGAATATGAATACCTGTTTAAATTGGCCTTAACCATTGTTGACTCGCATAAGGCTAGTGAAAGTGTAATGTCCATACTGTCACACTTTATTTTGAAAAAGTATCTATCTGCATATCAAATATCCAAAAAAGAGAAATCCATAAACCATACACATGATTATAAAATTACCAATGCAAAGGTCAAAAAAGTTTTAGATCTGGGCCTGATAGAAAGAGTGAAAGATACCTCGCATATCTCAGAAATTGAGTTAGTACGTAATCCAAAATACTATAAATTAACCGAACAGGGACTATTTACCTTGTATATAAAACACAAAACATACCGTCCGCATTATTTTGTTGTTGACAAAAAAGGAGAAAAAAGGTTCCAAGTAATTGCTTTGTCCAGGAACTCCTTATTAAGATATGGTGAATATGATTTTTATAGATTCTTTTTGTATCCTTGGATGGATAAAAAAACGATTGCTAATTCTAGCCCCCAATTTGCAAAAAAGGTGCATGATTTATTGAGTGATATCGGCCAGTATGTGGAGAAATGCCTCTTATCTTCACTGTATGGGTCTTTGCTTTCTTTAATGTTTAAAAAATACGATGATTACCAGAAGGGAATAGATGCCAATGGCATTAATCATGTTGAATCTTTATTTAAAAAATTGGATTACTCAAAAGTTACAGACAACAAAAGCGCAACACCACCAGGTAATAATGAAGATGGAATAATACCCTTATCGTATCTTGACCCTAATGAAAATAAAATATATAATGAAATAGCAGTAAGCCGTTACAAACTATTAGCTTCTCTAAACCTTAAATCAATGTATTACAGGGCTGTTTTTTCATTAGTAAGTGGAGACATAAAAGATGAGGATAAGAGAATACTCAAACAGGATTTAAAATTCAAAAAGATGTTGACTGAATTAAATAGCCAATTTCAGAATAACTGTGATTTGTTATATAAATAACAAATCCGATGAAATTATATTATATAATTAAATTTTTATTCTAAAACAAAATTAAAATAATTACAATTGTTTTTAGGATACTACTCTTTTATCAGTAGCTCAAATCAATGAAAAATTTTTTTTAATGGCAGTTGTATAAATTATAAGCATAGCATATTGTATTAGAGAATTTGAAAATAGGTTAAATACCTTAATATTATTTTTAAACCAATGGGTATAAAATGTCCTAACTGTTCTGATGAAATGATTTTAACCGATAGATATGGTGTTGAGATAGATCACTGCCCACGATGCAAAGGTGTGTGGCTTGACAGGGGAGAGCTAGAAAAGGTAGCAAATATGCAGAATAAGTACGATGATGATCATTACAATAAGTATCATTTTGGCAAGGAGCGTGACTATGATGATGATGATGATTATTACTCTAGAAGAAAACACAAAAAAAGAGGATTTCTTGAGGATATGTTTGATTTTGGTTAATTAAGTAGGGGATAGTCTTCACCAACTATTATTGTTTTTTTTTTTGAGATAAGTTTTTTTTGTTTATTCTTATATCCTGTAATTTTCATCTATATTGGTTATTTGCTATGATGCCATTAAAAAGGTGAGAAGACTAATTGCTTTTGACAAAGCAAAAAATTGCTTATTAATTATTTTCAATGTAAATATCGTTTCAATATTGTAAAGAGTATCATAGTTATACCAAATGTTTTAGATCAATATCAACTAAAGATTAATCTACCAAATGGATGTTGATAAATGATATTAAGTGTTGTATCACCTGAAGAATACCGAAGCTTCAAATGTTAATTTATGGCAACTTAATACATTGCTCAGACAACACAATATACCAAAATTCTTTATAGATATACTATTGATCGATAATTGAGTGGTTATAAAGTGTATCCCGAAAAAGCAGTTCATAATCAAGAATCAATCTTACAGATGTAAGCAAAATTTCTTTTGTCATTCGCAATTATTTTGTATTGTTCACAGATGAATATTTCTAATTTGTATTTTGATATTTGCTTCTTTTCTAACGCGTCTATGTAGGGATGATTATGAATTGTGGGTATAATAAAGAGGTCTCCTTGTATATCCTCTATTAAAGTCAATTTGCTATTATTATAAGTCATGAAATCAGGAATATATTATGCATTTGTATTTTAGATATAATGCTGTTATTATGTGATTTTTACTATTTCCATTTTATATATTCTGTCAATATATATAGATAGTCGTTCAGGTTGATTTGCAACCAAAAGACTACGGATATTTGATAAAGGTTCGATGTGGTGTGTTTATGGAAACGTGTTGTTAACATATTATATCCTTCTATCATTTAGATGAATGAACGATGAAATTACTATGACAATAACATTTGCAGATGAAATGAAACAATACTCGATTAAAAAGTGGCAAAAAATACTAAGCCATAAATTCGTAACAGAGATTTCCAAAAATATTTTGCCTATGAACAAATTTTTATTTTATTTAGAGCAGGACAATTATTTTCTTCAAGTATTTTCAGGTTTTTTGCAATCAGCAAAACAAAAAACTACTGATATCCAAATGAAAGAATGGCTAGACAGTCTTTATATCAGTACGGTTGATTTTGAAATGGGAATGCAAAAACAGTTGCTTGAAACAATTTCTAGTGTTTCTAGTAATTCCTATATTACTACACAAAATATTTCTCCAAGTAACACCACATTGGAATACACTCGTTTTCTAATGCAAATATCCTATAATGGCAATATTAATGAAATCGTATCATCCATGGCTCCATGCCCATGGACATACCTTGAGATAGCGCAACTATTGTCAAAACACCATATCGACAACGAGGTTTACAGGAATTGGGTAAAATTCTATTGCTCAAATGAATCGCAAAAGCAAGTAGAAAAGTTAAAACAGGTTTTAGACACATTAGGTGAAAATGAAAATCAAGATGAAAAATCTAAAGAGGGAATGAAAAATCATTTTGCTTTTGCGTGTAATTATGAATACCGCTTCTGGGATATGGCATATAATTTAGGTAAGCCATGAATGAGAATTTCTTTTTTTTATGTATATAATTAATCTAACTTTGAACATATAAAAATTGCCCCCATGGCCTCCGTGCTCCCAAAAAAGAAACATCATATTATTATAATGTAATATCTGAAGTCTTGGAAGCAGCACGGAGGTGCCATTATTTTATTTTATGGTTTTTGATACTACAACACTTTTAAATTTATATTCTTCTCTTCTTTAGCCTTTTTTATGATAATAGAATGTGCAGATTGTGGTTGTAATCCTCAAGATTGTAAAAATGGAAAATGCCCTGAATGCACGTCAGATGTTTGTTGTTGTTTATACACCCATTCTTAAACATCCAATAAATAACACCTATAGAGTAGACAGAACAAAATTTTATGATAAAACATACAACCTATTATAAACAGATCAATTTACCTCCGAACCCTCCGTGACCCCAGAGATTAAGTGTTACGTGATTAATCATCAAATTATAAATATTTAGAAATAAAATACCGCCAAAAACAAATCATTTAACTTATATTAGTATCGTATAGTCGAAGGCTTGGAACCGCCAGAGGCAATACCATCTTTAGCACATTAATTGAAAAATAATGTTTTTATATATTATGTAACCAAATGTAGTATTCTTAAATATGCTTCAATTTATAATGCTACATTATGATGTTTAGACACTACCAAATACTTGTTGCCCTCAAAACCATCCAATAGTGACATTGGCAAAGTAATGTTTAATATTACAGAATTATCATTTTAATACCTATGTATATTTCCAATTGATGTAACAACACCATTTTCATTGTTACTCATAATAATTATTATTAGTTATTGATGCTTAATCAGTATAACAAATACATAATTGAAATATTTAATAAATAACAATATTGTTTAATTCCATATTATACTAACTGAATCTAAAAGCAACTTAGTCATTAGTATTTAGTTACATTGGATATTTAAAAAATGCAAAACGTACATATCAAATAGATTATTTTGTTCAATGTTTACTATTAGTAATAAATAAAAACCTATGGTTGCAAATCTGAATCATGTTTTATTGCATGTTTTAACAATAATATTGACTATCAGATAACCAAATATATGATTGACAAGGAAGAAGAGATAAACGAATATTCTGATTCCTCAAAAGAATGGTCCGATGCGGAATATGCTTTAAATTATTTGGAAATAGCCGATCAAATTCCATACAAAAAGGATGGAGAAATGGTTTTGCTTGATCACATTCCTAAAACCGTAAAAAGAGTACTCGACCTTGGAACAGGTGATGGCAGATTGATTAATCTATTAAGTACAAATATATCATCATTACAGGAAGTCGTAGGATTGGATATCTCTCCGACAATGCTTAATATGGCCAGAGATTATTTCAAAAACGATAATTCGGTTAAGATTATTACGCATGACCTTTCATATCCACTTCCAAAGGATTTAGGACAGTTTGATGCGATAGTCTCTGGATTTGCAATACATCATTTAACTCATGAAAGAAAACGGGTGCTCTATAAAGAGATATTTGATATGATGAAACCCGGGGGAATATTTTGTAATTATGATCACGTGGCCTCATCTACTCCAAGGTTACATCAACAATTTTTAACAAGAACTGCAGTCAAGAGGGAGGATAAATCCAATAAACTTCTGAATACTGAAGTTCAATTAGAATGGTTAAGAGAGATTGGTTTTATAGATGTTGATTGTTATTGGAAATGGCTTGAGTATGCTTTGATGATTGGTGTTAAATCCGGGGATATTGTGACTTAGATTCGCCTCTAGAAAAGAAAATGCAGCACAGACAATCACTTTCAATACATGACCTAGTGGATAATGACACCTATTACAGTAGATTGGGTCACATCAGATCCATAGAGCGTTCCCTTAGTGCCAGATACATGGGAAAAGTCAGGATTCGGTATCAAGAAATAAAGTTACACTCTCTGATGCTTAATACAATTGTAGATTAGACAGGTAACGCATTGGTCCAAGTAGCTTATTGATGTGCATAATAAACTATCTTTGGAAAATCAATTAGGTGAACAGAGGCAACCACCTATTATTGAGAATAAACATCTGTTTCTGGATGAAATGCAACCCATTCAAACCAAAATCCCTCATCAAATGGCAATCTTGACAATGTGTTTCCACTCAAAGTACCATTAATACTTTTACCATCAAAATTCCATTCACTGCCTGTTTGGTTATCTATGAAAGCCTTTTTTTCATCATCATATCTGAAAGTTAAGGTTTGTGCATCAACATTTGGATTAAACATTTTTACCATAAACGGAAATGCGGACCATATTGTAATTGATTTATCATTTATTTTGTCGTTTATCACCCTGAAATCTTCAATATCTTTTAATTTATATGCTTTATAGTCTCCTGATGCTTCTACTCCAATAATAATTTCTTTTAATCCTAATCTATCATCTTTGTTTGGAATAGGAAAAAGGATATCCGAGTTTGTGTAGTAATCGCCATAGGGGTCTGCACCGTATGGTCTAATATTCCCAGTATCTTTAGAAAGAATTTTGCTATTTGGATAAAGATTCTTCCAGTCTTTCCAATATGCCAAATCAAAAGGAATTCGATCAAGATTTGCTCCAGCAAATTTACCCACAATACTCTGAGCCATTGCTTGACTCCAAAGGGAATTGGAATTCCTATCATACATTACAAGATTGCTATTGTACAATTTGCCGCTTGTCCCAAATTCAAGAATTTCCCCGCCAACTGTTCTATTGAATATCTGGTTTGTAAAACATAAAGGGCAATAAGTAACAGCAATGGGAGTCCCGCCAACGTTATCATTTACAATTTCATGCCATACCAGGATTTGTAATGGATATCCTTTGATATCACCATTAATATTTACACCCAGTATCAAATCGTTATTAGACATGAAACCCTCGGCTTGGTCTGCTGTGATAAATTTTGGACTGTCAATTGATGGTATTCCATCAGGAGGTGGACCTCCGCTTACTATCTGATTTAAAGGGACTATGCTTTCTCCATTATCTTGCGTAGGCTCAGAATACAGTTTATTCATTCTCTGTTCATTGAACATGGATACTGTAACTATAGCCAGGAAAACAAAAACAGTGGAGATGATTCCTATTTTTATAATTTTGTTCATTTAAATTCACCAATGCTCATATTTCTTTGATTTGGGAATCAGTTTTTGCCTGCTCCGATAACTGTTTTTCTTCTTGCAATCTTTTATGTAATTTATAAGCTGATAGTGACGTGAAACTAAAAACAATTGCAAGACCAACATACGAAAGCGTTTTGGAATATTCTATGAGAATTACCGATACCGTAGAACCAAATATGGAAGGCAAAAAGGACAGAATCAGGAGCCAACTGCCACAACAGCCTAAAGGAACTAGCGAAAAAAACGAAAAGAAAGAACTTAATGCAGTGCTTCCAGTCCCTCCACTCAAAATGCCTTTCCTGTTGTTTATGCTACACCCTAAACCTTTACTATATGTTGATATAAACATCTGTGCGCCAATTCCAATCCCCAGCCCAATTATTATTATTGAATTTACCCTAAATGCGGCATTTATTGCATCTATACCGGTAAGATTGGGTGTTGTAAAAACAACAACAAGTAAATAAATTATTATTGTTAAAATTCCGATAACAAAGCCTTTGATTATAGATCTTTTGGCATTATGATTTAGCGTTGTTTTACCTTGCATATGTTAAACTATTAATTTTGTGATATTTATCGTGATGGTCCAACGGTTAAAGATATGATTTAACTGTTGGTAAAGCAGCTAATACGGTAAATAGTATAATAGTGGTATTAGTAATGTTTGATATGTGTTTGATAATGAATATATAACGATAATAGTATTGATATTCATTGTAGGATCAATAATTCTTGACCATTAAATATTTTCTTTAACCCTTAAAGGATTAAGATTTATACTTGTCTGTCAACCTTTTGTTAATGTCAAATTTTATGATAAATGGAAAGACTGAGTCTCGTGTTTTGTTTGCTACAATGATTTTTGCAATATTTAGCGCAATGCTCTTTACTTACCCTAATGTTAAAGCACAAGAGGATACTGCTGGATCTTTATTAAAGCTGTCAAATGCAAATATTCCAATGGATATTCCTTTGCTCAAATCATATGTAAATGGAAGCGATACCTTTTTTATAGCTACAGATGTCTCCGATGAAAAGACTGCTGCATTTTTAACAGAAAAAACGGGTTTTCAGGTAAACTATGCTCCCATATTAGCAAGCACACCTGATTCTGCTAAAGGGAATACATATGTATTTACAAATGGGGTCAATGGAACAGGTCCTTTTGGTTATCAAGTTCCTGTATTTAGCGCAAAACCAGGTGACGAAGGATATAGCCCGCTATTGCAAATTAACATGGTGCAATGGAACTCAAATGCTTCTGCTCGCGAGCTAATGTCAGTGCAACAGATAGCCGATGCGGAACAGAAAGGCGAAATAAGCGTCAATAAAACTGATATAATCGTAAATCATCCTGCAATCAAATGGGAGGGTGGCTCATTAATGGTCAAAGAAAACAAAACAATAGGCGATGAAACCGCATACAATGGGGGCCAAGTCCTTAGCATTGATACTGAGAACATGGTGGTAACAATGGTAGCTCATCGCGGATGGGGACCTGACGGTAAATCTATTTACTATATTGTCACTGATGCAACGCCACAGATGCCTGCCAACATGATGGGTGTTCCCCATGTACCCGCAGATGAACAACTGGTAGGAAATGCTGCGGTAGACTTATTCCAATTTACAAATGGCATCAATGGAACAGGCCCTATGGGATTTCAATCAGGAATTGGAGCGGCTAATCCCGATGATCCAAACTATAGCCCAATGTGGCTCATACAGTTTATAGAATGGAAGGATCCATCCCAGGCAAAAATATTGGAAAACGTAAATGATATCGAGTCAATGAAAAAGGCCGGATTGATAACTGTTACGCCTGCAATGGACGGAAAACATGTTGTGAATTGCCCATTCTTTGATGCAGACACTGTTTTCAAACACCAACATAAAGGAAATGTATCATCCTCTTAACTTTTTTGTTTGCAATAGGAAAAATTGTTGTAAAAGAAGCAGCAGTTAACATTAGGTAGCCAAATTAAATATGCAAAGATTTTTAACATTACAAATTGCGACTTTTGGACCTGACGACTATGAGGCAATTGTTAGCGGAATAAAGAGCTTCCCGGTACACAAATTAGCAATAATCTGCTATGACTATGATAAATCAAAAGCAGAAGACTTTGCAAAAAAAATTAAGTCAGTGTTAGCATTGCCTGTCAATCTTTACCTTGTCAATGAAGAGAATGTTGTCCGAGACACATTAGAACGAGTTAACGAAATCCTTATGCATTCTAAAGAATTTCACCAAGTGCTTGTAAATGTCAGTTCGGGAGAGAAACTTTTGGGATGCGCAGCTTTGTCCTCTTCGTTTGTTAATGGGATTAAAGCCTTTGGAATGGATCATAATAACGCTTATCCTATTTTAATGCCTGTTCTTAAGTTAAGCTATAATGAAATAGTATCTGACGCAAAGATAAAGATACTAAAAGTTATTGAAGAGGCAGGGGGCTCGTTAGATAGCTTGGAACAACTAGAACAGGTATCGGGGTTAGGTAAGCCATTGTTGAGCTATCACGTACAAGGGGCGAAAGACTCTAAAGGGTTGGCGTCACTTGGTTTGTTGGATGTAGAAAGAAAGGAAAGAGGCAAGATCTCTGTAAGTATTACTTCTTTGGGAAAACTATTAGTCAATAATCATAACCTTACAAAACCATCAAATACCAACATAGACGCCAATAACATCGATTGAAGGACTAATCAACCATTAATCTCTAATTCCGTCTTACAAACAACATAAGCAGGTAAAGAGAATATCAGAAAAGGCAATTGTAAAAGATAGGATTTCTTTGTGAATTGTAAAGAAGCATAGGTAACAACATAAAATGGTTAAAGATAATCCTTAACGTTTAAAGAGAATTATTTTATAGTTATTGAAATATTTTATAAATAATGAATTGTAAACAATATGATAATAATGTCTTACAAAAAGTAATAAATGTAGTTATAAATAACCATCATTATCACTTTTTATATTCATCACATATGGCAATAATACCGCTCTATATGTTGTGCATAACCGCATTACCAAGGGTTGTATGATAAATCATCATGATAATAATAATAATAGTAAAAAAGAAATAAGATAAACTAAAAATATATGCAAATATATGGTGTTACATTAGAAAAATATGTGAAAACTTAACTAACGCGAAAGGTTTCACCTCTGTCATTTCCTTCTTTTTCTCTTCCGTTAAATTTTTGTTTAACAATATTTTTTAAAATCTTGTTTACTCTATATTGATGATATAACTTTTTTGTAATCTTCATCATAACTGGAGATAAAATCATACCAATTAGCATACCTACTGACATATCAATCATATCGACCATGAGACACTTACGAATTAGAATAGTGTCTGATCAAATTAAATTTTACAATCAAAAACAAAAAGCATTGATTAACATTGGCTATTTAAAAAAATTTAGAACAAACAAAATATAGTCAATTTGTAATGCAAAAATGACATTTGATATGAGTTAGTTTACCT
>Ga0183260_10003477_pt1 | contig 12696 bp, 13 predicted proteins | sample AntDrymUQ4972206_2_FD_129768 | JGI IMG/M metagenome (GOLD analysis project Ga0183260, IMG submission 129768) | Polar desert sand microbial communities from Dry Valleys, Antarctica - metaG UQ497 (22.06) (version 2) (version 2) | ecosystem: Environmental > Terrestrial > Soil > Desert | place...
CCCGGCGACTTCTTCGAGCCGACCGTGCTCGTCGACGTCGACCACTCGATGAAGGCGATGACACAGGAGACCTTCGGGCCGACGCTGCCGATCATGCGGGTCGCCGACGCCGAGCAGGCGGTCACGCTGGCCAACGACTCGCCCTACGGGCTCGGCGCGGCGATCTACACCGGCGATGCCAAGCGCGGCCGGCAGCTCGCCCGTCGGTTGCAGGCGGGCGCGGTCTGCGTCAACGACGCGCTGCTGAATTACTTCGCGGTCGAGATGCCGATGGGCGGCTGGAAGGCGTCGGGCCTGGGAACGCGGCACGGGGCCGGAGGGATCCGCAAGTACACCAAGCAGCAGTCGCTGCTGGTCAACCGGATCAACCTCAAGCGCGACCCGTTCATGTTCCCCTACAAGGCCATCGTTTCGAAGGCGCTGTTCCGCGGCGTGCGGCTCATGTACGGCCGCGGCAAGCGCGGCGGCTGAGCCCGCCCCGGGGTCGATGGCGGCGCTCGCGCTAGCGCTCGGCTCCTCCGTGCTGTGGGGGATCGCCGACTACCTCGGCGGCTTCAAGAGCCGGACCTACCCCGTGCCGGTCGTGCTGGCGCTGATGTACCTGTCGTCGCTGATCGCGATGACGATCTTCGTCGTCGCGCGCGGCGAGGGCCCGCCCGGAACGCAGTCGGTCGTCGCCGCCCTGTGCGCCGGCCTCGTGGGGATCGCCGCGCTGTCGGCCTTCTACCGCGCGCTGGCGATCGGGACGATGAGCATCGTTGCGCCGATCGCCTCGACCGGCGTCGCGCTGCCGGTGCTCGTCGGCGTCGCCGGCGGTGAGCATCCCGGGCTGCTGCGCTCGATCGGGATCGCCGCCGCGGTGATCGGCGTCGTGCTCGCCTCGCGCGAGTCGCCGACCGATGACGCCGAGGCGGTGCTCGACCCGCGCCGTCAGCGTCAGAGCATCTACCTGGCACTCGTCGCCGGCGTAGGCTTCGGCTCGTACTTCGTCGGCGCCGAGATCGCTTCGCGCGGGGACGTCGGCTGGTCGCTGCTGCTGTCGCGGATCTCGGCCGCGCCGATCGTGATCGTGATCGCCTTCATGGTCGTGCGTCGCGGAGGCCGCTTCCCGACCGCCGGCGGGCTGCTCGCGCTGCTCGGCATCGGGCTGATCGACCTCGCGGCCAACGCCGCCTACAACCACGCGACGACGCTCGGCGACCTGTCCGTCGTCTCGGTCGCCAGCTCGCTGTACCCCCTCACGACCGTGATCCTCGCCGCGGTGCTGCTCGGCGAGCGCATCCGCGGCCTGCGGCGCGGTGGCGTCGCACTGGCGCTCGCGGGCGTCGTGGCGATCGCGGCGGGCGGGTAGCGGCGTCCGTAGCCTTCCCCAGCGATGCTCGTAACCGCCGCCGGCCTGTCGTTCGAGCCACTTCAGATCCTGCCGTCGCTGATCTTCGGCGCGATGTACCTCGTGCGCGTGCGCACGCTCGCGCGCCAGGGCAAACCGGTCTCGCGCTGGCGGCCGTGGTGCTTCTTCGCCGGGCTGGGGCTGATCGTCGTGACGCTCGTCTCGCCGCTCGGCGTGCTGTCCGACGAGCTGTTCTACGCGCACATGGCCGAGCACCTGCTGCTCGCCGACATCGGCGCACTGCTGCTGGTCCTGGGGCTGACCGGGCCGTTGCTGGCCCCGCTGCTGCGCAATCCGGCGCTCGGCTGGTTGCGCCATCTGGCCCATCCCGTGCCGGCGTTCGGGCTGTGGGCGGCCGACCTGCTGTTCTGGCACCTCGTCGGCCCGCACGAGCAGGCGGTGCGAAATGACGTGGTCCATGCCGTTCAGCACATGCTGTTCGTCGGATTCGGGATCAACATGTGGATGGCGCTGCTCGGCCCGCTGCCCAAGCCACTGTGGTTCGGCAACCTCGGCAAGCTCGGCTACATCGTCGCGGTGCGCATGACGACGACGGTGCTCGCGAACGTCTTCGTCTGGACCGACCAGGCCTACTACACCGTCTACAGGGCCGGCGAGCGCGCCCACGGGATCTCCGCACACGACGACCAGGTCGTCGCCGGCTCGATCATGATGGTCGAGGGATCGATCCTCACGATCTGCCTGTTCGGCTGGCTGTTTCTGCGCAGCGCGCGAGAGGGGCAGGAGCGCCAGGAGCTGCTCGAGCTCGCCGCAGCTGGCGGCGTGGCGCTCGACGAGCGCCGTGCGGCACGCGCGGTTGCGGCCGGCCGCGGCGGCGAACTGCGTCGACGGATCGAGAGGGACGAGGGTGGGTAGTCTCTTCGCCATGTCAATGCTTAGGATGCTCACCAACCTTGCGAAGTCCGAAAAGGGCAAAGAGTTCGCCGAGAAGGCGACCGCCAAGGCCAAGCAGATCGCCAACGATCCCGAGACGCGCGAGAAGTTCGACGCTGTCAAGAAGAAGGTCACCGACAAGGTCGGCGGCGGGGACGACAAGCCTGCCGCGCCCGGGCCCGGGCCCGGGCCCGGGCCCGGCAAGCCGGCCGGCTTCGGCAAGGACGACGGTCCCGTCGCGACCAGCTCGACAGGCGCTCCGATCGATCCCGACACCGCGCCGGAGCCGATCAAGCCCGATCACGACCCGACGCCGAAGCCCAGCGGGGACGCCGCTTAGCAGCGTTCTCATAGATCTGTGGCGCAACCTTCCCCCAGTAGGTTGGTTGCAATGCCCGTGCTACGGATCTTGTTTCTCACCTGCGTCCTGTGCCTGCTGTTCGCCGTCTCGGCGAACGCGGCACCGACGCAGGGCCTGACGTTCGAGGCTCCGCGCGACCTTGAGGATCCCGCCAAGCGCCAGGCTGCGTTCACCGAGCTCGAATCACTCGGCGTTCGCCAGCTGCGCGTGATCGTGCTGTGGTCGAAGGTCGCGCCCGGCGCTGACCAGGAGCAGCGCCCGAACTTCGATGCGAGAGACCCGGGCGCATATGACTGGAGCCGCTACGACCCGATCCTCGCCGGTGCCAAGCAGCGCGGCTGGCCGGTGCTGATCACGATCTCCGGGCCAGTGCCGAAATGGGCGACGGCGGCCAAGCGCGACAACCTGACGCGCCCCGATCCGGCCGCCTACGGCGACTTCGTCACCGCGCTCGGTCGCAAGTACGGCGACCAGATCAGCACGTGGTCGATCTGGAACGAGCCCAACCAGCCGCAGTTCCTGCGCCCGCAGTACGCCAATGGCGGCAAGCCGGCGTCGCCGGCCATCTACCGCAAGCTCTACCAGGCCGCGGTCGCCGGACTCGGCCGCGCCGGCCAGGGCGCGGACAAGATCCTGATCGCCGAGACCTCGCCGCGCGGCACGACGCGCGTCGTCGGCCCGCTCGTCTTCCTGCGCGGGATGCTGTGCCTGAACTCGAACTACCGCAAGCGCAGTAGCTGCGGGATGCTGCGCGCCGACGGCTACGCCCATCACGCGTACACGACCCGGCAGGGGCCGTACTTCGTCCCGGGCAGCCGCAACGACGTGACGATCGGCGTGCTGTCGCGCCTTACGCGGGCACTCGACAGAGCCGGGCGCGCGAAGGCGCTGCCGACCAGGCTGCCTATCCACCTGACCGAGTTCGGGATCCAGTCCACGCCGGACACGCAGAGCGGCGTCTCGCTGGCCAACCAGGTCAAGTTCCGCTCGATCGCGGAGCGCATCGCCTACGGCAACCCGCGCGTCGTGTCGTTCTCGCAGTACCTGCTGACCGACAGCGAGCCCACCGGCAAGAACGACTTCGGCGGCTTCGAGTCAGGCCTGCGCTTCTCAAACGGCAAGCGCAAGCCGTCGCTGGCCTCGTTTCCGCTGCCGCTCGCGGTGCAGCGCACAGGTTCGAAGGTCTCGATCTGGGGGCTCGTGCGGCCGGCGGGCGGCGCACGGACCAACGTGACGATCACCTACGCCAACCGCGGCTCGTCCTCCTTCAAGACGCTGCGCACGGTCAAGACCGACTCGCGCGGCTACTTCCGCCTGATCGCGTCCTACCGCAGCGGCCGGCGCTGGAACGTCGAGTGGCAGGGGCGCAAGAGCTCCCCGGTCACGTCCTACGAGAAGGGCTGAGCCTCAGCGGGCGGGTCGGCGCGCGATCAGCATGAACGTGTGGCCGACCTGGCGCATGACGGGCGCGGAGCCGAAGCGGTCCAGCGCGCCGACGACACGCTGCGCGCGCACGGGCAGCCGCCGCCAGGAGTAGCTGACCGCGTGCAGCTCGGGCTGCAGGCCCGCGGCGCGCGCGGCTGCTACGAGCCGGCGCGGAGACAGCGGTATGTCGTCGCGCGTGCCGTGTACCTGGACGCCCAGCCCGGCGCGGTTGGCGAGCGCGAGCGCCGCGCCGATCGGATGAAACACGTTGGGCTCGATTGCGACGAGCGCGCCGCCCGGGCGCAGCAGCCGCTGCGCCTCGACGAGGCAGGGTGCGAGCTCGCCCTTGTATGCGACGTGGTGCAGCACGAGCCGGTGCAGGACGACGTCGAAAGACTCATCTGAAAGGCCGTGAAGCTGCCCGGCAGCGCCCTGCAGGCCCTCGTCGGCCTCCCCCTGCTCCACGACGTGGCGCGGGCGCGCCGGATCGATGTCGGCGGCGACGAGGCGCCATTGCGGCGCGGGCAGCAGATGGCGGCCCGGGTGCCAGCCACAGCCGACCGACAGCGCATCGCCGCCTGCCAGCCCGAGATGACGATCGATCAGCTCACGCTCGCGGCGCTTGCCGCGCTCGTACTGCTCGGACAGCGTGGCCGGGTCGCTCAGCCGGTCGAGCAGGTTGTCGGGCGTGTAGGTCTCGCTCATGCTAGAGGCGCCGCAGCAGGGCGACGAGCTCGGAGGGGGCGCGGACGGCGTTGGCGTCAGCGCGGTAGCGCTCCAGCCGGTCGGCGCTGGACTCGCGCAGCGCCTCCAGCAGCAGCTCGTCGAGCGACTTGAAGTAGTAGAAGATCAGCCCCGGGTTGACGCCCGCGAAGCCCGCGATCGTCCGCGCGCTCGCTCCGGCGAAGCCCTTCTCCCGGAGCGCCTGGAGGGTGGCATTCACGATTCGATCTCTGGAGTCGGTCGCCATGCTGGACATATCTTGACCGGCTCTTCGTGCTCTCGCTTCCGCTGAGCGTGTCGGCATGGGCGTCGGGCCGCGCGGGTCGCAGGCGCACGCCGCCGGGCGCGGCTCCGATGGCCGTCGCGGGAGAGATCCTGGGGATCGTCGGCACGGTGCTCGGCTGCCTCGCGCTGGGCGGCATGCGCGGCGATCGTGGCGTAGCGTCACGCCGATGGGCTCCGACGATGTCTACGCGACCGCCAAGCAGGGCTTGCGCGCGCGGGCGGCGTCCGTTGCCGCCGGCCGCGCGCGGCAGCGTCGCCACGAGCGGCTGTTCGCGCTGACCGGCGTGACGGCGCAGAGCCGGATCGTCGACATCGGCTGCGGGACGATCGGCCTGCGTCGTCACGAACCCGAGCGCGACATCACCGGAGTCGATGTTGCCGAGCGGCCGGACTACCCCGGACCGTTCGTGCGCGCCGACGCGACGCAGGGACTGCCGTTCGCCGACGACGAGTTCGACCTCGCCTACTGCTCGAGCGTCATCGAGCACGTCGCGCCGGCGCTGCGCGAGCAGTTCGCCGGCGAGCTGCGTCGCGTCGCGCGCGGCTGGTATGTGCAGACCCCGGCGTTCTCCTTCCCCGTCGAGCCCCACGCGCTGCTGCCGGCCGCGCACTGGCTGCCGCCCGCGCTGCGCCGGCCCTACTGGCGCCTTGGCGTCGCCGGCGACTGGGAGGACATCGCGCTGCTGCGCCGCGCGGAGATGGCGGCGCTCTTTGGCGAGCCTGTCGCCGAGCGCGTCGGGCCGCTGGTGAAGAGCTGGGTCAGCGTCAAGGCCGTGTGACGTCGCCGGGAGGTCGCCGGTTCCGGCGACCGGACGGCGAAACCACTAAATTTTCCCCAATGGCGCGCCAGCTCTGGTTTCTGTGCCATGGGGAGGCCGAACCGCATGATGCGCGCCCCGACGCCGACAGGCGCCTCACGGCCCGCGGAGAGGACCAGTCACGCGCCGCCGGCCTCGCGCTGGCTGCCCTCGATCTCGAGTTCCAGCTAATCGTCACGAGCCCGCGCGTACGCGCGCTCGACACGGCGAAGCTGGCCTGCGAGGCGCTACGCGGCGAGCCGGTCGTCGACGAGCGTTTGAGCAGCGACTTCGGGGTCCGCGAGGCGCTCGAGATCGCCTACGCCGCGGGCGCGGACAAGCGCGTGTTGTTCGTCGGTCACAACCCGGACCTGCCGCAGATCCTGCGCGACCTCACCGGCGGGCAGATCGAGATGAAGAAGGGCGGAATCGCAGGGGTACGAATGCGCGGCAGCCAGCGCGGCGACCTGATCGTGCTCCTGCGCCCGCGCGAGATCGAGGTGCTTGTCGCGTCTGATCGCCAGCGGTAGGCTCGCTTTCGCTGAAGTAGCGCGGGATACGCAGGTCTACGCTTCACAGCGTGCCTGAGCTACCGGAGGTCGAGATCACGGCGCGCCGCTTGGACGCCGCGCTGTGCGGCGCGCAGATCGAGTCCGCGATGGCTCCCGGGCTCAACGCGCTGAAGACCTTCGACCCGCCGCTGCAGGCGCTCGAAGGTCGCAGCATCACGGGCGTCAGACGGCGTGGGAAGAACCTCGTGATCGATGTCAGCGGCGACCTCGTCCTGCTCGTGCACCTCATGAGCGCCGGACGCCTGCAGCTCTTCGACAAGCGCGCCGGCCCGCGCGACCGCACGTCGCGGCTGCTGCTGCGCATCCCGCCCGATCGTGAGCTGCGCCTGCGCGAGTTCGGCACAAAACAGGCGGCCTGGGTCAAGCTCCTGCGCGCCGACGAGCTCGAGGCCGACGAGGCGCTCGCCAAACTCGGGCCGGAGGCCTGGCCGCAGCCGCCCGCGGAGCTCGCAGCGATCCTCCAAGCGCCGCGGCCGCTGCACACGCTGCTGCGCGACCAGCGCGTGATCGCCGGCATCGGACGCTCCTGGGTCGACGAGATCCTGTGGACCGCGCGCCTGTCGCCGTTCAAGCGCGGCGACGACCTCGACGAGGCCGAAACCGAGGCGCTGAGCGCGGCGATCGCATCGGTGCTCGACGGGGCGATCGAGCACTACGAGGGCGTTGTCGCGCTGCCGATCCCCGACAAGCTGCCGCTGGCGCTGCTGGTCCATCGCAAGGCCGGCGAGCCGTGCCCGCGCTGCAGCACGACGATCGAGGCCGTCCATTACGAGGACTACATCATGTGTTACTGCCCCGCCGAGCAGACGGGCGGCAAGGTGCTCAAGGACCGGCGGCTCTCGCGGCTGCTGAAGTGATCAGACGACTTTTGCGCCGAGCCCGGCCGTGAACTCGCCGGCGCTCATCGGCTCGGAGAACATCGGATAGTCGAATTTGAGCGCGTTCTCGTGCTCTTCGGTCGATGTCCCGGCGACGCAGTCCGACAGCGTGAGACGGCTGTTGGCACCGGAGGGATGGCGCTGGCAGTGCGCCGCGCCGGCGCTGACGTCGGGTGGCCGTACCGGGCTGCCAAGCGGACCGAAGTCCGTGATCTGGCCGCCACGACGGTGTCTGAGCGCGACTCGGACATGCTGCTCTTCTGCCCGGGGCCTTGGTCAGCTAACCGCCGGAGCGATCGTCGCGCACATCGCGGAGTGGTCGGAGAGGCCGTCTGTGCGCAGGCTGTGCTCATGGTCAGTGGCTATGGCGAGCGCCGAGACGCCGATGAAGCCCGATCCCGAACCACAGCACGCCGAAGAGCGTCCTCGTCAACTCCTCGCGCTCGGACGGGTTGTCGGCCATCGTGAGTTGCTGATGCCCCGCCACGCGGTCGTGTGAACGTCATGTGAAAGAAGTGTTCACTCCCGCCGGCTCGGGCACATCCGCCGCAGCGCGCACTCGCCGCACGCCGGGCGCTGGGCGTGGCACGTGCGGCGGCCGTGGCGCAGCAGGTTGACGTGAAACTCGAGCTCGGCGCCGGGCGGGGTGAGGTCGACCATCGCGTCGTGCAGCTCCTCGAACGGCGCCTTCGGACGCAACAGCCCGAGGCGCGTGCCGACACGCGAGACGTGCGTGTCGACGGGCACGTCGCGCAGGCCGTAGGAGAACAGCAGCACACAGGCGGCGGTCTTGCGCCCTACCCCAGGCAGCGCGCAGAGGTACGCGCGTGACTGCTCGATCGGCGCGTCGCGCATCCACGACAGGTCGAGCGGATCGCCGATTGCCTCGAGGATCGCCTTGATCCGCGCCGACTTGACCTTCGAGATGCCGCCCGGGCGGATCGCCTCTTCGATCTCCTCGACGGGAGCGTGGCGAACCTCCTCCCAACGCTCGAAGCGCTCGCGCAGCCGCCCGAACGCCACGTCGCGGTTGCGGTCGTTCGTGGACTGCGAGAGCACGGTCAGGACGAGCTCGGCGAGCGGGTCTGCGTGCGGCGCCATCACCGGCACGCCGTAGACCTCCGCCAGGCGCTCGCGCAGGCGCTGCACGCGCGCGCGAGACGGGGGCTTCCACGCCGCTCGCGCCGCGCTCACTCCAGCGCGCCCCAGCGCTTACAGGCGCGGGCCGCCTCCTCGGCAGCCTCGGGCAGCGCCGCGGCGAGCGCCGGTGGATAGAAATCGGTCTTTCCCAGATGCGCGAGCAGGACACCGAGAAAGACGTCGCCGGCGCCGGTCGTGCTGACGGCGCGCGCCGGCCGGCCGGCGATCTCATGGCGCAGGCCCTTCGCGCGCAGGATCGCCCCGGCGGCGCCGTCGGTGACGATCACGTGCTGCGCGCCGGCCGCCAGCAACGAGGCGGCTGCCGCTTCGGGCTCGCTCTCGCCGGTCAGCACACGAGCCTCGTAGCGGTTGCACTTCACGAGAAACGCGCCGGGCACGCACTGCCCCGCGGCGGCGGCGGCGCGGCCCGGGCTCTGATCCCAGCGCCCGAGGCGAAGGTTGGGATCAAAGACGATCGGGCGACCGAGCTCGAGCGCGCGCTCGCGGGCGGCGAGCGTCAGCGCGGCCTCGGGCGCGCCGGCCAGCGTGTTCGAGGTGAACAGCAGCGCGTCGCATGCGTCGACGCCTTCCAGCAGGCGCTCGTCGAGCGCGCTGATCGCCGCGGCAACGCCGTCGCCGTAGAGCTCGTAGTGCGGCTCGCCATGCTCGTCGAGCGTGACGAACGCGAGCGCCGTGTGCAGGCCGTCGGCGAGCCCGAACCAGCGTAGGTCGACGTGCTCAACGGTAAGCCGGTCGTGCAGCCAGGCGCCCCAGGGGTCGTCGCCGGCACCGCCCGCCAGCGACACCGCGGCGCCCAGACGGGCAGCGGTCACCGCTGCGTTACAGACGACGCCGCCGCTGTGCGCGACGAACGCGTCGGCCTCCGCGAGCGAGCTGACCGGCCGCTGGCAGATCAGATCGACGATGGCCTCGCCGAAGCAGAGGGTTCGCACGGCGGGGAGGCTATCTTGGGCGCGGTGCCGGCCGTGATCCAGGAGACGATCGAGCTCGACGGCCAGCCCGTGCACCTGCGCCGCGGCGGCGATGACGGGGTGCCGATCCTCTACCTGCACGGGATCCCGACGAGCTCGTTTGACTGGCTCGCGCCGCTCGCGCTCGGCGGCGGGATCGCGGTCGACCTGCCCGGCTTCGGTCGCAGCGGCAAGCGTGGCGACCTCGACTACTCGCTCGCTGGGCACGCCATGTTCATCGAGCGCCTGCTCGACGCGCTCGACATCGACCGCGTGCGGCTGTGCATGCACGACTGGGGGGCGGCGGCCGGCCTGGCGTGGGCGATGTCGGCGCCCGAGCGCGTGGAGCGGCTCGTCGTGATCAACGGCGTCCCGCTGCTGCCGGGATTCCGCTGGCACCGTCCGGCGCAACTTGCGCGCATGCGGTTTCTCGGTGAGTTCTTCGTCGGCCTCGCGACGCGTCGCGTACTGGGCTACATGTCGCGCGGCGCGTCAGCCGGCCCGGGGCGGATGCCCAAGCCGTTTCTCGCCAGCGCGGCCGAGGGCTTCGACCAGGGAACGCAGCGCGCGGTGCTGCGGATCCTGCGCAGCGCGACGCCCGCGCTGCTGGCGGCGCAGGGCGAGGGCCTGTCGCGCATCACCGCTCCGGCGCTCGTGCTGTGGGGCGCCGAGGACCCTTACATCCCAGCGCGCTTCGGAGCGGGCTATGCCGCAACGCTCGGCGACGCGACGCTTGAGACCGTGCCGGACGCAGGCCACTGGCCGTGGATCGACCGCCCCGAGCTGAATGAGCGGATCGTGGCCTTCTTGAGCGACGACTCAGGGTCGCGGTCTCGCTCCTGGTGAGGAGCTTTACGATCCGCGGGCGGCCGCTGAGCCGCGCGCTGCCAGCGTGGGGGCTGGCGGCGTTGGGAGCCGCCGTCTACCTGCTGCTCGACCCGCCCAGCACCGACCTCGCCGCGCAGCAGTACCGCACGCAGCTCTTCGAAGAGGCCGGCTTCACGGTGTGGAACAACAACTGGTACGGCGGCCACCACACGCCCGCCTACAGCGTGCTGTTCCCCCCGCTGGGGGCTACGCTCGGGCCGCAGATCGTCGGCGCCCTCGCCGCTATCGCAGCCGCGGCGCTGTTCGCGCGGCTCGCCGCGAGCCGTTGGGGCGAGTGTGCCTATCCCGCCACGCTGTGGTTCGCGGTCGCGATCCTGGCGAGCATCGTCAGCGGGCGCCTGACGTTCGCGCTCGGCGTCGCGTTCGGGCTGGCGGCGCTGCTCGCGCTGGCGTCCGGGCGCGCTGCGCTCGCCGTCGCGCTCGCGTTCGTCACGCCGCTCGCCAGCCCCGTCGCGGGGTCGTTCCTTGCGCTCGCGGCGCTCGCCTGGGGTCTTGGTGGTGTGCGCGAGCGCGGGACGCTCGCGGCGGTTCTCACCCTCGCCGCACTCGCCCCGCTGGCCGTGCTTGGCCTGCTCTTCCCCGAGGGCGGCAGCGAGCCGTTCGTGGACTCCGCGTTCTGGCCTGCGCTCGTCGGGCTGGCGCTCGTCGTGGCGCTGCTGCCGGCGCGCGAGCGGGCGCTGCGCATCGGCGTCGGTCTGTACGCGCTGGCGCTGGTCGCCTCGTTCGCGTTCGCCAACCCACTCGGTGGCAACGCGACGCGGCTGGGCGCGCTGCTGGCGGGCCCGCTTGCCGTCGCCGTCCTGGCCGGCCGGCGCCGCCCCGTCGTCATCGCCCTGATCGCGCTGCCGCTCGCGTACTGGTCGCTGTACCCGGCCGTTCGCGACTTCCTGCGCGCCGACGGCGACCCGTCGATCCAGCGCAGCTATCACGAGCCGCTCGTGCGATTTCTGCAACGCCAGCCCGGCGCGTTTCGCGTCGAGATCCCGTTCACCGAGAACCACTGGGAGGCCACGCACGTCGCTGGCTTCTTCCCGCTGGCGCGCGGCTGGGAGCGCCAGCTCGATCGCCGCTACAACGCTCTCTTCTACGACGGCGACCTCGACGCCGCGCGCTACCGGGCATGGCTCGACGGCCTTGCCGTGCGCTTCGTGGCGCTGGCCGACGTGCCGCTTGACGCACACGCACGTGACGAGGCGCGGCTGATCAACCGCGGCCTGCCCTATCTTCGCCCCGTGTGGCGCAACCAGCACTGGCGCGTGTTCGCCGTGCGCGACGCGGCGCCGCTCGTGCAGCGCGGCACAGGCGAGATCACGTTGTCGCGCGATGGCTTTGAGATCACGGCCGCGCGCGCGGGAGTGACGGTCGTGCGCGTACGCCACTCCCGTTGGTGGACCGTGACGGCCGGCGACGCATGCGTCGCACGCGACCCCGGCGGGATGACGCGTGTGCGCGTGCGCCGCGCGGGCACCGTCGCCGTTCAGGCACGGCTCGCCGGGCAAGCCTGCGGGCGGTGACAACCCGGACACACGACGGCGACGCTGTGCATCTACCGTCGCCTGCGATGGCCACCGGCCGGATCTCTCCCTGGCTGCTCGCCGCTGCGCTGTCGCTCGTGTGGCTGTTCGTCGGGCCCGACACCCCAGACCTCGCTGGACGCTCGTCCACGCGCTCAGCACCGGCTCGCTGACGATCGGCGCCAAGTTCCGCACCAGTGCGATCACCAAGCGCCGCGGCCACTGCGACCGCCCGCGGTCACGCAGGCAAACCAGATTTGTGAACGCGCGTAGCACCCCAGGTAGGATGGCCTCCCGCACATGCTCGCCGCTCGTGCCAGCACGCTTCAGGAGCGGTTCCTGCCCCACGGTCCCCTCGACCTGGTGCGCCAGGTGCTGCTGTTCGTGGCTGCCTTCCAGCTCTACCGGCTCACGCGCGGGATCGTCAACGATCCCAGCGACGCTGTCGGTGCGTTCAACAACGCGCGCGATCTCATCGGCATCGAGCAGACGCTCAACATCTTCATCGAGCCTTCTATCCAGGCATTCGCGTCCGGCCAGCAGTGGCTGCTTGACGGCGCCTCGTGGATGTACATCAACACGCAGACGACCGTCACCCTCGGCGCGCTCACGTGGATCTACCTGTTTCGCAACTCGAGCTTCTACTTCGTGCGCAACATGTTCCTGTTCGCGTTCTGCCTCGCGCTCGTGGGTTACGCGCTGTACCCCACTGCGCCGCCGCGCTTCCTGCCGGAGTGGGGCTTCTTTGACGCCGTTGCGGACTTCACCGGCATCCCGCAGGACAACGTCACGGTCAACACGCTCACCAACCAGTACGCGGCCGTGCCATCGATGCACGTCGCGTTCGCGCTCATGATC
>Ga0183260_10003478_pt1 | contig 12690 bp, 10 predicted proteins | sample AntDrymUQ4972206_2_FD_129768 | JGI IMG/M metagenome (GOLD analysis project Ga0183260, IMG submission 129768) | Polar desert sand microbial communities from Dry Valleys, Antarctica - metaG UQ497 (22.06) (version 2) (version 2) | ecosystem: Environmental > Terrestrial > Soil > Desert | place...
CCCCGCCGGCCGGCCCGACCAGTACGTGAACTTGGCATCCCAGCAGGCGATGAACGCGTCCGCCTGGGCGATGGCCAGGTGGGTGAGGGCGCGGGCCGTCTCCGCCAGCGGCAGCTTGTCACGGCCGGCCAGCTGGATCGCGATCCGCATCCAGCGTCCGGCCGGCGTGTCGGAGCCGGCGCCGTCGGCCCAGAGGCGGGCGATCCCGATCTGGTCGTCGCTCAGATCCTGGTTCGCCCGGACGACCTCGTCTGCCTCGGCCTGCCACTCGGCCGACTCGAACGCCGGCGGCGGTCCGGGCCGCAGGGCCGAGCCGCTGGCCATGAGCCAGGGCTGCCAGGTCCCGGCCATCGGCTCGGTCGGCGTGTCGAGGCGGAACGGCCGGGCCGGCTTCCAGGCACCGGGTTGATCGGGGATCACGCCGTCCCAGACGGCGTCGGCCCGGTCGCCCGTGGCGCGCGCGATGGCCAGGGCGCCGACCGCCTCGCCGATCTTCGTCCCGGCGGCCAGGTCGGAGGCGGTGTGCGTCCCGGCCACGAGCCGGGACTGGAGCAGGTCCGCGACCTGGGCCTCGAAGTCCTTCGTCCGGTCGGGGTAGATCGTTCTCAGGACAGCGACGGCCGCGGCCGCGATCGCCGCATCCACGGACGCGTGACTGGACAGGTCGTCGAACGGGGCCAGAGCCTTGATCCGCGAGTCGCGTTGGGCGGGGGCCTGACGTCGGTTGGCCACCTTCGCGTCACAGGCGGCGATGATCGCGTCGTACATCGCCGCGTTCAGCAGGGCGAGGGATCGCGAGACCCGGACCGGGTTCGTCTTGGCCTTGCGAACGGCGGCGAGGAGGATCTCGTTCCAGCGGACCGGGCTCGGGCCCGCCGTCCAGTACTCGATCCGATCCTTCGGCAGGAGCGGCTGGGCCTGCTTGGCGACGATCGCATCGAGCTCGGCGCGGTCCTCCGGCGAGCCGACGGCGACCCCCGGGGCGATCCGGAGCTCGCTCGGCCTGGCCATCAGCAGCGGCGCCCATTTGGCTGGGGCCTCGGCGCGGGCCGGCTGGGCGACGACGTTCGCCCCCACGACGACCGCCGCAACGAGGAGGGCGATCAGACCGTGCCGCGCGGCCCGTGGCCGGGTGACGGTCATGACCGCACCCCGTCCGGGGTCAGTCGCAGGACCTGGTCGGCAGTGATCGTGCCGAGCTCATCAACCGTTCCGTCGGCCCACGTGACCGACACCTCGGCGGACGCGGCGGATCCGAGCCCGAAGTACAGCTCCATCGGCATCCCGGCCAGATAGCTGCCGCCGTACAGCGCGACCTGGGTCGTCGGGCCCTCCGCAGTTGTCACCGTGACCCGGGCGCCGGCGGCGAGGGCGCCGGCCCGGCTCAGGTCCACGGTCAGCCAATGCCGGTCGACCGTGCCGTTCTCGAGCAGGACGGCGCGATAGGCCATCTGGGTGACGAGCAGGTCCGGGGCGCCGTCGCGGTCGTAATCGAACGGGATCACGCTGCGCTGGTCGCCGGCGATGTCACAGCCGTTGTCCTTCGCCAGCTCGAAGCCGTCGTCCGCCGTTCCGAGGAAGAGCCGCGCCTTCTGGTTCCTGAGCTCGGGGCTCTGGCCGGCGATGAACTCCTGCATTCCCTGGACGGCATAGAGGTCGAGCCGGCCGTCGAGGTTCACGTCGGTGAACACCGCGCCCCAGCCCCAGCCGGTGTCCTCGACGCCCGCCGCGGTCGCCGTGTCCGCGTAGGTCAGCGCACCGTCCGCGGCCCGTTTGCCGACGAGCAGCGTGTTGCCGGAGCCCGTCCCGAACTGGTCGTTCGGATCGGTGATGTTCGTGACGTAGAGATCGAGTGTCCCGTCGCTGCCGAGGTCCGTCGCGGCGATCCCCATGTCGTTGCCGATGTGGCCGACCCCGCGCTCCTCCGATGTCAGCCGGAAGACCCCGTCGACGTTCTCGTAGAAGAGGTCCTCGCGGTGGTCGATCGCGACGTACAGGTCCGGCCAGCCGTCGGCGGTGAAGTCCGCGAAGATCGAGCTGAAGCTGTCGGCCGTGACCTGGCCGAGGTGGACGTCGGCGGTGACATCGCGGAACTTGAAGCCGCCGAGATTCTCGTAGAGCCGGTTCATGCCGGGGAACCGGCCCTTGATCTTCATCGCGTCAAGGGCCGGGTCGCCACCGAGCTCCATCGTCCAGTAGGTGACGTACAGGTCGAGCCGGCCGTCGCGGTTGTAGTCGGCCAGCGACAGACCGCCGACGAGGTAGCCGACGGGCGCGAAGCCCGAGCCCTCGGTGACGTCCGCGAACGTGCCGTCGCCCTGGTTGCGGTGGATCCGCGACGGGCTGCCGGCCTCCGCGCCGTCCCAGTCGTTGAGGACGATCAGATCGAGCTGCCCGTCGTCGTCGAGGTCGGCGAAGGCCGCGGCCCGGCTGCCGCCCTTGCTCGCGAGGCCGGCGGCGTCGGTGACGTCGACGAAGCTGGCCTTGCCGGCGGCATCCGGCTGGTTCCGGAACAGGCGGTTGCTGTGGCCGAGCTGACCGAGCATCAGCACGCTCAGGCGCCCGTCCCCGAACACGTCCGCCACGGCAGCGCCGTTGCCCATGTTACGGAGCATCATCGCGGACATCGGATTGATGGCGAACGGCGTCGTCCCGTAGGCCCCCCGGAACGACAGGCCGCGATCGAGGGCGACGTTGCGGCAGAGGGGTGGCGCGGCGCTGACCGGCGCGGGGGGCGCGGGCCGACCCACGACCAGGGCGGTGATCGCCAACACCGCGGCAAGCACGCCCAGCGCCGCGATCCGGACGGGTCGCGATCCGATCAGTCTGTTGACGGTTGAGCCCATCGTCTCCCCGGCATGACGGCACCGTGGCGCGAGTGACCTGGTCGAGACTTCCTCCTGGTGGGGTCGGACGATAACGACTCCGCGACCCGACCACAAGATTGCGTCGGCTTCACGCACGATTCCCTTGACGCTCGGCTCGGGCGACCAGTAGATTGTCGACAATCGCCCGTCACATCCCGGCCCCGTATCACGGACTGGTCCAGTGGTTGTCGCGTCTCTCAGTCTCCGCAACCTCGAGCGCCGCTATGGCCAGGTCCGCGCCGTCGACGACCTCAGCCTCGAGGTCCCCGACGGGGCGTTCGTCACGCTCCTCGGTCCGTCCGGCTGCGGCAAGAGCACGACCCTGAACCTCGTCGCCGGCCTGGATCACCCAAACGCCGGGAAGATCCTCCTCGGCGATCGCGACGTCACCCGGGTGCCGCCGAACGAGCGCCGGATGGCGATGGTCTTCCAGAGCTATGCCCTCTACCCGAACATGACCGTCTTCGAGAACATCGGCTTCTCGATGAAGCTCCGCGGCCGTCCGGCAGCCGAGATCACCGAGCGGGTCACGGCCGTCGCCGAGATGCTCGACATCGGCCACCTCCTCCACCGCAGGCCCGCCCAGCTGTCCGGCGGGCAGCAGCAGCGGGTGGCCCTCGGTCGGGCCCTCGTCAAGCAGCCGCTGGTCTTCCTCCTCGACGAGCCGTTCAGCAACCTCGACGCGTCCCTCCGCGCCCGGATGCGCACGGAGGTCAAGCACCTCCATCTGGCCCTCGGGACGACGAGCCTCTTCGTGACCCACGACCAGGAGGAGGCGATGACGCTTTCCGACCTGATCTGCGTCATGCGCGACGGAAAGATCGTCCAGTCTGGATCGCCGGCCGAGATCTACGGCAAGCCGCGCGACCGCTACGTCGCCGAGTTCGTCGGCAAGCCCCGGATGAGCCTGCTCCACGGGTCGCTGGAGCGGGCAGCCAACGGCGTCTCATTCGCGAATCCGGATGTCCGGATCGAGCTCGGGCCGGCCGCCGCGATCGGGCTGGCCGAGGGTGACTGGCCGTCGGTCATTCTCGGCGTCCGGGCCGAGGACGTCACGATCCACGCGTCCGGCGAGGCGACGGGTCGGGCGAGGCTCCGCTCGACCGTGGGCCTGATGGAGCCGATCGGCTCGGACACGTTCGTCGAGCTGGAGGTCGGCGAGGCGACGATCGTGGCGCGGGTCCATCCGGACCTGGCGATCGCCCCTGGTCAGCCCGTCACCGCCGATCTGCGGCCGGGCGGGATCCATCTCTTCGCGAAGGAGACCGGCGAGCGCATCGTCGCCTGACGGGCGGGCGCAGGGTGCCCGGTGAGGCGAGCTTGCCAGCAGGCCTGGCGAGGGTCAGCTCGTGCGCCAGACGAACCTGGTCGGGCGGACGTGGATCACGATCGCGTCGCCCATCGCTCGCATCTCCTGCCAGCGGTCGGTGGCCGCCGCCGGCCCGAGGGTCGCCGCGAGGATCTCGAGCATCTCGGACTCGACCGCGTCGATCGGCCCGAGCGACGCCAGACCGGTCACGGCGACCCACGCCTCCGATCCTGCGCCGCCGATGAGCAAGCTCACCCTCGGATCACGATCGATCGCGATCGCCCGAGCGGAGCTCATACGGCCGGGGACCCGGAAGATCGTCTCGTCCCAGGCGTACGGCGAGGCGGTTAGATGCGGCGCGCCGCTGGGATCGTTGGCGGCGATCACGAGGCTGGTCCCCTCCCCCAGGAACGCGTGCTGCTCGGGAGTCAGATCGGCGACTGGGTCGCGCGCCACCAGGCGGGGAAGCGCCACCTCGGGCGCTGTCTTGCGCTCGGGCGCCGTTGCGACGTGGAGCGGCGGCGCGGACACCGCTGGCGCGGCCGGATCACCGGCCGGCGGGCTGTCTTCGGGCGGCGGCTCGACATCGCGGATGAGCGTCTCGCCGACCGCGACCACCGACCGGCGCATGATCGAGGAGATGCCGGCCAGCTGCTCGCCCGTTCGGAGCGCACTCCCCGGCAGGCTGCGCAGGAACGCTCGGCGGGCCGCACCGTCGCCGGGTTCGGCGGGCGGGACGGGCGGAGTGGGAGGGCGATCTCCTGCATCGTCGCGATCGGTCATGGGGCCAGAGTAGGTCAACCGCGCTCGATCGACGAAGCGTCGGCCGGGAGTGCGTAGAGCGCAGGCGCGAGACATCCCGGAAGGCGAGCCGGTGGTAGACCGGGTAGCCCAGATCGGACGCGCCGAGCACGGTGAGCCGCAGGCCGCGCGCCCGGGCCTTGACGAGAGCGGCCTCCGTGACCGCCCGGAACGCCAGGCCGGTGGAGCACGACGTCACGTCGGCGTCGTGCCGGCCCTCGCCGCCCGGCCGGCTTCCATACCAGCGAATCAGCTCGCCGAAGTTGGCGTCGAGCGCGGCCGCGGCGTCGGTCATGCCACCAGGCGGCGGAGCGACCCCTCGTCGATCTCGATCCCCAGCCCGGGCCCGTTCGGGATGGCGAGCCAGCCGTCGTCGAGCCGGAGGGGATCGGCCAGGAGGTCGGTCCGGATCGGGTTCTCGCCGACATCGTGCTCGAGGACGGGCTCGGCCCACGGCGGGGCGTCCACCGGAACGGGCAGGACGGCGAGGAGCTGGAGCGTGGCCGCGAGGGCGATGACGCCGCTGCACGCGTGCGGGATCGTGAACCGACCGGCGGCGGCGGCCGTCGCCGCGATCTCGAGCGCGCCGCCGATCCCGCCACAGATCGAGACGTCGGGCTGGACGAGATCGAAGGAGCCGCCGCGCAGGAACGGCTCCGCGGCCTCGGCCGACTCGAGGATCTCGCCACCCGCCAGGGGGATCGACAGCTCCCCTGCCAGCCCGGCGTAGGCCGCGTAATCGTTGGTGGGCATCGGCTCCTCGAACCAGCGAAAGCCGAGGCCGTCGAGCGTCCGTCCCACCCGGAGGCTGTCGTCGAAGCCCCAGGCGCCGTTGCCGTCGGCCATCCAGGTCATCCCGGGTCCGTCCGCCACGAGCCCCTCGATCGCGCCCATCTCGGCGGCCGGGTCGTCCCGCCCTATCCGGAGCTTCATCGCCCGGAAGCCGTCGTCCCAGACCGCGCCGGCCTCCTCGAGCCACGCCGCCTGGGCCGACATCCCCTCGACGTAGCCGCGGCTCGAGGCATAGCCACGGACGCGACCACGCAGGCGCTCGCCGTACAGCGCCGCGACGGCGACATCGCGGCGGCGAGCCCGAAGATCGTCGACGGCCATCGACACGGCACCGAGCGCCCAGCGGTGGAGGCCGTGCGCAGCGGCCAGGTCGCTGGCCGCACGATCAGCGTCCTGGCCGACGATCCCGCCGGCCATGGCCCGCCCGGCCTCGACAACGCCGGGGACGAGATACGTCTCGCCCCAGCCGACGTGCCCGTCACGGTCCTCGAGGCGGACGACCACCGAATCGCGGGTGAGGTTGGAGCCGGTGCCGAAGTCTCGCCTGCGGGAGAGCCGATGGGTGAGGACGAGGACCTCCGCCCGCTCGATCACGCCTGCTCTTCGGCGTGGAGCCGCTCGAGGGCGCGCGAGATGTGCATCCGGGCGGCCTTCGCGGCCGTGGCCGGTCGGCGGCTGCGGAGGGCTTCGACGAGATCGCGATGCTCGACCGACGGACCCAGAAGCCACTCGCGGGCGGTGGCCGGGCTGACGGCCTCCGGACGGCCGGCGTCATTGGCCGCTCGCAGCCGGACGACGCCGTCGATGCTCGTCCACAGGCGGCGCAGGTACTGGAACCCGGACAGCTCGATGATCCGGCCGTGGAAGCGCATGTCGTGCTCGGTCACGGCGACGAGGTCGCCCGCCTCGCTGGCCTCGATCATCTGCTCGACCCGCTCCGACAGCCGGTCGAGCTCGTCGTCGTCGATCAGCCGGCAGGCCCGCGCGAACGCCCGTTCCTCGAGGATCGCCCGGATCCCGTAGATCGTCTCGAGCTCGGCATCGGCGACGCCCACGACGATCGCGCCACGGTGGGGGAAGAACTCGACGAGACCTTCCTGCTCGAGCTGGCGGAGGGCTTCCCGGACCGGCCCGCGACTGACGCCCAGCTCGGTCGCGAGCGGCACCTCGAGCAGGCGAGTCCCGCTCGGAATGTCGCCGCCGAGGATCCTCGAGCGGAGTCCGTGGAGGATGTCCTGGCGCAGGACGCGGCGCTTGAGCGGCTGGCCCGGTTCGGGGGCATGTGCCGTGACCATCGGTCGGACCTCCCGCCCTATCCACGCTTGACTCACCCAGAGTCAGACCATAGATTGTCGACAATCTACACGCGCCGATGTCCCCCGTCCATCCCGCCCGTGCGAGGTCCATGATGCACCGCTTGCGCCTGCCCCGATGACAGATCCGCTCATCTCACGCCTGGATCCGCGGTCGTTCGGCGAGGTCGCCCGGCTCGTCCTCGACACGCCGACATACGAGTGGATCCGGTCGGGCTCGGGCTCGGATTTCGGCAGTGACAACGAGGCCGCCTTCGCCCGGCGCCGGCTCCGGCCGAGCGTCCTCGTCGACGTGTCCAGCGTCACGACGGCCACCACGGTGCTCGGGGCGGCGCTCGCCGCGCCGGTCATCATCGGGCCGGTCGGCCTCCAGCGCGCCCTCCACCCCGACGCGGAGCTGGCGACGGCCGCCGGCGCGGCCCAGGCCGGCAGCCTGATGATCGTGGCGGTCAACGCGACCACGAGCATCGAGGACATCGCGGCGGCCCAGCCCGACCTGCCGCTCTGGTTCCAGCTCTACAACTGGGACGACCGCGACGCCCTCGCCGGCGTGATCGCCCGGGCCGAGGCGGCCGGCGTCAAGGCGATCGTGCCGCTCGTGAACACGCCGATCGGGGTCAACCACACCTCGCCGAAGATCGGCTTCCGTCTGCCGGCCGGCGCGAGGTTCGCGCACTTCGAGACGTCGCCCGGCCTGATCGCCTCCAACACCTGGGAGTACCTGACCTGGCTGCGCTCGGTGACGTCGCTGCCGATCGTGCCGAAGGGGATCATGACGGCCGACGACGCGACCCGGGCGGTCGATGCCGGAGCGTCCGGGATCATCGTCTCGAACCACGGCGGCCGCCAGCTCGCGCGTTCGATCGCGACCCTCGACGCGCTCGATGACGTCATCAGCGGCGCCCGCGGCGTCGAGGTCTATCTCGACGGCGGCGTCCGGAGCGGTGGCGACGTCCTGATCGCCCTCGCCCTCGGCGCGCGGGCCGTCCTCGTCGCTCGCCCGGTCCTGTGGGGCGTGGCCCTCGCCGGTGGCGAGGGTGCGGCGCGCGTCCTCGACGCCTTCCGCGAGGAGCTCGCCGAGGACCTTGGGATGTGCGGGATCGCGGACGTCGCCCGGGTGCCCCGCGACCTCGTCGTCGCCGCGGCCGGCTGAGCCCGCTCGATGCGCGTCACCGCCGTGCGCACCGTCCTGGTGACGGCGCCCTGGACGGGCGACCCGTTCTGGCTGCCCGGGGAGCGGTTCGAGCGGACGGCGGCCCTCGTCGTCGTGGAAACCGACGAAGAAATCTCGGGCGTCGGCGAGACGATCATGGGCTACTTCTGCGCCGAGGCCGTCAGCCCGCTCATCGACTACTACGCCACCCTGATCATCGACCTCGAGCTCGACCCGCGCCAGCCGGAAGCCGCGTTCCGTGAGCTGTATCAGCGCTCGCTGTGGTGGGCCCGGGTCGGTGTCGGGCTGTCCGTCCTGTCCGGCCTCGAGATGGCCCTCTGGGACATCGCCGGCAAGGCCCGGGACCGGCCCGTCCACGAGCTCCTCGGCGGCCCCGCTCACGATCGCCTTCCGCTCTACGCCTCGGGCGGGACCGGATCGTGGCCGGTCGAGAAGGCGGTCGACCAGGCGCGGCGCTACAGCTCGCTCGGTTTCCGGGGGCTGAAGATCGGGACCGGCTTCGAGGGCCGGCCCGGCGGCTACACGACGGGTCCGGGCAACCCGCCGTACGGGACGTGGTACGCCGGCGGCACGGCCGACCGGATCGCCGACGAGCGGGCGAAGTTCGGCGCCCTGCGGGAGGCGCTCGGGACGGAGATCGAGCTCGCGACCGACTGCCACGCCGTCCAGGTCCGCGAGCCGTGGTCGCGCTCGACCGCGCTCGACCTCGCGGGCGCTCTCGAGCCGTTCGACCTCCTGTTCATGGAAGAGCCGCTGCGCTACGACGATCCGGAGGGCTACGCGGCGCTCCGCCAGGCGACGCGCGTCCCGATCGCCGGCGGCGAGTGCCTGACCGGTGTCGCCGAGTTCCGCCGCTTCCTCGACCTCGACGCCCTCGACTACGTCCAGCCCGACGCGACCCACGTCGGCGGCATCGCCGTCACCCGGGACGTGGCCCGTCTCGCCGAGGCACGCCATGTCGGGCTCATCGTCCATACCGGCGGCGCGATCGGGCCCGGCTTCATGGCCAACCTCCATGTCGCGTTTGCCAGCCCCAACGCCCGGTTCGTCGAGTACGCGCTCGCTCCGGACAATGTCCGCTCCGAGCTGCTCACCGTCCCGGTCCAGCTCGCCGACGGGTTCATCCAGCGCCCGACCCTGCCCGGTCTCGGCATCACCCTCCCCGACGACTTCGCCGAGCGCTACCCGTTCCGGCCGGGCGTGGTCGAGTACGCGTGACGGCCGTGGCGGGCGACGAGTCCGGACGGGCGGGCGGGGCGGGCGGGTCGGGCGGGTCGGGCGAGGTCCGGATCGGGGTCGTCTATCCGTTCGACGAGGCGGCGCGGGCGGCGTTCGCGGCAGTCTCGCCGCGCCTCCAGCTCCGGTTCGACGAGCGCTACGACCAGGCCGGCGTGGACGCCGTCGCCGCCGACGATCTCGACGGCCTCGTCGCCGGGCACCTGCCCTCCGCCATGTCCAGGACTCCCAGCCTGCGCTGGCTGCAGGCCCTTTCGGCCGGCGTCGAGCTCATCGTCGGCGACGGTTCGGAGCCGTGGCCGGCCGCCATTGAGCTGACGAACGCCCGCGGCGTCTACGCCATCCCGATCGCCCAGTACACGCTGGCGGCCATCCTCGATGTCGCCGAACGAGGCCAGGACCGCCGAGCCCAGCAGGCGCTCGGCGTCTGGGCCGACCAGGACGCCTTCACCGGCCGGTCCCTGCGCGGCACGACGCTCGTGATCGTCGGCTACGGCGGGATCGGTCGCGAGATCGCCCGGCTCGCCGCCGCCCACGGGATGCGCGTGCTGGCGGTCAAGGCCAAGCCCGCCACCCTGACCGACGACGGCTTCCGGATGCCCGGCACCGGCGACCCCGAAGGAGCCATTCCCGAGCGCGTCGTGGGCCTCGCCGACCTCGAGTCCATTGCCCGCGAGGCCGACTTCATGTCGGTCAACCTGCCGCTCACCGGCGGGACGCGGGGCGTGGTCAGCCGGGACGTGCTGGCCGCCTTGCCGCGTCACGCCTGGATCGTCAACACCGGCCGCGGGCCGGTCATCGACGAGGCCGCCCTCGACGAGGCGCTGGCCGCCGACCGGCTCGGGGGCGCCGTGCTCGACGTCTTCGGCGAGGAGCCCCTGCCGCCGACGAGCCCGCTGTGGCGCCGGGCGAACGTCGTCGTCACGCCCCACGTCGCGGGCGCCGGGGCGACCGTCGAGCTCCAGGCGCTCGTCGCCCAGAACCTGCGCCGATTCGTCGACGGCGAGCCGCTGCTCAACCACGTGGACACCGAACGAGGGTACTGACGGCATGACATCCGGGACGGACCAGGGCCGCGTCATCGAGCGGGTCGAGAGCTTCGTGGTGAGCCACACGCTCAACCCGCGGACCGGGCCGTCGATCGCCCTCTCCAGCGCCCACGCCTACGTCCTCGTGAAGATCACCGATGTCGACGGTCGTTCCGGCTGGGGGGAGACCTACCTCGTGCCGGGCATCCCGGCGATCATCGAGGCGGTCGCGCCGGTCCTGATCGGCCAGTCGGCGGCGGCGGTGAGAGAGCGCAGCACCGACATCCGCTGGTCGGCGGAACACCCGTACGCGGCATCCGCGCTGACGATCGCGATCGAGGACCTCCGGGCGCGCCAGCTCGGGGTGTCCGTCGCCGCCTCGTTCGGCGGGCCTGTCCGGGAACGGGTCCGCCTGTACGCCGCGTTCGGCGGCTACGTCGAAGGGGTCGATCCGGCGGACACGTGGCCGGGCGACGTAGAACGGGTCGTCAGCGCCGGCTTCACGGCGATGAAGTTCCGCGTCGGGCGCTACCCGGTCGCGCACGAGGCCGCCCTCCTCACGGAGATCCGCAAGAACCTGCCCGACGACATCCTCCTCATGGCCGACGGCAACGCCGGCTACACCCTGCCCCGGGCGATCGAGATGGGCCGGATCCTCGATTCGCTCGGCTTCGTCTGGTTCGAGGAGCCGCTCCGCCAGCGCGAGCTGTACGCCGGGTACGAGCACCTCGCCGCGGCTCTCGACATCGCCCTCGCCGGCGGCGAGATCCTGCGCTCGCGGAGCGAGGCGATCCAGCTCCTCGGGCGGCGGGCGGTCGACGTCGTCCAGCCGGAGCCGGTGATCTGCGGTGGCATCGCCGAGACGCTCTGGATTGCCGAGCTTGCCGCGGTCCACACGATCGCTGCGATGCCCCACACATCGAACAATGCGATCGGGATCGCGACCGGCCTGCAGGTCCTCGGCTGCCTGCCTGATCCGACGCTCTCGCCGGCGTCGGACGAGCTCTTCCTCGAGTACGGCGTCGACGACAACCCGCACCGCAGCGGCCTGCTCGCGACGCCGCTGCCGTTCGAGGGCGGCTGGGCGACGATCCCGGACGGACCCGGGCTGGGCATCGAGATCGACGAGGCGTATCTGACCCGCCACGCCGTGGAGACCCGGGTGATCGACGCCGCGGGAGCCCGGACGGCTTGACCGATCCCGCCGGCCTGACCGAATCCGAGGCGGCCCTCGTCGCGGCGATGGGGGCCATCCGCTGGCTGCCCGGAGCCGAGTTTCATGCCGGCCCGGACGTGACCTGGGTCGCCGGTGGCCGGCCACTCGACGGCATCAACCACGTCCTGCGGCTGGCCGTGGGCGGATCGGATGCCGCGATCGAGGCGCGGATCGACGAGATCGACGCCGATCTCCGAGCGCGCGGCGCCGTGCCGACGACCTGGTGGATCGGCCCGTCCACAATGCCGGCCGACCTCGCCGGGCGCCTCCACGCCCGGGGCTTCGTCGACGCCGATCCCGAATACGGCATGGTGATCGACCTGGCGGCCGTCCAGCGACCAGCCGCCACCGCCCTCCCGGCGGCCACGATCGAGGAGGTCGAGGACGAGGCCGGCCTCGATTCGTTCCTCGAGGTCATGGGCGGTGCCTACGGCTGGCCGGATGACGGCCGCTCGTCGGTCTGGGCCGAGCTGTACCGCACGCCACGCGCCAGCGACATTCGGCCGTGGTGGCACGTCCTGGTCCGGCGCGATGGCCGGCCGTCGGCCGCTGCGTCGCTCTTCACGATCGACAGTCACGCATTCGTGACGAACGTCGGGACGATCCCGAGCGCCCGAGGCGCCGGTCTCGGCACGGCCGCGACCCTGGCCGTCCTCGACATCGCCCGCCGTCTCGGCCATCGCCGGGCGAGCCTCACCGCATCGTTGATGGGGCGCGGCGTGTACGCCCACATCGGCTTCCGGGAGGACGCCCGCCTCGACCGCTGCATCTCGCCGGGCGCGGTCGGGTCTCCGCGGCTCGCAGCCGACCCCGGCTGAGCCGAGGCCCCCGCCTCTGCCGACCCGCCGAACCGTCGTGTGGCACCCGGCCACGCGGGCGTATCCTCTCGATTGTCGACAATCCGGACTCACGAGACCCACGGGAGACGAGCCATGGCGTCGGTCAATCCGCTCC
>Ga0183260_10003479_pt1 | contig 12690 bp, 12 predicted proteins | sample AntDrymUQ4972206_2_FD_129768 | JGI IMG/M metagenome (GOLD analysis project Ga0183260, IMG submission 129768) | Polar desert sand microbial communities from Dry Valleys, Antarctica - metaG UQ497 (22.06) (version 2) (version 2) | ecosystem: Environmental > Terrestrial > Soil > Desert | place...
CCCCGGAGGGGGAGGGGCTCAAGAGCTCCAAAACATCTAGAGACCCATGCCCTCATTTCGCTACAAAGCCGTGACACCCGCGGGCGAGACCATCGAGGGACTGATGGACGCTGCGTCCGAGCGCGAGGTGATCGGCAAGTTGCAGGACGCCGGTAACCTGCCTCTCGAAGCACGCGAAGCGACCACGGCAGGCACCGGCGGCTTCGCGAGCCTGCTGCGCCGCCCCGACATGGGTGTGGGTGAAATCCAGCGGTTCACGCTGCAGCTCTCGACGCTGCTGCGGGCGGGCCAGCCGCTCGACCGCGCACTGCAGATACTGATGGATCTTCCCGACTCGGAGCGCAGTCGCAAGCTGGTCGAGCGCGTGCGCGAATCGGTGCGCGGCGGCACGCCGCTGTCGACCGCGCTCGAGCAGCAGCTCGGCGTGTTCTCGCGGCTCTACATCAACATGGTGCGCGCGGGCGAAGTGTCGGGAACGCTGACTGAGACGCTCAAACGCCTCGCGGAATATCTCGAGCGCAGCAAGACCCTGCGCGACAACGTGATCAGCGCGATGATCTATCCCGCGATCCTCGTGGTGCTGGTGGTGGCGGCGCTGGTGCTGCTCCTCGTCGTGGTCGTGCCGCAGTTCATCCCGATCTTCGAGGACGCCGGTCAGGAACTCCCGTTCGCAACCAAGGTCATCCTGGGTGCCGGCAATTTCCTCGGCGCGTGGTGGTGGCTGATCCTGGCCGGCATCGCCGCCGCGGGGTGGTGGTGGCGCAAGCGACTGGCGACGACCGAAGGACGATTCGCCTGGGACGAGCGCCTGCTGAAGACGCGCATGGTGGGCGATCTGTTGCGCAAGATCGAGACTGCCCGCCTCGCGCGCACCCTGGGCACGCTCGTCAACAACGGCGTGCCCTTGCTGACCGCGCTGTCGATTTCGCGCAACGTGCTCGGCAATCGCGTGCTCGCGGCTGCGCTGGAGCGCGCGACGGAGAAGGTGAAGACCGGCGATGGTCTGGCGCATGCGCTGACTGTCGAGCAGACCTTCCCGCGGCTCGCGCTGCAGATGGTGGGCGTGGGCGAGGAGTCCGGCGACCTGGGCAGCATGTTGCTGCAGGTCGCGGATACCTACGATGTCGAAGTCAAAACCACCATCGACCGCCTGCTGGCGGCGCTGGTACCGGCGGTCACCATCATCATGGCGCTGGCGGTTGCCGCGATCATGATGGCAATCCTTCTACCCATCTTGAACATGAGTCAGGCCATCGAATGAGGAACATCATGGACGCAACCAACCATCGCCTCGCGCGGCTCCACCGCGCCCCTCGCATCGCGTCGTCCCGCATGCACGGTTTCAGCCTGATCGAGATCCTCATCGTGCTGGTGCTGATCGGCGTGGTCGCCGGCATGGTCGCGCGCAACGTCGCCGGCGGCCGACAGAAGGGTCTGTACAACGCCGCGAAGACGCAGGTGCAGCAACTGTCGGGCAAGATCGAGGAGTACGCGCTGGACGTCGGCAACCCGCCCGAAAGCATCGACGCGTTGTTCACGCAGCCGGGCGATTCGTCGAACTGGAACGGTCCCTACGTCAAGGAAAAGGACCTGAAGGATCCGTGGGGTACGCCGATGCAGTACCGCTATCCGGGCGAGCACGGCGACTTCGATCTGTGGTCCTACGGAACGGACAAGAAGGAAGGCGGCGAGAAGTACGCCAAAGACATCGGCAACTGGGAATAGGCGTGTTGGCCGTTGCGCAACCAGAGCGTGTTGGGGGAGCGAGGCGCCAGCGGCGCCAGAGAAGCTCGAGACCGGGGCGCTCGACGTTTGTCGCCAGTAGGCGCCGGGCGGCTGCTGGCTTCACGCTGATCGAAGTCCTGATGGTGCTGATGCTGATTGCGATCGTGGTCACCACGGTGTCCGTTTCCATCGCGCGCAGCCTCGGTGGTGCGGAGGTGCGCGCCGCGGGCCGCGACCTGGTCGCGGCACTTCGCTACACGCGCGGCCAGGCCATCGTGAAACGCGAGGAGCAGGCGTTCGAGTTCGACGTCGAGGAGATGACGTATCAGGCCCCGGGCCGGAAAGCCGTCGCGCTGCCAGAAGGTTTCGAGATGAGCCTTGTCACCGCGGCGCAGGAGCAGCTGGGCGAGGGCAAGGGCGCCATCCGGTTCTTTCCGGATGGGTCTTCGGGCGGCGGTGTGATCAGGTTGCTGCGCGAGCGTCGCGAGTGGCAGGTCGAGGTCGCGTGGCTCACCGGCGAAATCCGCCTGCGCGAGATCGACACGTGACCGCGGTCGCGCAGAGTCGATTGAACCCCTCTCCCGCCGGGAGAGGGGTAGGGGTGAGGGGCCAACCTTGCGCTGAAGGATCAGTGTGCGACTCGTCAATGTTGGCGCCTCATCCGGCGCTGCGCCCCACCTCGCTCCGCGCCCCGGCCCGTGCGTTCCGCTCGGGCGCTCAAGTGTGCGCGAGCCCGGCTCGCTCGCTTCGCGAGCCGCCTTCGCTTCGCTCGGTCGCGAACAGCATTCTTTCGCCCCGAAGGGAGAAGGGGAAAATAGGGGCGCGCGGCATACGCGGATTCACCCTGCTCGAACTCATCGTTGCATTCGTGGTGTTTGCGCTGGCGTTCGGACTGCTCATGCAGGTCGCCTCGGGATCCCTGCGCAACGCACGCCATTCTGCGCACTTCACTCACGCGGCGCTGCTCGCGCAGTCCAAGCTGGATGAGCTCGGTGCCGGCGAACCGCTGGAAGAAGGCAGCGACAGCGGTCGTTTCGGCGATGTCTACGAGTGGCGCCTCGACGTCACGAAACAGGAGGCACCGGTGGCGCCCAACGGCAACATCGACCAGTTGCCCTTCGAACTCGTTCGCCTCGAACTCGTGGTCGAATGGCGCGACGGGTCGCGCGCGCGCGAGGCGCGCTTCGTGACCGAGCGCATCCAGCAGAAGGTTGGCTGACGTGCGGGCACGCATCGAGCACGAGTTGAATCCTTCTCCCTCCGGGAGACTGCAGCCGCAGGAGCGGCTGCGAACAGCGAAGCTGGCCCGAAGGGCGAGCGGCAGGACGCCGCGAGTTTGGTGGCGCGCAGCGCCGGATGAGGGGCCGGGCTTGCTCCGAGTCGAAATTTTTCTCGAGGCAAGCTCGGCCCCTCACCCCTACCCCTCTCCCGTGGGGAGAGGGGTTCAATCAGCGCGTGGCTTCACCCTGATCGAAATACTGCTCGCGCTGGTGCTGCTCGCGCTGCTCATGACGGCCGCGTACTCGGGCTTCAGTGCGTCGAACCGTGCGGTGCGGCGCGGCGAAGAATCGATCGACGCAACCAACAAGGTACGGGTGACGCAACAGCTCCTGAGGCGCCAGATCGGCCAGGCGTTGACGCTCGCGTTCGACCAGGACACGGGCACCAGCGCCCCCGTCCTCATCGAAGGCGGCAGGGACGAACTTACTTACGTGTCCGCACTGCCGGGTTATCTGGGGCAGGGCGGGGCCTATGTGCAGCGCATCGAACTGGTTCCCGGGGAGCGCGGCGGCGGCAAGCAACTTGTGTTCCGGCACGCGCTGCTCAACGGCTTCGATCCCGCCGACGCCGAACGATGGGTGAAGCAACCGGTGGTGCTGCTCGAGGACATCGAGGACTTCACGATCGACTATCGGGGTCTCGATGCCGAGGGCAAACTCGGCGAGTGGGACGCGGAATGGGAGCATCGCGATCGATTGCCAGTGCTCGTGCGCGTCGCCATCGAGTTCCACGAGGACTCGAAACTGCGCTGGCCAACGTTGACGATTCCGTTGCAACTCGCCGGGGACGCAGTCGTCGGTGGCGCCGCGCTCGGCCCCAGCGCCCTGACGAGCGCGCCGCCACCGGCGGCGCCGAAGCCATGACGGCGCCGAACATCGCATCGCGCCGACGGGTGCGCGGTACGGCGCTGCTGCTGGTGCTGTGGATCACGGCTCTGCTCGCGGTGATCCTGGGCAGCTTCGCGGTTGTCGCGCGCACGGAACTGCAGCAGTCGCGCAACCTGTTCGACACGATCCGCGCACGGCTGGCGGCGGAAGCGGGCGTGGCCCGCGCGGTTTACGAACTCAATCGAGCCGACGTCGCGACCCGATGGATCGCCGATGGTCGACTGTACGAGATCGACTTCGAGGGCATGGCGATCGAACTGATGGTTCAGGACGAATCGGGCAAGGTCGATATCAACGCGGCCGACCCGGCTACGCTGCAGGCCATGTTCGTGCTCGCGGGAGCAGACGAGGATAGCGCGCGCAAGATAGCCGCCGCGATCATCGACTGGCGCGACCCTGACCAGCTGGCACAGCCCGAGGGCGCCGAAGATCCCGAGTACGAGGCCGCCGACCTTCCCTACGGGGCGTCGGACTATCCGTTCCGGCTCGCGCCCGAGTTGCAGCAGGTGCTCGGCATGGATTACGAGCTGTACCGCAAGGTTGCCGAGTGGATCACCGTGTATGGCGGGAGCGGACAACCCAATCCCTCGTTCGCGCCCGCCGCCCTGCTGCCCTTGTTCACCGGAGTCACCCCGGAACTTGCGGAGCAGCTCATCGCGCAGCGCCACGCGCTCGATCCCATGCAGATGCAGGCTACGCCACTGCTGCTGCCGGATGGGCGTGCCTTGATGGCCCTGGGCGGAACCGGCACCTATACTGTGCGGTCGCGCGCCACGCTGCCGAACGGCACGGAAGCCGCGATCGAAGTCACCCTGCGCATGGGAGGCGGCCCCGGCGGCCGTGCCTACAGCGTTCTACGCTGGCGCGAACCACAGACAGGCATATGACAGCAGCGTCAGCGCAAATGCAGCGACGATGGCAAACGGCGCGCCGCCGCTACGCGGCAAGCGGCGTGCGTCGCTTCGTGGACTGGTGGTGGTGGGAACTGAGGCCGCTGGTGCCCGGCGGCTGGCTCCGCGCCTTCGCTGACCGACGCAAGACCGTGCTGCTCTCGCCAACCTCCGGCGGCCTGCGCGTCGAGGCACTGGGACGGGGCTCTCCCGAGCCTATCGAGATTCCCATCGAGGATTCCGGCGAACTCGAGTGGAGCGCGATCAGGCAGCTGCTAGACGGCTACGAAGAGCGGCCTCTCGTGGTGTTCACCCTGCCTTCCCGGGGCGCTTTGCGACGCAGCCTCACGTTGCCCGCGGCCGCAGCGGACAACCTGCATCAGATCCTCGGCTTCGAGATGGATCGCCAGACGCCGTTTCGCGCCGAACAGGTGTATTACGACGCGCGGGTCGTGCGCATCGATCCGGCCACGCGTACGCTCGCGATCGACCTGCTGGTAGTGCCGCGCCCCACGCTCGATACCGAGCTGGCCCGGTTCGGCGAACGCCTTCCGGCCCTGGACGCGGTGGATGTCGAAGGCGACGGGGGGCCCGGCACCCGAGCCGGCTTCAACCTGCTGAGCGAAGAGCGGCGCGCACGTCGTGACCGCCGGTTGTTCTGGCTGACGGTGGGTCTTGCAAGCCTGATGCTCGGACTGCTCGCCGTGGTGATGTCGCAGTCCGTAGCCAATCGCGAAAAAGCGCTGGCGGGCCTGCAGGCGACCACTGAGCAATCGCGCGCGGAGGCGCTCAAGGTTGCGCAGCTTCGCCGCAACCTCAACGATGCGATCGCTGCTGCGCGTTTCATCGAGGAGGCACGCGCCGAGCGGCCCGTCATCATCGATGTGTTGAAGGACCTCACCCAGCGTCTTCCCGACGAAGCCTCGTTGCAGCGGTTCGGCTTCAGCAACGGCGAGTACACGATCAACGGGCTGAGCAGCAAAGCGAGTGGCTTGATCGGCGTGCTCAAGCCCTCTCCTCAGCTGGTGTCGCCACAAATCCAGGGATCGATTACACCTGACGTACGCACGGGCAAGGAGATGTTCACCATCGTTGCGAAATCGCCGGCTCGCGCCGCTGCCGATGAGCGCGCGGAAGCCGAGGAAGCGGCCGAGCGCGCAGGACGCAACGGCCGGGCCGATCGCGAGGCGCAGGGTTGACATGAATCTCCTGCCCGGCGCTCAGCGCGCCCGACCCACGGCCATTCTGCTCGCGATGATCGCGCTCGCACTGGCCTATTTCGTCGGCGTGCACTGGTGGTTCACGGCGCCGCATCTTGCGATTGCCAGCGAAATGCGCGACCTGCGAGAGCAGGAGCTCGACTACCGCCGCAAGTCGGCGGCGCGCAAGGACATCGAGCGCCGCCTGGCGGCAGTGCGTGCAGCCGAGGCGAACAGCGTGGCGTTCTTGCCCGAGGCCGATTTCGACGGCGCGGCAGCCGGCCTCGCGCAGCGGGTCGATCAGGTCGTCGCCGAGTTCGCGCGGAGCGCGCAAACCTGTCAGGTGCTCGGCAAGACTCCGATGCGGGGCACCGAAGAAGAGCCGTTCGAACGCGTGGTGCAGACGGTGCGCCTGCGCTGCAGCTACGAGGAGCTTGCGCCGATCCTGCACAAGCTCGAGAGCGGGCAACCCATGCTGTTCGTCGATGAGACGCAGATCGCGCGTTGGGCCGGTTACCGCGACCCGCAAACCGGCAAGGCCCTCAGCACGCTCGATGTCCGCTTCAACGTCTACGGGTATTTGCGCAGCAAGGACGAGCCGGCCGCGGCCGGTGGACGACGTCGCACGTGACGCGCACGCAGCGACTGATACTCACTCTGGGCAGCGTTGCGTTGCTGCTTTCAGCAGTGCTGATTGCCCAGAAGTTCGGTCTCGGCGACGACTATCGACTGGCTCCGCTCGGTCCCGGCGAAGGCAAGGCTCCGCCACCTACCGCCCCTGTCAGGCGAGCCATGGTGCTCGAGCCTTTTTCCAACTACGAGATGCTGTTGCAGAGGCCGCTGTTCAACGAAGACCGCAAACCCACCCCGATCGAGGAGGAAGTCTCGGCAACCCCCCAGGCCACGGTCGCCGCGCTCGACGCGCAGCTCACCGGCATCATTCTCATGCCCAACACCAAGCTCGCCATGCTCCGCGAAAACGCTTCAGGCAAGGGCCTGCGCGTGCGGCTTGGCAGTGAACTCGACGGCGCACTCGCGGGCTGGAAGCTGGTGGACCTGCAGCCGCGCAAGGCCGTGTTCGAAGCACAGGGCCAGGGCCGGCAGGAGCTTGAACTCGCCGTCGACAAGGCAGGCGCGCCCGCGGTCGCAGCTCCCGCGTTGCCCAATATGCAGGCCGGCACTAACCCGATGGGACGCCCGCAGCCGACCCCGTCGCCCGCAGAACAGGCCACACCGGGCATGCAGCAGGCGCCGAACAAGGAACAGATGGTGCAATCCTCAGGCGATTCCGCCCAGCCGGTTGAACCGGCGCAAGGATCCACGGTCGAACCTGAGCAACCCGAAGTCGCAGAATCGATTCGCCAACGGATCGAAGAGCGTCGCCGCCAATTGCGCGAGGAAGCCGCGCGACTCATGCAGCAGCAACCCCAGAAATGACTGAGACGCTAGGCTTGCACGCGCTGGCAGAGCACCCGCAGCAGCTCCAGTACGTTTTCCAACGACGCCCGGCAGCAACGAGAGCCTCATGATCGCAGCGGCAACACTTCTTCAATCGACTCGCACTTCGCGGGCATTCCTGCTGATCGCCATGCTGGCGATCACAGTGCTGGCGGGATGTGCCGAGGCACCCGTGCGCCGGATTCCCGTCCGCGTCGAGCCGCTGCCTTCTCCCGCGGCGGGCGTGGCGACCGTGCCAACGGCTCCTCCGCCCAGTGTCACCGGCCCCAATCCGGTCGAGGTCGTCGACGCCCCGCGGATAGTGCCGCCGCCACCGCGCGCCGAGGTCAAGATCGGCACCGGGCAGTTCATCAACGCGCAGGCCGCCGCACGCCGCCCCGCCTCAACTGCAGCTGGCGGCAACGTGGTCTTCAACTGGGAGAACGTGCCGATCCAGGAAGTGGTGAAGGCGATCCTCGGGGACGTGCTGCAGGAAAACTACGTGATCGCGCCAGGTGTGCAGGGCAACGTCACGTTTTCGACCGCGCAACCCATCACGCCCAACCAGGCGATGGGCGTGCTGGAGATGTTGCTGTCGTGGAATAACGCGACGCTGGTCTATCGCGACGGGCGCTACACCGTCACGCCGGTCGCCGCAGCGGTTCCGGGCAATCTCACGCCGCGCATCGGTCCGGCGACGAACGCCCGAGGCTACGAACTGCGCGTCGTACCGCTCAAGTACATCTCGGCGACCGAGATGGAAAAAATTCTGCAGCCCTATATCCGTCCCGGCGCAATGGTGCGCGTGGACAACGCGCGCAACATCCTGGTGCTGGGCGGCACGCGCGCCGATCTCTCCAACTATCTCGAGACGATCGCCGTGTTCGACGTGAACTGGCTGAAAGGCATGTCGGTTGGCATCTTTCCGCTGGAACAGGTCGATGCCAAGACGGTGGTGCCGGAACTCGAAAAGATATTCGGTGATGCGGCGGGCACCCCCATGGCCGGCATGTTCCGGTTCCTTCCCATCGAGCGCACCAACTCGGTCATGGTGATCACGCCCCAGCCCGAGTATCTCAAGCAGGCCGAAGAGTGGCTGGGCAAGCTCGATCGCGGCAGCGGCGCGGCATCGCAGCTCTTCGTGTACTACGTCAAGAATGTCAAAGCCACGGATCTCGCGGAAAAGCTGACGGAAATTTTCAGCACCTCCGGCTCCTCCACCACCCGCGCACCGGTTCCCATCGGTGCGGTTACGCCGGGCGTCGAGTCGATCGAAATCAATTCGATGAATCGCGGGCGCAAGGACGAGCGCGACCTCAATCAGCGCGCGCGCGCCGTGACGCAGGCTCCGATCACCACGACCCCGGCAGGCGCCGCAGGAGCGGCGGGCGGCGTGGTCGACGGCGGCGGCATCAGCATCGTGGAGAGCGACAACATCCGCATCACTTCGATCGAGGAATCCAATGCGCTGCTGATCAAGTCGACCTCCAGCCAGTACGACTCGATCGAATCCGCGATCCGGCGCCTCGATGTGGTGCCGCTGCAGGTGCACATTGAGGCGCGCTTCCTGGAAGTCACCCTGACCGACCGTTTCAGGTTCGGTGTGCAGTCGTTCTTCGAGAATTTCACTGCGCCCGGCAATCCGCGCTTTCCCGATGGGGTGGTGCGCAGCGGATTGTCGAGCCTCGGCGGCAGCATCACGCCTTCGGGCGTCGCGTGGACTTTCCTCAGCGACAACGCCGACCTCTTCATCGACACGCTGCAATCCGAGGGCCAGGTCGAAGTGCTGGCCGCACCGTCCGTGGTGGTGCTCAACAACAAGAGCGCGAACATCAACGTCGGCACGCAGATCCCGGTGGTGAGCTCCTTCATCAACACCGGCGGTGGCGTCGTCAACCCGAACCCGAACGACCCGAACAATCCCGGCATCAATCCGGGCATCGGCAACAGCTTCGTACAGTTTCGCGACACGGGCATCACCCTCGACGTGACGCCGCGAGTCAACCCGGGCGGCCTGGTCTATCTCGAGATCAAGCAGGAAAAGAGCACGCCAGGCGCCGCCGACACGGCGGTTGCGGGTAACGTTTCGGTCAACAAGCGCACGCTCGAGACGGAAATCGCGGTGCAGAGCGGCCAGACCGTCATGCTGGGCGGGCTCATCAGCGACGAGGCCGATCGCAGCAAGGGTGGCCTGCCGGGGCTCATCAAGATCCCGATCATCGGGGCGCTCTTTGGCAGCACCAACCGCAATCGGGTACGCCAGGAGCTGATCGTATTGATCACGCCGACCGTCATCGGCAGTGCGCAGGAAGGCGATGAACTGACGCGCGAATACCGCGAACGTTTCCGCCAGCTCAAGCCCTTGTCGGACCAGGTCGAGGCTGAGCGGCTGCGGGGCAAGGCCCGGGCCGAGGAAGTCCGCGCGCTCCAGAACGCTCCCATCGCACCCTGAATTTTCGTACCTCCAAGGACCCGTGCATGCTCCCCACACGAATTTCCCTCGCCCTGGCCGTTTTCTCCGCCGCCCTGGTCACCGGGTGCGCGAGCACCTCCGAATCCGGCAAGGCGACGGCAGGTCCCGCATCGCCCTCGGTCCCGGTGGTCGACCCCGTGGAAGAGACGGCGGCGAAGCCTGCGGAGCAACGCAACTCGCCCCTCGTTCAACCGGGGCAGGACCCTGTCATGGCACGGCCCGGCGTCGATATCAGGGCAAGGCCCCCCGGGTTTGAGCCCCTGGAAAAGCACCTCGAGGAGCGCGTCGAACAGCGCTGGAAACTGCTGATGGCGGGCAAGGGAGATGTGGCGTACGACTTCCTCACAGCGGGCGTGCGATCGACGCTCAAGCGCAATCAGTACGCGGCGGATATGGGATCCCGTCCAATCCGCTGGATCGCTGCCGAAGCACTGGACAGCAAGTGCGAGGCAATCTCGTGTGCCGTGCGGGTTCTCATGAGCTACAAGTTCTCGATGCAGTCGACCGGGGCAAGGGAAATGCAGAGCCAGTCCGCCATTACCGAGCGCTGGATCAAGGTCGGCGACGAGTGGCAGCATATTCCGGAGCAGTATCTGGAAGGGTTCATCAAATAACCCGTCCGTGGCCCGAAATCGCCCGGCGGTCGCCGCGGCGCTGCAAACGCGGCCTGGCTCGCAAAAATGGGGATTGCGCGCGGCCAAACATTCGCTTAACATCCCTGACGCTCGACTTACCCTGCCGCAGTAGCCGTCATCGATCGGCGCGGCGGAGGGGTCAGGTGGTATGCAATAGCCCTGTAAGACCTAATTAGGAGTGTCCCAGATGAAAAGAAACAGCTTGGCGACTGCCACGCTTGCCGGCCTGATGGGCGCGGCGGGCCTGGCGATGACCGCGCAAGCGGTCAACCTGAACCCGGATGGCTTGGGTCAGGTTCTGATCTATCCGTATTACACGGTCAACAAGAACAACTCGACGGCGATCTCGGTAGTCAACACCACCAGCCGCGTCAAGGCCGTGAAGGTACGCTTCCTCGAAGGCGCCAACTCGAAGGAAGTCCTCGACTTCAACTTGTACATGTCGCCGTTCGACGTGTGGACCGCCGCGGTGTTTGCGACCGACGGTGCCGCAGGTACGGGCCCGGGCAACTTCCGCACCACCGACACTTCGTGCCTGGTTCCGGACATCCGCAACATCGTCCAGCCGTTCCTGCCGTTCGCCTACACGGGCGCGTTCCAGGACTTCCCGACCTCAAGTCCCAACGCCGCGTTCCTGGGCTCGCTGACGCGTACCCGCGAAGGTCATATCGAGATGATCGAAATGGGTGAAGTCCGTCCAGGCTCTGGCCTGACGAACCTCGCCGAGGAAGCCACGCACGTCAACGGCGTTCCGGCCAACTGCGCCGCGCTGGTGACTTCGTGGACCCCGGGTTCGGGTGGCTGGTCGGCAACGCCGGCGGCGATCGACGGACCCACGGGTGGCCTGTTCGGCGCCGGGTTCATCATCGACGTGAGCAACGGCACCATGCACGCCTACGCGGCTGAAGCCATCGCTGGCTTCTACACCGTGGGCGACGGCGCACTGCACAGCAACCCGGGTAGCGTCCTGCCCGATCTGCGTCAGGCACGCACCGGCGGTACGCCGGCCGCGCCGACCGCGGATTCGTTCGTGTTCGTGGGTGGTGGTGCTCAGATCCAGCAGGAAACCTTCCCGTCCGGTACGGCGAATCCGCCGAACGCCGTGTCGCTGGTTTTCATGCATGACGCGATCTACAACGAGTACAACACCGAGACCGGGCTGGGTGCCTCGTCGGAATGGGTCATCACCTTCCCGACCAAGCGTTACTACGTGGACGTCGCGACTGATGCCCTCGTCATTCCGCCCTTCACCGAATCTTTCCGCGATGACGGTTCGTCGTGCGAGACGTTCAGTCTGAACTACTACGATCGCGAAGAGCGCACACCGGGCGTCATCATCGGCGGTCCGATCATCTCGCCGCCGCCGCCGGATCCGACCATCACGCTGCCGGCGCTGTGCTGGGAAGCGAACGTGTTCACGTTTAACCAGCCGGCGGTCGGGAGCTCGACGAGCCTGGCAACGCGTTCGTCCGGCATCTTCGGATCGCGCTTCGCCATCAATATCGCCACCGCGAACACGGCTGGCGTTGTGTTCCAGAACGGCTGGGCGCGTGTGGGCTTCGACAACGACGACAACAACAATCTCGTTGCAGACCATATCCTGACTGCGCCGAGCGGCCGTCGTTACGTTGGTTTGCCGTCCATCGGTTTCTGGTCGGTCAACTTCGTCAACTCCGCCGCACAGCCGGGTCGTTTGTCCAACTACTCGGGCAGCATCCGTCACCGCGGCAGCCGTCTGGTGCTGGCACCAGTCGGTCCGTAAAGCAGTATCGAATCCTTCGGGGTTCGCGCAACATCCAGGCCCCGGGCGCAAGCCCGGGGCTTTTTTGTGCGTCGAATCACACTGGCGGCTGAAAGGCCCGACTGGCGGTTCGGCTTCGCCGTCGAGTGCTGGTACCATGCCGATCAACTTTTGACCGAGACGCCACGCCCATGACAAACGTCCGTACCCGGACCCCAATGGTCGCCGCGATATTGACCGCAACGCTGGTGCTCGCCCCCGCGCTTTCCTCCGCGCAGTCCAACCGGCTCATCATCAATCGTGGCGGGTCGCAGCAGGCTGCGGTGGCCCTTACGCCCGATTCCAGCGTCAGCATCGATGCAGTCACAGGAAACGTCGTCGTCGACTGCGCGGCGAGTCCCGGCAATTCCACGCAATGCGTC
>Ga0183260_10003482_pt1 | contig 12683 bp, 15 predicted proteins | sample AntDrymUQ4972206_2_FD_129768 | JGI IMG/M metagenome (GOLD analysis project Ga0183260, IMG submission 129768) | Polar desert sand microbial communities from Dry Valleys, Antarctica - metaG UQ497 (22.06) (version 2) (version 2) | ecosystem: Environmental > Terrestrial > Soil > Desert | place...
ACTGCGGCTTGACGGCCCATGGATGGAGGGCGGTCGGACCTAGGCGGTAGAGCTGAGTCAGAACCGCCGCCTGCTGTCGGCTGAGGCGCACTTCGCCAACTGGTCGATGTAGTCCACCGAGTCAATTCTAACCCCGGGTTTCCTTCGAGGAGGCGCGAACCGTTATCCATGACCCGCTGGCCTCGACCGATGTCGACTGGTCGGATCCGAGCGACGAGCGCCGCTCGACGATGGGATGGTCGGATCGAGGCCGGTTGCTCGTCGTGATAACGTCGGTCCGCGGGCCACGGCCGCGCATGATCTCCGCACGGCGCGCCACGAAGCGCGAACGCCATGAGCATGAACGGCGACGACGATGATCTCGAGATTCCCGAGCTGACGGAAGAGTTCTGGGCACGAGCCGTGCCGAACCCGTATGCACCGAAGCCAGGCGAGAAGACTGAGATCGTCATCGACGGCGCGGTGGCGTACCAGCTGCGGCTGATTCCGTCGAACAAGGTGCTCGCCCGCTTCGCCTCCACCCTGGACGCATGGCCCGTGATCATCGAGACCATCGAAGGGGGTCGGTCACCCCGCACCCTCTCGCTCGACTGGGTCGGCGCCGATGGGAACAGTGGATCGATCTCGGCGGGCAAGTACCTCGAGAGCTTCGCCCGCCTCAACAACGGCGAGCCACACCCCAACTGGGCCCGCGTGGTCGAGAGGGAGACCCACCGCATCGCGGAGATCTGAGCCCCGATCGCGTCCGTCCTCACCCACCGCTCACCTCGCCGGGTCGAGGCCAGCCGCGGGTCGGCGAGCCAGTCGGTCATGGCCTCGATCGCCGACCGCCGTGCGCGGCGATGGAGTCGCGCAGCAGGATCCGCCGCCCGGGATCCGCGACCTGCGCCTGGGCGAGAACGTCCTTGGAGATCGGCCGCCGGGGTCATGACGCGATCCCCTTCGCGAACAGGTCCACCTCGTCCGGCGTCAGGCCAGCGTTGAGCGCGGGGACGCCGCCGGGCGGCAGCTGGAACGCGGTCAGCTGATCGAGCCGCTGCCCCACCGCCGCCGTCCGCCGGTCGCGCTCGGCGTACATCTGCGCCCGCGCGACGTCGAGCCACGTCCGATCCCCGGTGTCCCCGGCGTACGTCCCCGCGTCCCAGCTGTGCGTCAGCAGCTCGAACACGACACCCGGCGCGGGAGACCGCTCCACAACGTACACGCTGATGGTCGTCCGGTAGACGCCGGGCTCGTCGGCGAGATGCTCGTCGCGCTCGGCGAGCAGTCCGACACCACGCTCGCCCCGCAGCGCGAACACGTGGACCGAACGCACGTGGGCGTACGGCATCGCGTTAGGCTCCCCGAGCAGCGAGGCGATCTCCGAGCGTGCGTGGTCTGCGACCGGGCTCTCGCTGAAGGCCAGCCCCGAGTGCTTCCTCGTCGGCACGCGCCCCACCGGCGGCTTCTCACGGGGCGCCCGCCGGGGTCGAGCCGCTGCGGTCACCGCCACACGCTCAGGTCGCTGCGGATCCCGCCCTCGCTGATCACGCGCTCGAGCTCGTATGACTCCCGACCGGTGTAGCGGCGAGCCAGGAGGTCGAGAATCGGCTCGCCCGGCTGGCCGCCGAGGAGCTCGACGAGCCTCGGGAGCTCGGAGGCCGGGACGGTCCGGAACCACTCGTACTCGCCGTCGTCGCTGACAGGCGCCGTGCCCGGGCCGAGATCCTGCCCGTCGATGTGCAGCGCGCCCTCGGCGTCGAGGTACGCCTCGAGGTGGCGGATGTCGTTGCCCTTCCGCTCGTTGCGCAGCACGATACGGCGCGGGCTCACGTGCCCCGGATTGGTGCCCACGTTCCATGCCCTCCCGTCTGAACCATTTGAACGCCGCAGTGAGCCTGCGGCGTTGCCGATGTGCTTCCGATCGATCACCGGGGCACCTCAAGATCGAGGTCGAGCACGATGGGGGCGTGGTCGGAGAGCCCGAGCTCGGCCGGTCGAGGGCAATCATCGCCTGACGGCGCAAGCCGGCCGTCGTCCGGTCGGCGAAGACGTGGTCCGGCTGGTATGGCCGACGCGGGTCGCCACCGAACCACGACCGACCCTCGCGCCCGTCCGCATCAACTGATCTCGCCGTCGAGGTCGCCGTCGGCAAAGTCGAGCTCCCAGAGCAGGTCCTCGAGGTCGCGGTTGCGCCAGCACTCGCCACAGATCCAGAGCTCGACCTCCAGCCGGGCGTCCGGGTCGTCGAGCGCCACGTCCAGACCGCAGACGGCGCAGTACGGCGCGATCGCCACGGTCAGCGCCGCCGGCCCGGGGGGTGCCCGACGTGCCACCCGTCGCAGAAGCCGCAGTGGTACGGCGCGACCCGACCGCCGCCGCGCCGGTTCATCTGAACCGTGCCAACCGCCCGCGCCTCGCGGCGGGACCCCTGCGCGACCTTCGACCGGCACGAGCGGTGCTCGAACCAGCTGACCGCCTCGACCCTCCCGGTCGAGACGGAAACGACGCCAGTGACCATCGGCGGGCCTCCGACTCTTGGAGGTCCGGTACGACCTCCTGCGGACCTCACCTTCAGGCTCGGCTGTGTCACCTGTCTGTCACGCCCGGTGTCGCCCGGCAACAGCAAGTGAATCGTGAACCATTCGCGCCCTGCGAGGCGAGGTTGACTCATCATGATGAGTCATCTAGGCTACCGCGCATGACAAAGCGGCTCCAGGTGCTGTTCGATGACGAGGAGCTGCTGGAGATCCAGCGGCTCGCGCGGCGAAACCAAGTGACCACCGCCGAGTGGGTCCGTCGCTCGCTTCGGGCGGCGCGGGATGCCGCCGGTGGTGCGACGACGAGCGAGAAGCTGGCCGCGATCCGCAGCGGCGCCGGCCACGCGTTTCCCACGGCGGACATCGAGGCGATGCTCGCTGAGATCGAGCGCAGTCAGCTCGAAGGCTTGGCGGGGTGATCTTCGTCGACTCGAATATCCCCATGTACTTGGTCGGCGCGGACCACCCGAACAAGGACGGGGCGCGCCGCCTGCTCGAGCGCGCCGTCATCGACTCGGAGTCGCTCGCGACGGATGCCGAGGTCCTCCAGGAGATCCTGCATCGCTACGTGGCAATCGGGCGCCGCGACGGGATCGGGCCCGCCTTCCGCTCGCTCCTCGGCGTCGTCGACGTCGTCCATCCCATCGAGGTTCTCGACGTCGAACGCGCCCGCCGACTCGTCGAGAGCGGCGCGCGCGTGTCGGCGCGCGACGCGATCCATGCCGCGGTGATGCAGCGGCGTGGGATCGATCGGATCATGACGTTCGACGCGGGCTTCGACGGCCTGCCCGCCATCACGATCTACGCAGGCTAGGCGGGGCAGATGAGATCTTCCGACCGCGCCGCGCGCTTCCGTGCCCTCCACGAGACGGGCACCTTCGTGATGCCGAACCCGTGGGACGTCGGGAGCGCGCGCTTCCTTGTCTCGCTCGGCTTCCAGGCCGTCGCGACCACGAGCTCGGGCTTCGCCTGGACGCTCGGGCGGTCCGACAACCACGTTACGCTGGAGGAGGCGCTCGACCACCTGCGCGCGATCGCGTCGGCCGTCGAGGTGCCGGTCAACGCCGACTTCGAGGGCGGCTTCGCGGTTGAGCCCGGCGAGGTCCGCGCCAACGTCGCCCGGGCGACCGAGACCGGGGTGGCCGGCATCTCGATCGAGGACTCGACGGGCGACCCGGCCGATCCGCTCTTCGAGTTCGACCTGGCCGTCGAGCGCGTCCGGGCGGCTCGCCGCTCGATCGACGACAGCGGCACGGGCATCGTGCTCACCGGCCGGTCGGAGGGCTTCATCGTCGGTCGGCCGGATCTCGATGAGACGATCCGACGCCTCACCGCCTACGCCGAGGCGGGGGCTGATTGCCTCTACGCGCCCGGCATCCGAACGACCGACCAGATCGCCGCCGTCGTCCGGGCTGTCGCGCCAAGGAGCGTCAACGTCCTGGTCTCGAGCGACTTCACGACGGTGGCAGAGCTGGCCGATCTCGGAGTTCGGCGGATCAGCGTTGGGGGTGCGCTCGCTCGAGCCGCCTGGGGCGGATTCATCGCCGCGGCGACCGAGATCGCCGAGAACGGGACGTTCACTCGGTTCGCCGGGGCTGCCAGGTCGGCCGATATCGAGGGAACGTTTGGTAGGGGGTGAGCGACGCCCGCTGGAGCGTCAGCGCGCCGCGACCGCGCGCCCCACGAGCGTCGGCGTCTGTCGATCTCGACGGTGGCGGTATGATCGACCGGTCCGTGGTGCTGTTCGGCACCGTCTCTCCTCGTCGCTGGATCCACCGTCAGGGTCGCCGGCATATGCGATAGGAGCGGTGTAGGCCCATCACCTCGGCGGAACCAAGGAGTTATCTGCGGTTCCAAGCACGAAACCGGCGGGGTGTAGCGAAGCCTGGTATCGCACGTGCTTTGGGAGCACGAGATCGCGGGTTCGAATCCCGCCGCCCCGACCATCGATGTTCTGCCGGGACGGGGCGCAGGAGAGGGGAGAGGGAAACGCGTGTCAGAGACCGGGAGCGCGCTCCGAGCCACGTCCGATGCCCTCCTCGCCGACCTCCAGGCCCTGGAGGAGCTCGAGCTCGAGAAGCGCGAGCTGGCGCCGGACGATCCCAGGCTGGTGGAGAAGGCTCGAAGCGTCGAGACGATCGCCCGACGGCTGCTCGGCCAGAGCGTCCGTCAGCGCGAGCTCACCGCCGTGGTCAACGACCTGGCCCGGACCGGAGATCCTGCGGCGCCCGCGGGATCGATCGAGGACACGTCGCGCGAGATCCACCAGGTGCTGGCCGACTGGCGCGACGCCGAGCGGCGATCGCGTGACGCCCAGCCCGGCTCGGCCGAGGCCGCGACGGCGACGGCGGACGTGGAGCGCTTCCGCGAGGAGTACCGGATCGCCCACGAGGCCGCCCGCCACAGGCGCTGATCCCGCTCGGAGGAGGCGAGGCGTCGCGCACGACGCGGATCAACCCGACCGTTGCCGGCCCCGAGGCCGTATCGTCCGGTCATGACCCCTGTCGCATTGGACCGATATGGCGGGCCGCCGGCCGCGCCGAACCGACCGCTGCGCGTGGGCGTCCAGCTGCCCGAGGTGGAGCGCGCGGTGCGCTGGGCGGAAGTGCTCGACATCGCGCGCGTGGCCGAGGCGATCGGGCTCGACGGGCTGTGGGTCGGCGACCACCTGCTCTACCGCTTCGCCGACGGCTCCACCCGCGGCCCGTGGGAGGCGTGGTCGCTGATGGCGGCGCTGAGCGCGGCCACGACGAGGATCCGGGTCGGCCCGCTGGTCTCGTGCACCGCCTTTCACAACCCGGCGGTCCTTGCCAAGCAGGCCGCCACGCTCGATGAGCTCAGCGGCGGCCGCTTCGTGCTCGGCCTGGGCGCCGGCTGGAACGAGACCGAGTTCCGGGCGTTCGGCATCCCGTTCGACCAGCGCATCACCCGGTTCGAGGAAGCATGGACGATCATCACGACGCTCCTGCGCGACGGTGCGATCGACGTCGAGGGCCGGTTCCACTCGGCCCGCGACTGCGAGCTCGTCCCCCGGGGACCCACGCCCGGTGGGCCGCCGATCCTGGTGGGCTCGAGCGGCGAGCGGATGCTCCGGATCACGATGCCGCACGCCGACGCGTGGAACGCCTGGTACGCCGACACCCGCAACCGCCCGGACGGCGTCGAGCCGCTGCGCCGGCGCGTGGACCTGGCCTGCGAGGAGGTGGGCCGGCCGCCCGAGGCCGTCGCCCGCACGGTCGCCGTGCTCGTGCGCATGGAGGGCGGCACGGGTCGCTTCATGGGCGACACGTCGGAGTCCACGGCGGTGGCGCCGCTGGAGGGGTCGCCGGAGGTCATCGCCGAGGGACTCCGGGCCTACGCGGCCGCCGGCATTGCCGAGGTGCAGCTCGTCCTCGACCCGATCACCCGCCAGTCCGTCGCCGCGCTGGACCCGGTGCTCCGGATCCTGGACGGCGCCGCATGAGCGACCCCCGTTCGCCCGCACGCCAGTCGCCACGAGCAGCCGACGAGGTCTCGAGCCTCGACAAGCGGATCATCGAGCACCTCCAGCAGGACGGGCGCCGCCCGTTCACGCAGATCGCCGCCGAGCTCGGCGTGTCCGAGGCAGCGGTGCGGGCCCGGACCAATCGACTGGTGGAGCGCGGCATCATCCAGATCGTCGGCGTCACGGATCCGCTGAAGCTTGGGTTCCACCAGCAGGCGATGATCGGCGTCCGGTGCGAGCGCAACCTGCTGCTCGCCGTCGCGGACGCGGTCTCGGCGTTTCCGGAGGTCGCCTACGTCGTGATCACGGCGGGTGCGTTCGACCTGCTGGTCGAGGTGGTGTGCGAGAACAACGAGGCGCTGCTCGCGTTTCTGACCGAAAAGCTGCGGGCCGTGGAGGGCGTCCGCGACACGGAGACGTTCGTCTACCTCCGGATGGTGAAGCAGACGTACCACTGGGGGACGCGCTAGGCGCCCGGAGGATGGGACTACCATGGCGAGGACGAGCGGGCGCGAGGGGCGCCCGCGGACAGAGCTGGAGGACGCCGCCGGATGACGGTCGATCCCGTCCTGCCGCTGATCGTGGTCGTCGTGCTGGCGAACCTCGCGGTGATGGCGGCGGCGCTCCTGCCCCCGCTGATCCGGCAGCGGCGCGGCGTGGGAACGGCGGTGATGGGCCGGGCGGCCACCGGAGCGTCGTCCGATTCGACCGAGCTGGGCTTTCCTCGCAGGCACACCGCGACGGCCCAGGACCGGCAGTCCTCGACCTGGGCGTACGACCGCGTGGTCCGGATCGTCAGCTGGGTCTTCATCCTCGCGACCTCGACCCTCGTCGCGGTCACCGGCCTGTGGCGCGAAAGCCAGGCGGCGATCTTCGTGTTGCTGGCCCTCGCCGGGCTGTTCGTCCTCGTGGTCCACGACGTCCTGCCGCCGGACCTCCTGGGCCAGGCGAAGTACGTCGTCGAGGGCTCCGCCGCCATCACCTTCGCGACGATCCTCGTCGCCTTCACCGGTCAGGACCAGAGCCCGTTCTTCTTCGTCTTCCCGCTGATCGTCGCAGGAGCGGCCCTCGTCGTGAGCCCGCAGGTGACGCTGGCCCTGGTGAGCGCGGGGGCCATCGGCTACCTCGTCGCCCTGACGGCCGCACCGCCGGGCAGCCTCGGCCCCGAGACCGCCGCCCGCGTGGGGATCAACCTGACCGCGCTGATCCTGCTCGCCTATGTCGCAATGGTCATCGCCCGCGAGCAGCGCGGCTCCCGGGACGCCGCGATCCGCATGTCGACGGTCGACTCGCTGACCGGGCTGTTCAACCGGAGCTTCTTCCTCGCCGCGATCGATCGCGAGATCGCCCGCAGCGCGCGTTCCGGGCGTGGGTTCTGCCTGCTGATGATGGACCTCGACGAGCTCAAGGCGATCAACGACCGGTACGGCCACTTCGTCGGCGACCGCGTGCTCGATTCCGTCGCCGACATCATCCGCGCTGGCGTCCGGCGGACCGACACGGCCGCGCGCTATGGGGGCGACGAGTTCGTCGTGCTCCTGCCCGAGACCGACGCGAGCGGCGCGTGGGTGCTCGCCGAGAAGATCCGGCTGGGCGTCTCCGATCTGGTCGTGGCCGGGGCTGAGGCGCGGACGTCGATGTCGGTGGGCGTCGTCACCTACCCGGACGACGGTCGAACCGCGGACGAGCTGATGATCGCCGCCGACCAGGCGATGTACGCGTCGAAGCGGACCGGCAAGAACCGCGTGATGGGCATCCCGGTCGGGCGGAAGCAGACGAGCGTCGCGGGCTAGGCCCGCTCCGGCGCGGCGCCTTGCAGGCCCGGTAGCCCCGTTCGCGACCCGGTGTAGGATCGGGCCGTGTCCCACGATCGACCGCCCGATGAGACCACGCCGCGGGGCTTCGCGACCCGCGCGATCCGGGCGGCCGCTCGCCAGCCGCAGGTCGATCAGCGTCCCACCGCCGTTCCGATCTACCAGACGGCGACCTTCACGAGCGACACCGCGGACGAGCTCGGCGCGATCCTCGTGGACGAGCGGCCGGGTTACGCATACAGCCGCGTCGACAACCCCACGACGAGCGCGCTCGCGGAAGCCGTGGCCGAGCTCGAGGGCGCCGAGACCGGCTTCTCGCTTGCGTCCGGCATGGCTGCGGTCCACGCGACGCTCGTCTCGCTGGCCGGCGCCGGCGAGCGCATCGTGGCCACCCGGGCCGTCTACGGCTCCACCCGCTCGCTGCTGGCAGGGTTGCTGACGCGGCTCGGGATCGCCACCGAGTGGGTCGACATCACCGACCATGGGGCGGTCGAGCGAGCGCTCGGCGCCGTCCCCACCCGGCTCCTGTACGCGGAGACGATCTCGAACCCCACGATCGTCGTGGCGGATCACCGGGCTCTCGCGGCGATCGCCCACCGTCACGGCGTGCCGTACGTCGTCGACAACACGTTCGCCTCGCCCTACCTGTGCCGGCCGATCGAGCTGGGTGCCGACCTCGTGATCGAGTCGGGCACCAAGTACCTGGCCGGACACAGTGACGTGCTGGCAGGGGTGGTGGTCGGCGACCGGGCGCGCATCGACGCGATCCGCGCGATCCAGATCGACACCGGCGGGACGCTCTCGCCGCTGGCCGCGTTCCTGGTCCTGCGCGGGCTGCCGACGCTGGCCCTCCGGATGGAGCGCCATAGTGCGACCGCAGGGGCACTGGCCGCCTGGCTGGAGCGTCAGGACGGCGTGGCCCGCGCCTTCCATCCATCGCTCCAGAGCCATCCCCAGCACGCGCTCGCGGGCCGCCAGCTGGCGGCGTCCGGCGGGATGCTCGCGTTCGAGCTGGAGGGCGGCCGTGACGCCGGCCGGGCGTTCGTCGATACGCTTACCCTCACCGAGCGCACGGCGTCGCTGGGCAGCGTCCACACGATCGTGGCGCACCCGGCGTCGACGACCCACCGGCAGCTCGACGAGCGGGGCCTGGCCGAGGCGGGCATCCGGCCCGGTCTGCTGCGCGCGTCGATCGGGCTCGAGGACCAAGACGACCTGCTCGACGACTTCGGGCGCGCCCTGGCCGCTGCTCGCAGCGCCGGTACTCCTCGCGCCGCCGCGCTGGCCGCCGCGGGACCGCGCTAGGAGCCCCGACATCGCGACCATCGCCGCCGGGCGGCCGGCCGCCGCAACCGCCCGCCCGGATCCGCTGCGCAGGTTGGGATCGGGCGTCTGGGGGCTCCTCACCTCGGTCAACGTGGCGGTCCTCCAGATCACCGTGCTGGCCCTCCTCGCGGTCGTCGGCATGACCCTCCGGCAGCTGCCGGATTTCGCGTTCCGAAGCCCGGCCGACTACGCCGGCGCGATGGCCGACATCCACGCCCGCTACGACCCCGGGCTGGGACGCGCCGTCGTCGACGCCCTCGAGCGCCTGCAGCTCTTCCATGTCTTCAGCTCGGCCTGGTTCTCCATCGGGCTCGTCGTGCTCGTGGTGTCGATCGTCGCGTGCACGCTCGACCGTACGCCCCGGCTCTGGCGCCAGGTGTCGGATGTGCGCGTCGTCCAGCCGCCACCGTTCTTCGACCCGAAGTTGCCGGACCGCGCGGCGGTCAGCGGGCTCACGGCCGACCGGGTCCATGCGGTGCTCCGGCGGCACCGGTTCCGGGTGCGTGAGGCCGAGACGCCCGACGGGCGGTACCTCTACGGCGACCGCAACCAGTACACGAAGATGGCCACGCTGTTCACCCACCTGGGACTGATCCTGTTCCTGGTGGCGGCCGCCGTCACCGCGCGGCTCGGCGACGAGCAGGGGCTCGTCGTGGCCGAGGGCGACTCTCTCACGGTCCAGCCCATCGGCACGCCCGGGCTGCTCCTGGTCCGCAACCTAGGCTTCGACGCGCCGGGCTTCGAGACCGGCAGCCCCACGGACTTCACGACCGACCTCGCCGTCTTTCGCGATGGACAGGAGATCGCGCGCAAGACGATCCGGGTCAACGACCCGCTGACGATCGGCGGCTACAGCTTCCACCAGAACGGGTTCGGGCCGGCGCCGGACCTGGTGCTGCGCGATCGCTCCGGCAACGTGCTCTGGTCGGGGCCTGTGCCGCTCACCGAGCAGGCGGCCGGCTTCCCGTACGGCGTTCTGTCCGTGCCGGGTCGGGAGGTGGGGCTGCAGCTGCTGCTCCAGCGCGCCAGCGACGGGCGCGGCATCGTGCTCGTGCTGCCCTACCGGGTGGTGGGCACGCTGCCAGACGGGACCACCGACGTCGAGGAGCTGGTCCCGCTGGCCCTCGCCCGCGGCGAGACCCAGACGGCCCCGGGGATCGATTTCTCGGTCGAGCTGCGGGCGTTCTCGGACTTCACCCTGCTCATCGCGAAGAATGACCCTGGCCAGGGCCTTGTCTGGCTGGCCTTCGGGTCGTTGATCACGGGCATCGGGGTCACGTTCTACCTGCCTCGCCGACGGGTCTGGACGCGGCTGTCGCCGGCGGGCGAGCTCGCGATCGTGGGCCGCTCGGACCGGTACGTCGACTTCGATCGCGAGTTCGGCCGGCTGCTCGGCGACCTGGTCGCGGCGCGCCGGGCCGGCTGACCCCCGCGGCGCGATGCCGACCCTCGACGACGTCCGAGCCGTGGTCCTGCCGGCCGCCCGGATGCTGCCCGTTGACGCCGGCGCACACGACGGCGGCCGGCCCATTGCGTGGGTTCGGGTCCTGCGCGCGCGGGTGCCTGCGTTCGACGGCCTCGAGCCCGGGGATCTCGTGATCGTGCCAGCCACCTCGCTCGTGCTCGTGGCCCCGGGTCGAGCCGAGATCGACCGTCTCGTCGCGGGCCTCGTCGCGGCGGACGTCACGGGTGTCGTGCTCCTCGACGCCGACCCGAGCGAGTCGGGTGCGATGGACGCCACCGATGCGCTGGAGGCGGCCGCCGTGGCTGCCGGGCTGCCCGGCCTGCGAGCGGGGCGCGAGGATCCGGTGGCGCTGGAGCGGAGCGTCGTGGGCCTGCTGGTCAACCGGCGAGCGGAGCTCGAGCATCAATCGCGTCTGCTGGAGAGCAGGCTCGAGGCCGTCGCGCTCGCGGGTGGCGGCCCGGACGGCCTCGTCGCGGCCATCGGCGAGACACTGGGCCGCGCCGTGGCCCTCGAGGGCCCGCGCGGCATGGCGCTCGCGGTCCACGCCCCGCCGGGCGTGGCCGGGGCCGCGCAGGCGGTCACCGCGTACCACGCACGGCCCGCCGCGGTCGCCGCGCGCGTGGAGCTTCCCGGCCCGGCGGGACCCGCCGGGAGCCTGGTCCTGCTCGGTGATCGGGCGCCGAGCGACGTCGAGGCCCACGCGGTCGACCGCATCGCCGCGCTGCTCGCCCTCGAGCTTGCACGGGACGATGCGGTCCGTCGCGCGCGCGATCGATCGGACCGCTCCGAGACGTTGCCGGCCTCCGGACCGCCGTGGGTCGTGCTGGTTGCCCGCCAGCGGACAGGGGAGCCGGGCGAGACGTCGGAAACGCGCGAGACCACCCGCCGCGAGCTCAGGCGACTCGCGCCGGCTCGCCGGATGGCGCTCCGCGGGGACGCCGAGAGCCTCGAGCTGCGGGCTGTCCTCGCGGTCGACGAGAGCGACCCGCACGGGGTGGGGCTCGCCGAACGGATCGGGCTGCTCCTCCGGCGCACCGTTGCCGTGTCGCGGCCGTTCGGCCAGCCGGGCGATCGACCGGCTGCCGAGGCGGCCGCACGGGCGACGCTCGAGGCGGCGACCGCTCGGGACGGCGCACCGGCGGTTGCCCGCGCCGACCGGCTGCCGGCCGTCCGGCTGGTGGGCAGCCTGCACAACCTCCCGGAGGGTCAACGGCTCGCTCGCGACCTGCTCGCGCCGCTGCTCGAAGGCCGTCCCGACGTGCGGCTGGAGCACGTGGCCACGCTGCGGGCGGTCCTGGACCACCCGGGCCTGGCCGAGGCCGCAGCCGTCCTCGGCGTGCACCGCAACACAGTCGCCTACCGCCTGCGCCGGATCGAGACGCTGACGGGCTGGCGGCTGAGCGACCCCGAATTGCGGTTCGCACTGGCAGTTGCCCTCAGACTTGTGCAATCGGAACAAGTCAACTCGGCAACGACCGACCGAGCTGACCGAGGGCGCTGGTAGACTCGGGCCGTTCCGTCAAGCGTTCGGGTGCCCTGATGCCGGCTGCACAAGATGGGAAGCCCGACAAGCCGCCCGAGGAGGTCCAATCGGTGGTCATCGCAAAGGAAGCCGTCGACGGCATCGAGAAGATCGAGCACGCGCAGGAGTCGGGGATCCGCTTCGTCCAGCTCCAGTTCACCGACATCATCGGCGCGGTCAAGGCGGTCACGATCCCGATCCACCAGCTCGAGGGATCGGTCCGCCACGGCACCTGGTTCGACGGGTCGTCGATCGAGGGCTTCACCCGGATCGCCGAGAGCGACCAGTACCTCATGCCGGACATGTCCACGTTCTCCGAGATCCCGTGGCAGCGGGCCGATGGCCCGCGCGGCACCGCCCGCGTCATCTGCGACGTCTTCACGCCGAACGGCGAGGCCTTCGCGGGCGACCCGCGCTTCGTGCTGCGCCGCCAGGTGGAGCGGGCCCGCAAGCTTGGCTACATCGTCAACACTGGACCCGAGCTCGAGTTCTTCCTCTTCCGCCGTGACGCGGACGGCAGGATCGCGCCGCTGCCCCACGACCAGGCGGGCTA
>Ga0183260_10003483_pt1 | contig 12683 bp, 15 predicted proteins | sample AntDrymUQ4972206_2_FD_129768 | JGI IMG/M metagenome (GOLD analysis project Ga0183260, IMG submission 129768) | Polar desert sand microbial communities from Dry Valleys, Antarctica - metaG UQ497 (22.06) (version 2) (version 2) | ecosystem: Environmental > Terrestrial > Soil > Desert | place...
CCGAACAACCGTCCGCGCCGGAGAAGTCCGGTGAACCCCAGGACCCGACGCCCTGACACGCCACCGGGACTGATGTCGTAGGTCTGCAGACAACCCGCCCAGCGAGTCCCCTGCAAACCTGCGGCATCAACCGGACCCGGCGAGAAGCTGGACACGCGCCGTGCGCGGGAGGGTGCTTCAGGCGGTGCTGAACTCGCCGAGGACCTGTTCGGCAACCGGAAGGGCCGCGGACCGGTCCCGCGGCACGAGACCGATCCGGGTCCGCCGGTCGAGCAGGTCGTCCACCGTCATGGCCAGCTCGTGGCGTACGGCGTACCGGAGTTCGGCGATCGTGACCGGCAGTCCGGGCACGACTTGCTGCATGCCATCCGGACCTCCCTCGCCGGCCACCCGCCTCGCCTCGGTGCCGTATCGCGCCACCAGCCACGGCGTGGCATCCAAGGCATCCAGCCGGTCCGCGGCGGCCGCTCCGATCAGGGGCAGCCCGCGGGTCCGACAGCGCGCGGGCGCTCCGAGGTGTGACCCGACCAGATCAACAGCCTCCTCGGCCATCGCCCGGTAGGTGGTCAGCTTGCCGCCGGTGATCGTGAGGACGCCGGCCGAGTCCCGGCTGATCAGATGCCGCCGGGACAGATCCGCACTTCCTGACGAGGTCAGTCCGGCCACCAGCGGCCGCAAGCCGGCGAACGATCCGTCGACGTCGGCTCTGGTCAGCGGGCGGTCCAGTGCGGTGTTGATGGTCTCGAGCAGCACCTCCACCTCCGTGGTTACCGGCCGTGGATCCTCTTGGCCGACCGGTCCCTCGACCGGCTCGTCGGTGATTCCGAGGTAGGTCCGGCCATCGAGTTGGGGCAACGCGAAGACGTACCGACTGGTCGACCCCGCCAACGGCACTGTCAAAGCCGCGCGTGGAGCACCGAGCAATGCACTCGCAACGACGAGATGCGACCCTCGGCTCGGGCGCAGCGACACACCGTTGGCGAGTTCGCCGGCCCAGACGCCGGTCGCGTTCACGACCGCACGAGCCGAGATGGACAGCGGCGAGCTCAGTGCCAGGCGGTCGACCAGCTCAGCACCGTCCGCGCCAACAGCCGTCGCCTCGACCCGGGTGAGGATCGAGGCTCCGTACACCGCCGCCGTACGAGCCAACCCGAGGACGAGCCGGGCGTCGTCGATCAACTGCCCGTCCCAGAAGACCACGCCGCCACGGGCCGCAGCGTGCAGCCCCGGGACGATTTGGCGCGCACGGTGTTCATCGACGTGCCGGGCGCGGGGCAGGCTTGCGGTTCCGCCGGGTAGTCCGACCCGGAGGAGATCTCCCGCGCCGGTGCCGAGTCGGCCCAGCGTGACAGCGGCTCGCCCGGCCGTCGATGGAATCAGGAAGGGCAGCGGCCGAATGAGGTGCGGGGCCGTACGGGTCATCAGGATGGCCCGCTCCCGCGCGCTAGCCCGGGCCAGGCCCAGCTCCCCGTGAGCCAAGTAACGGAGCCCGCCGTGTACGAGCTTGCTGCTCCAGCGGCTGGTGCCCTGAGCCAGATCTCCACGCTCGACCAACGCGACGCGCAGTCCGCGGCTGGCTGCATCCAGCGCGATCCCTGCGCCGGTGACTCCGCCCCCGACGACCAGGAGGTCCACACCGGTACGGACCGCCGACTCGAGTTCACGGGCTCGCCGCGCCGCATCGAGGGACGGCCACGGCACCTGCACGGTCCCAGCATGTTCCTCAGTCGCCGGTCGCGGTACCCGGCTCTCCGCGCCCAAAGGGCCGGTTCGCTACCCAACCGGCCGTTGTCCGCTCGCCGTCCTGTCCGTTCCTCCCGTCGCCTCCCGTCGCCTCCAAACCCTCCCGCAACCGCTCCGCACGCCCGGGGCTTACTGGGTAAGCTCCCCGGATGACCATGCCGGACGAGCGCACCGAGCTCAGTCCCACCGGTTGGGGTCCCGCCGAGAGCGCGCATGACCTGCCCAGCGCCGGCCGGAAGTGGTTGCGCCGCGAGATCGGCTGGACTCCGCGCGACACGCCGGCCGAGGCGCTGGCCGCGGTCACGACGGCGGCCACCCGGTTGTCCGATTCCAGCAGCTCGGCGCTGATCGAGATCGTCGGCGAGGATCAGGTACGTACCGACGGCCCGAGTCGGCTCCGACGCGGAGCCGGACGCAGCTACCTCGATCTGATCCGACGGCGCAGCGGCGATGTCTCCGGCCTACCCGACGCCGTCGTACTGCCCGGCTCCCATGACGAGGTCCTCGCGGTGCTGAGCCGGTGCGTGGAGGACGACATCGCGGTGGTGCCCTTCGGCGGCGGGACGAGCGTGGTCGGCGGCCTCGGCGGAGACGGCGGCGAGCACCGCGCCGTCGTCTCTCTGGACGTCGCCCGACTCAATGCCATCGACTCGATCGATGCCAAATCCCTGCTGGTGACCGCGGGGGCGGGCCTGCGAGGGCCGGAGTTCGAAGCGCGGATGGCTCGCTACGGTCTGACCCTCGGTCACTTCCCGCAGAGCTACGAGTACGCCACTCTCGGCGGGTATGCCGCCACACGATCGGTCGGACAGGCCTCGACGGGGTACGGGCGCTTCGATGAGCTCGTCTCCGGCGTGCGGCTGGCAACACCGGTCGGAAGCTGGCAGGTGGGGCGGGCGCCGGCCAGCGCCGCAGGCCCCGACCTGCTCGGCCTGGTGCTCGGCTCCGAGGGCGTCCTGGGCGTGATAACCGAGCTGACCCTGCGGGTCCGCCCTGCGCCGGAGACCAAGCACTACGAGGGCTGGTCGTTCCGGTCGCTACCGCGGGCGCTCGAGGGACTGCGCCAACTTGCCCGCGCTGAGCTCCTTCCCGACATCGCCCGGCTCTCCGACCCCGACGAGACCCGTGCCAACATCGTGCTAGCGGCCAGCTCCAAAGCCAATGCGCTGCAGACGCTTCTGCGTGCGCGTGGGCACGGCGCCGGATGTTTGCTGATTGTCGGCTGGGAGGGTGACACCGACTCCGTTGGGGTACGACGGCGAGCGGCCAGTTCGCTGCTGCGCCGCTGCGAAGCCGTTCGAATCGGCCGGTCGGTCGGTCAGAGCTGGCTGTCCAACCGGTACTCCGGTCCGTACCTGCGCGATGCACTACTCGACGTCGGGCTGCTGGTCGAGACCCTGGAGACAGCAGCCTCCTGGTCGGATCTCGCCGAGGTCTACCAGGCCACCCGAGAGGCACTGATCACGTCACTGTCCACTGCGGACAAGAAGCCGCTCGTCATGTGCCATGTCTCGCACGTCTACCCGACGGGCGCCTCGCTCTATTTCACCGTGCTCGCCGACCGCGACGATGATCGCCCGCTGCAGCAGTGGTTGCTGGCCAAGCGCGCCGCCACCGATGCCTTGCTCTCTGCCGGTGGAGTGCTGACCCACCATCACGCCGTCGGTATCGACCATGCTCCGTGGCTGTCCCGGGAGATCGGGGATTTAGGCGTTGCCGTGCTGCACGCCGTCAAGGACCGACTCGACCCGACCGGGATCTGCAACCCCTGCGTGCTCTTCGGCCGGCCATAGCCAACCTCGTACAAGGCACGGACTTTATCCGGATAACGTGCGCTCACGGTGCCGGCTGAGCGCACATTCTCCGGAGTAAGTCCGGGGAGGGGCGCGCATGCGGGAGGGCCTACCCTGCCGGGGTGACCGAACAGGCGTACGCCGACAGCGAGGTCGGCCGGCTCCGCACCGTTCTGCTACATCGCCCGGGGCCCGAGCTCAAGCGTCTCACCCCGCGCAACAACGACGCGCTTCTCTTCGACGACATCCCGTGGGTGTCGCGGGCACAGGAGGAGCACGACGCCTTCGCCTCCTCGCTACGCGCTCATGACGTCGAGGTGCTCTATGTCGACCGGCTGCTCACCGACGTCATGGCCGTACCGGAAGCGCGCGCCGATGTGATCGCGGGTGCGGTCAACGACCCGCGCCTGGGAGTGACCCTGCGCGATGTGGCCGCCGGTTACCTCGCGGAGCTCGGTGCCGAGGAGCTCTCCGCTGCCCTCATTGCTGGAGTGGCCCACGACGAGTTGCCCGGCGCGCGAGGCCTTGCCCACCAACTCATGCCCACCGCGGACTTCGTGATCCCGCCGCTACCCAACCTGTTGTTCACCAGGGATTCCTCGGTCTGGGTAGGCGGTCAGGTGGCGGTGACGTCGCTGGCCATGCCGGCCCGCGGCCGCGAGACCACACTGACCCAGGCGATCTACGCCCACCATCCCCGGTTCGCCGGGGTACAACGTCTGTACGGGCCGAGCCTGGAGCACATGGAGGGCGGCGACGTGCTGCTGCTGGCCCGGGGTGTCGTCGCTGTCGGCGTCGGCGAACGAACCACTCCGGCAGGTGCAGAGCGGTTGGCGCGCAGAGTCTTTCACCGCGGGCTCGCGCACACAGTACTGGTCGTACCGATCCCGCAGGAACGCGCGACGATGCACCTGGACACGATCTGCACGATGGTCGATGTCGACGCGGTGCTTATGTACCCCAACGTCGCCGCCGACCTGATGGCCTGGACGCTGACCGAACCGGACGGGCTTCCACCCGAAGCTGCCGATGAGGACGGCGAACTCACCATCACCGGTCCAGAACCTTTCCTGGTCGCAGCCTCCAAGGCGATGGAGATCGACCGGCTCCGGGTGATCGACACCGGCCTGGACCCGATCACCGCCGAGCGGGAGCAGTGGGACGACGGCAACAACACCCTCGCCGTGGGCCCGCGGCTGGCCGTTGCCTACGAACGCAACGTGGTGACCAATGCCGCGCTCGAGGCGCAGGGCATCGAGGTGCTCCGCCTGGCCGGCAGCGAACTGGGGAGCGGGCGTGGCGGACCCCGGTGCATGTCCTGTCCGATCCTGCGGGACCCGGTCACCCGCAGCTGAGCACGCTCCCGGCCACCAGCCGTGGAAGCCGAACCGACCAGCAGGCGGGTCCTCAGGCAGTCGTCACCATGACCCCGTACTCGCGGATCTTGCGGTAGATGGTCGCCCGAGACATCCCTAGCGAACGGGCCGCCTCGGCCTTGTTGCCGTGCCCGTCCAACAGGCATTGCACGATGGCATCACGCTCCATGCATCCGAGTGGGCTCAGCAGCCGGCGGCTGACCGTCCACGCCTCGGGCGCCGAACGTCTCAGCTCCCTCGGCTACGCCACACCGCTGCTGTCCACGGTCCTGCTGCTAGCCACCGGCGCGCCGGCTGCAGGCACCACGTTCCTGGGCGTCGGACTGGTCCTGGGCTGCGGTCTGTTGTCCTACGACCGGTGCGCGAACCGCCCGAGCCAACGTTCCTCGACACCGGACTGGGCCGAGCAAGAACGTAAGGTGTAGCTTACCGTTCGTGACGACTTACCAAGGCGAGGTCCTCGATGCCCTGGGCGATCCCACCAGGCGAGCCATCTTCGAGCGTCTCGGTCAGGGACCCATCGCCGTCGGCCAACTCGCCAACTACCTTCCGGTCAGCCGACCCGCGGTGTCTCAACACCTGGCGCGGCTCAAAGCCGCGGGACTGGTCGTCGACCAGGCGGTCGGCACGCGCCGGCTCTACCGACTGAACCCACAAGGGATCGACGCGATGCGCACGTACTTCGAACGGTTCTGGACCGACGCCCTGTCCGACTTCAAAGCACTAGCCGAAAACGAGGAGAACTCATGACCGAGCAGCAGGCGGATACCGACGTGCGAGTCGAGGTCGGCGTCGAGGCCCCGATCGAGCGCACCTTTCAGGTCTTTACCGAACGTGTCGAAAGTTGGTGACCCCGCGCGTACCGGCTCGGTGAGAGCGCGTGGGTCGACGTTGTCATCGAGCCGCATGAGGGTGGCCGGTGGTATGAGCGTGGCCAGGACGGCAATGACTGCGACTGGGGCCGGGTGCTGGTCTGGGATCCCCCGCTGCGCCTGGTCTTGTCATGGCAGATCGGGGTGACCTTCGCGGCCCAGAGCGACCCCGGATTGGCCAGCCGGGTCGACGTCCGGTTCGAGTCCGACGGTCCCAGCCGTACGAACGTGACGCTCGTGCACTCCGACTTCGAGAAGCACGGAGAGGGCTGGGAGTCCATGCGTGGCGGCGTCGCCCACGAAGGCGGCTGGCCTGGGATCCTCAAGGCGTTCGCCGAGGTCGCGGCTACGCAGTGAATCCGCGCCGGGACGTTATGCGGGCGAAGATGTCGACGGCGGTCCAGACCTCCGCGTAGGTCGTGGTCAGCGGTGAGAGACCCAGCCGGATCAGGTCCGGATTGCGGAAGTCCGGTACGACGCCCGCCTCCACCAGCCGCCTCGTCACGTCTTCAGCTCCGGCACACCGGATCGTCACGTGCCCGCCCCGATCAGCGGCGGCGCGTGGGCTGGCCACGCTGGCGCCGAGTGGAGCCAACTTCTCGTCGGCCAGCGCGATCGTGTACTCCGTGAGGTCGACGGCCTTGGCCCTGATCCGGTCCAGCCCGGCTTCGGCGATCAATGTCAAACCCTCTTGGACGGCGACGATTCCCAGCACCGACGGTGTCCCGGACAGCATCCGCCGGATGTCCGGCGCCGGTTCGTAGCTCGCAGCCATGGCAAAAACGTCAGCGGCCCCGAACCAGCCGGTGATCGGCTGTGACACCGCCGAAAGATGCTGCGCGGCAACGTAAAGAAAGGCCGGAGCCCCGGGTCCGGCATTGAGGTACTTGTACGTACAGCCAACCGCGAAGTCCACCCCAGCCTCGTCCAGGGACATCGGGATCAGGCCGGCCGAGTGGCTGAGGTCCCACACGACGACCCCGCCGACCTCATGGACCGCCGTGGTGATGCCGGCCAGATCGGCGAGATACCCGGAGCGGTAGTCGACATGACTGAGCAGCACGACGGCGGTTCGAGGACCGATCACCTGAGCCAGAGTGCTTGCGGTGACGCCTGATTCCGGATCGGGCGAGAGCCGCCGTACGGTCAGCTCACGTTCGGCCGCGATGCTGTCGACCAGGTACCGGTCGGTGGGAAAGTTCGCGTCGTCGACCACGATCTCGGTCCGATCGGGTCGCAGCCCGCAGGCGGCGTGCAGGGCCTTGAACAGGTTCACCGTGGTGGAGTCCGCGATCACCGTCTGCCCGGGCCCGGAGCCCAGCACGGTCTGGGCCAGCTGGTCGCCCACCTGAGCGGGCAGATCGACCCACCGCTCGGGCCAACTGAGGATCAGCCGACCGGCCCATTCGGCGTCCAGCACCTGGTGCAGCCGCTCGATGGTGGCCTTGGGCGGTCGGCCCAACGAGTTCCCGTCCAAGTAGGCGATCGGGTCCACGCCGATGGCGAAGCGCTCCCGGAACTCGCGCAGCGGGTCCGCCTCGTCGCGGCGGCGTGCGTCGCTCAGGTCGGCGGCGACCGGGGCGTACGAGGCGGTGCCGTCAGCCACCTACGTCCTCCCCGATCTCGGTGCGTACGGACAACAGCTCCGGAAAAAAGGTGAGCTCCAACGCCTTACGAAGGAAGCCGACTCCGGACGAGCCGCCGGTCCCCCGCTTGTAACCGATCACCCGCTCGACGGTCTTCATGTGCCGGAATCGCCAGAGCTGAAAGCTCTCCTCGACGTCGACAAGTTCCTCGCTGGCCTCATACTCGGCCCAATAGCGCTCCGGCTCGGCATAGATCCGGCGCAGCACCTCGACCACCCCGGGATGAGCGGTGTAGGGCTGCGACCAGTCCCGCTCGGCGCGTTCGGCCGGTACGTCGTGACCGGCCCGGGCCAGGAAACGGAGGAACTCGTCGTACAGGCTCGGCGCCTCGAGGTCTGCCTGCAGGGCCGCGGCAACCGCCGGGTCGTGCCGGAACACCTTGATCATGCCAGGATTCTTATTGCCCAGCAGGAACTCCACGGTTCGGTACTGCGGCGACTGGAACCCCGACGCAACGCCGAGTTTGCCGCGGAACTGCGCGTACTCGATCGGGGTCAGCGTTTCCAGGACCGACCACTGCTCGAACATCTGCCGCTGGATGTGCTTGATCCGGGCCATCCGCTTCAGCGCCGGAGGCAGGTCGTCTGCGGCCAGTTTCGCTCGGGCAGAACGTAGTTCGTGGGCCAGCAGCTTGAGCCAGAGCTCGGTAACTTGGTGCTGGATGATGAACAACATCTCGTCGTGGTGGTTGGACAGCGGCACCTGCGCGCTGAGCAGCCGATCGAGGTGCAGGTAACCGCCGTAGGTCATCCGGTCGGCGAGGTCGGTGGTGACGCCCTCCTCGATAGGGCGGTAACCGAGCCGGTGGGGGCTTTCGGTCGGCTCGGGGCCGGATTGCGGTCGGGTCATCGCAGGGTGACCTGACGGGACAGGATCTTCGAGCGGAACCGCCGGGCCGGCTCGTCCAATTGTGGTGCCTTCTTCAGGGTCGAGGCCAAGCGGGCGTGGAAGTCCTGGGCCGGCTGCCACCAGTCCTGGGCCGGCGCATCGGCGGGCAGATCCCAGACCGGAGCGACCAGCCCGTGAGCGCGGAAAGCCCCGGCGTACTTCGTGCCCGTACCCAGATCCAGCTCGCCGGCGGCCCCGAGCACGGCCAGGGCGTCGAGCAGCGGCTCCTCGGGGTGAGTCATCACCCAGCGTAGGTGCGCCTTTGCGTCATCCGGACGGCACCAGTACGCGGCCTGCTCGCCTGGCATCCGAACCGAGGAGATGACCGCGGCGTTGGCCTGCTCCAGCATCCCGGACAGCGAAGCAGCGATCGGCTCGTCGTCGGCCTCCCGACCCAACCAGAACCCGTAATCGTCGTGGACCGTGACGTCCAGTGGCGCGTCGCTGAGCAGCTCCTGCAGCCGCGGTCCGGCCGAGCCGGCTCCGCCGATCGGACCCGGGTTGACCGGTTGGCCGGGCTCGGCTTGCAGCGCGGCCTGCAGGGCGGTGCCGATGTCGCGACTGACGTCGTCAGAGGAGGCGACCAACTGCAGGCCGAGCAGGATCCGGCCGTCCTCCCGGACCAGCGCTGGTGCCAGCTGCGGCAGGACGGTTGCCAAGGTCACGGTGCGCTCTGCGTACGTGGGATCGGATAAGGTCAGCGGCGCGGTGGCTGCAGAGACCAGCTCGCGCATGGCGATCAGGTCGGGTTCCCCGGTCAGTCCCTCGAAGGGTCGGCCCACGCGCACAGGTTGTCCGGATCCATGGCAGTGCTTGTACCGGCGACCCGAGCCGCACGGGCAGGGCTGACGGGGATTGGGCACATCCGGTGACCCGGAGACCGGGGTGGCCGGGCGTGATCCGGCGCTGGGACGGCGCTTGCCACTCGCTCGGGTACCGGTAGCGGGTGTTCGAGCGCTGGGCGTACCGGCGCCGCGGGAGGACATGTCGCGACCTTAACGGGCCACCCGGGATCGGGCCTGTGCCATCGGAGCGACTTGCAAGCGACGGCCGATGCCGTGTCAAGAACCGTTACCCGCTGCGACCCGAGGGGCGGCAGTGACAATGCAGCCGGTCGTGGTGGGACGCGCCGGTTAGGCGACCCGCTTCTGTTGCTTGTTGGTGACGGTCAGGTCGACGATCACGGGCAGGTGTGGTGAGTCGAGGGCCTGCCGGGTGTGCGCGATGCTCTCGGTCTCGATGCGGTGCCGGATCGCGGCGAGATCGGCTGAGTCCTCGAGGACTACGTCGAGTACCAGCTCCGGCGCGTCTGCGTGGCCGATGATGCGGCTCTTGACGGAGTGCACCCCGCTGTACCCCTCGATTTCGTCAGCGACGGCCTTCGTGAGTGCCGACGAGGACAGCGTACTGCGGCCCCCGGAGCGGTCCCCGCCTACGACCAGGTTGCCGACGCGGTCGGTGGAGAAGCTCAGGATCAGCAGCCAGCGCAACCCAAGCGCGACAAGGAAAAGTCCGAGGATGGCTGCAACGGGCCAGAACCAAGCACTGTTGTCACCGATGAACACCGAGACTGGATTGTCCAGCAATGACGTGCGCTGGGCAGAGGTCCCAAAGACGCCGAAGCTCAGCAGACTACCGAGGACTCCGGTGGCGAGCGCCAACAGCGCCACTGTCGCCAGGACGACTCGGTTGGTGCGGTCGGCATGCATCAGCGTTTCGTCGCTCTCATAGAGACCGCGAGCCGGGGCGGAGGGTCGAGTCGGAGGTCGTCGATTTGTTGTTGCGCGGCCCGGGATACCGGCTCCATCAACGATTTGGCAGCGCTGGTCTCGGTGGACGCGGACAGAGCAGTCAGTCGAACAGAGCGACGAGCGACGCGCACCGATGCGTTGCGGATGCCGTCGACGCCTGTCGCGGCGCCCTGCACGGCCCGGGCTACCCCGCTGCGCGTGTAGGCGATGTCGACGCCTTCCGGCTCCCCTGCGACGGTAAGCCGGCGCACCCGGGGCCGCTTGAGTTCGAGGACGAGCAGCACGGCGCCGACCACGGACATCGCGATGCAGCTGACCCGGATGACGGTTTCATCCCAGGTGGTGCGACTGCCCCAGGCGTAGACGTCGGGCCAGGCGATCAGCGCCGGCGCCGAGCCAAGCCGTTGAGCGATGACTTCGATGATCAGCAACGCTCCGGCCGCGATCAGCGCGACGCTGAGCAGCGCAGCTAGGACGCGATTGACGTGTCTCAAGATCGGCTACCTTCCGATCAACGGACGCGGGGTGGCGGCGGGATGGCGGTGGCCAAGTCGGTCACCAAGATCCGGACCTCGACCACATCGAGCCCGGTCATCTGCATGACGCGGCCACGCACGTGGGCACGGACATCCCCGGTCACCGTTGCGACCGAGCACGGCCAGCGCACGCTGATCGACAGGTCGATGACGACGATAGAGCCGTCGACTCTGGCACTCGCCTTCGGCAGCGCGCTGAGGTCCGTAGATTTCGTGCCGAGTAGATCCGCTCCGGGCAGCCGTACGCCCAGGACAGTGGTGGCAGCCGCGCCTGCGTCGGGGATCTCAGCGGCCGCTTGGGCGGCCAGTTTCTCCACGACAGCAGCACTGATACTGATCGTGCCCAAGGCGTTCTTGCCTGGGATCGCTCGGCCGAGGGCACCGGTCTCGGTTGCGGCGACGCTCACCGGCCGGCGCGCCGACCCGATAGGTACGGACTCAGATCGACGTCGCCAGCGAGTACCTTGGCGACAGCGAAGCCGATCAGGGCGAACAGTGCGACAATGAGCATCTGCCCGAAGCTGCCGAATGCGAGCGCGAGGCCGAGGACAAGGCCGACAATCGTTCCTAGGCTGGTAAGAGCCATGTCTTTTCTCACCTTCATGTTGGTACGGCTCACCGAACTCGCGGTGGGCGACGGGGTCGGCGTAGTCGTTCAGTTATCTGGATCAGGACCGTGACCGGCCACGGATGCTGGCGGACGACGAACACCCGAGGGAGGGCCGTTGGCTCCGGCTCGTCATCGAAGCCGGCAAGTCCGGCTATGAACTCGGCGGGATCTCCTCCCCGGTCCGGGTGGTGGGCGCGAATGAACTCGCGTCGCTGTCTGCGTCGTTCGGCCTCACCCATCTCGGCGCCGGGTCCTCATACTCGTCAACGACCACTTTTTCTTCGACAGTCACCGTGTGCTTGACCGATATCGAGGTCGGCGTCGATCCGACCGGAATCGGCTCCACGAGCTCGTGGCCGCCGGCAGCGTCCTCGACAGTGGTAGCGGACAACGTGTCGTCTACGGGCAATTCCGGTCGATCGTTGTCCACTGGTCCGTATCCCGGCGGCGGGGTCAGGTCCGCGATGACGACGTCGATCCGGCGACCTGCGACGTACGGTCGTACGGTCGTACGGATCTGCCCGGCGACCCGCACGACCGGAACATCCCACAGACTGCGGACCTGGATCGTCACGGCATCCCTGGCCAGCTTGAGCCCTTTGATCGTGCGCCCCGGCAGGTACGTAGCGACGGCGTCCGCCCGTGGGCCAGTGTAAAGGTCGGCCACAGCCGAGCAGGCGCGCACCGCGGTGGCGACGGCGTCGAGATCGACGCCATCCACCACCGCTGAGGACTCGAGGGCCCCGCTCACGAGACGCGGGACTCCTGGTTGCTGTTGTCGGCGTCATCGGTTGGCAGGTGCACGTCGGCCACACTGATGTTCACCTCGACCACCTCCAGTGCGGTCATCCGCTCCACTGCCTGCTTGACGTTGCGCTGGATGCTCTGGCCGAGGTCGGCGATGCTGACGCCGTACTCCACCACGATGTCGAGGTCGATGGCGGCTTGCGTCTCACCGACCTCCACACCTACACCCTGTGCCACATTTGGACCGGTGCTGCCGGGGATCCGCTCGCGGATCGCGCCGAAGGCGCGGGTCGCCCCGCCACCCATGGCGTGCACGCCGCTGATCTCGCGGCAGGCCATGCCGGCGATCTTTTGCACGACACCCTGTGCGACGGTGATCTTGCCGTCACGGGTGGTCAGCGGCCCTTCGATACGGGACCCTCCGTCGTTGCTGGATGATGCGTTGGTGTCGGGTGGTGGCTTGGTGCTGGATTTGACTGGCTGGGTCATCAGATTCGCGATCCTCCTCGTGGCGCTGGACCAACCAGTTGGTCAGTCCAGATGATCCGGGATGTGGCAGCCATCGCCGTCGGTGCGACTCTCGCGGGGTGGCTCAACCAGTTAGACACCGGGCTGAGGCCAATGATCGCAAAGAAATCTCGAGACAAGATCCGTTCCCAGGCCTCACACTGGCGGCAACCATCGCCGTACGCAAGGCTCTGTCCCATGAGCCTCCGTGGGC
>Ga0183260_10003484_pt1 | contig 12683 bp, 10 predicted proteins | sample AntDrymUQ4972206_2_FD_129768 | JGI IMG/M metagenome (GOLD analysis project Ga0183260, IMG submission 129768) | Polar desert sand microbial communities from Dry Valleys, Antarctica - metaG UQ497 (22.06) (version 2) (version 2) | ecosystem: Environmental > Terrestrial > Soil > Desert | place...
GATGAGCTCGCTCCAGTGCATGTGGTTCCGGAAGGCTGCCGACAGCAGGCGCATGCGGTAGCCGCGCTCCTGGAACAGACGATACGTCTTCTTGAAGACTGCAACGCCCGCCCATTCGAGCACGCCGGGATCGACGCTGATGCCCGCCTTGTCAGCCACGACCTTCAGCCAGTCGTCCAGGCGGCCCACCATGATCGTGCAGACCGATCCCATGCGGGTGACGTCGTGGCCCTCCCGCTCCCGCCGCTGCAGGCCCCGCTCGAAGGCCTCGGCTACCTCGACGCACTGAGGCAGTGAGAAGCAGACAGTAGCGTTGATGCTGATCCCGCGGCAGGTCGCCTCCTCGATCGCCGGGATCCCGGCGGCGGTCACCGGGATCTTGACGATGATGTTTGGCGCGAGCGCGGCGAGATGTTCCGCCTGATGCAGGATCGCGGCAGAATCACGGTAGAACCTCGGGTCGGTCTGCACGGAGAGGCGCCCGTTCCGGCCCTGCTGCGCGTCGTAGATTGGCTTCAGCAGCCGGGCCCCGGCAATCGTCATCTCGTCCACCAGCGCCCAGGCGATCTCGTGCTCGGTCGCCGACGGGCGCGAACGTATCAGGGCCTCGATGCGCTCCTTCCAGAGGTGCAGCTCCCGTCTGAGCACCTCCACGACGATGACCGGGTTGCACGTGGCCCCGACCGCGCCGTGCGCGATGGCGTACTCCAGTTCCTCCAGCGAGGAGGAGTCGTTCCAGAGGCACGTGCACGTCGTGCAGGTCATCTGGTGAAGGGGGCTGCGGAATTTATCCGGCGAGCTGCCGCGGAATGTGCCGGTCACAGGAATTGCCGCTCCGCCATGCGTGCCTGCTCGTATTCGGCACGCGCCCGGCGCACCGCCTCGTTTGCGGAGACTTCCGCGACCGGCACGTCCCACCACGATTCGTAGCTCCCGACGTGGCGCCCGCGATCCACCGGAATCACGATCGCGGTCGTGCGGTCGGCCCGCCTGGCATCATCGAGCGCGTCCCGCAGCCCGGCGGGCGTGGAGGCGGTGAGCGCCCGTGCGCCGAGCGATGCTGCGTTGGCGGCGAAGTCGACGGGCAGGAGGGCCCCGTCGAGCCCGCCTGTCTCGACGTCGCGCGCTCGGTACTCGGTCAGGAAGCCCGTACACCCGACCGAGCGTGAAAGCCCGCCGATGCTGGCGAAGCCGCTGTTGTCGAGGATCAGAATGGTGAGGCGCACCCCCTCCTGGATCGAGGTTGCAATCTCCTGAGCGAGCATCAGGTACGACCCGTCGCCGACGAGCACGTACACCTCGCGATCGGGGGCGGCCATTTTGACGCCCAGGCCGGCGGCGATCTCGTACCCCATGCAGGAGTAGCCGTACTCCAGGTGATACTGCTTCGGGTCTCTCGCACGCCACAACTTGTGGAGATCTCCCGGCAGGCTCCCGGCGGCGTTCACGACGACGTCCCGCGGCCCGGTGAACTCGTTCAGCACCCGTATGACTTCGGCCTGGCTCATGCAGGTGCCGGTGCTCGCGCAGATTCGCTCGGTTTCGGTCGCCCACCCGGCCTGCTCCCGTGCGATCCGCTCCCGGTACTCGGCCGGTGTGCCCCATCCCGCCATCAGGGGCAGCCACTCGTCGAGGGTCGCTCGGGCGTCTCCCACGAGGGCCAAAGCCTGGTGTTTTCCCGCATCGAAGGCTGACACATTCACATTGATGAAACGGACGTCCGGGTGCTGGAATGCCGTCCTGGACGCCGTGGTGAAGTCGCTCAGCCGGGAGCCCACCACGATCACGAGGTCGGCATCCCTCGCGAGCCGGTTGGGCCCGGGCGCTCCGGTGACACCGACAGCACCGAGCGCCTGTGGATGATCGAAAGGCAGCGAACCCTTGCCGGCCATGGTCTCGACGACAGCCACACCCGTGGCCTCTGCGAAGCGGGACAGCGTGTCTGTCGCTTCGCTGTAGATGACGCCGCCCCCCGCGACGATCACCGGGCTCCTGGCCGCGCGCAGCCACGTGCCCGCAAGCTCGAGCAGCGACCTGTCGGGACGGGTGCGGCCGATCGTCCACACACGCTTCTCGAACAGTGCCTCGGGGTAGTCGAACGCTTCAGCCTGCACGTCCTGCGGAAGACACAGCGTGACGGCGCCGGTCTCGGCCGGGGAGGTCAGGATGCGGAGCGCTTCGGGCAGCGCCGTCACGAGCTGCTCGGGGCGGGTAATCCGATCCCAGTACCGCGACACCGGCCTGAAGCAGTCGTTCACCGACACGTCCTGCGTCGCGGCGGATTCGAGCTGCTGAAGTACAGGGGCCGGGCCGCGCGAGGCAAAGATGTCCCCCGGCAACAGCAGGACGGGGAGCCGGTTGATGGTGGCGAGCGCCGCCCCGGTGATCATGTTCGTCGCCCCTGGACCGATAGAGCTCGTGCACGCCAGCGTGCGCCGCCGGTTGGCCATCTTCGCGAAGCCGACAGCCGTGTGCACCATCGCCTGCTCGTTGCGCGGGAAGCCGCACCAGAGGCGGTTGCGGTGCGCGAGCAGGGCTTCCCCGATTCCCGCCACATTGCCATGCCCGAAGATGGCCAGTACGCCGGCAAAGAACGGCTCCTCGTTTCCGTCCAGGCTGGTGTGCTGCCCCCCCAGAAACTCCACGACCGCCTGACCCATCGTCAAACGTCTGGTCCGCGACATTGTCGACTCTCAATCCGGGCCGCTGCCCGCTTTCAGATGGATCCGCTGCCCCGCGGCGGGAGACCCCGTCCTCGTTCTCGTCCTCGGCGGAGCGGGGCAGATTTGCAATTCGCCTGACGGTGACAGGCACATCCCCCGTGATCGCGCTCGGGGCCCTCAGGAGAAATCGCGCTCGCCTGATGTCCGCATCAGCGCGAGATAGAACACCATGCTCAGCCCGAACGTCACGAACCACGCGTACGTGTAGAGCGCGTCGAACATGGTTGGTTCCGCGACCTGCCCTCCTGGCGTCGTTGCGGCCCGCACGAATCCGGGAATCACAGGAAGCATTGCGCCCACGAGCGCCCCCATGGCCCGCCAGTTCACCCCGCCGCCGTACGAGTAGCGGCCGGTGGTGGAGAACAGATCGGCCAGGGAGAGCCGTCGCCGCCGCAGGATCCAGTAGTCGGCAATCAGGATCCCGCCAATCGCCCCCATCAGGCTGGAGTAGCCGATGAGCCACGTGAAGATGTAGGCTGCAGCGTCCGCGTACAGGCGCCACGGAAACATCAGGATTCCTATGACCGCCGTGATCAGCCCCCCACCCACGTAGCTGATGCGGCGCGGCGCCAGGCTGGAGAAATCGTTGGCCGGCGAGACCACGTTGGCCGCCATGTTCGTGGAAATCTGCGCGACGAGAATAAGCAGGGCCCCGGCAATGATCACCCCCGGACTCCCGATTCGCGCGATCAGCTGGACAGGATCCCAAATCGCCTCGCCGAAGATCACGATTGTGGCGCTCGTCACCGCCACCCCGATGAACGCGAAGGCGGTCATCGTGGCGGGGAGGCCCAGCGCCTGGCCGAGCACCTGCGATCGCTGGCTTCGGGCGTAACGTGTGAAGTCCGGGATGTTGAGGCTCAACGTGGCCCAGTAGCCGACGTTCGCCGTCAGGGCGGCCGGAAACAATTGCCAGAACGGCACCTGCAGGGACTGCAGGCGGGAAGATTCCTCGAGCACGAATCCCAGGCCGCCGCCGCGCCGGACCGCCCATCCCAGGAGCACTGCGCCGCCGCACAGGAGGAGCGGTGCGGCCCAGCTCTCGAGCCGGCGAATCCCGTCGATCCCCCGGACGATGATTGCCACCTGCACGAGCCAGAACGCCATGAAGGCGAGGCCGAGGCCGCCAGGGACCTCACGCCACGCCGGCCACGCCGCCACCAGCAGCGTGTTCAGCGCAAGCCCGCCAATCCATGTCTGAATCCCGAACCACCCGCAGGCCACCAGCGCACGCAGGATCGCCGGGACGTTCGCCCCTTTCACCCCGAAGCTGGCGCGGCAGAGCACTGGAAACGACACGCCGTACTTCGTTCCGGCATGCGCGTTCAGCGTCATCGGCACGAGCACGATCGTGTTGCCGAGCAGGATCGTCACCATCGCCTGCCACCACGTCATTCCCTGCTGGATCAACCCCGACGCCAGCGTATAGGTCGTGATGACCACGCTCATGCCAATCCAGAGCGCGGCGATGTGGTACGTGGACCACGTGCGCCGGGAAAGGGGAGTCGGCGCGAGGTCCGCATTCCAGAGCGAGCTGCCCGACAGATCCTCGGAGAGCTCGACGATCTCGCGCTCGGTGGTGAGCGATGTCATGCAGGCCGCTCGAGCGAGACCGCCCCGGCAGCCGGCGGGGCATAACCCTCCGCCTCGTACCCGCCATGGTAGGCGTTCCCGTCCGGACGCCGGATCTTCGAATGCGCGACAACGCGGTCGCGCCGCGTGGCGCGGAAATCCTCCAGCGACGCCCACCCGTTCCGCTCCATCGTCTCTTGCATGCCGGCGAGCAGCCGGGTGATGACGTTCGGGCCGATGGCGTGGTCGAGCATGGCGGCAGTGCACACCTGCACGGTTCCACAGCCAAGGAGGAAGTAGTTGAGGGCGTGCGCGAATTCAGCAATGCCGCCGATGCCCGAGAAGCCACCGTCGGGGAATGCCTGCGTCAGCTGGGCCATCTTCGCGAGAGAGAGCGGAAGAATCGCGGGGCCCCCGAGACCGCCAGCCGACACGAGTCCGTCGACGTTCACCTCGAACTCCAGGGTGCCTGGGTCGATGAGCGGCAGGGACGGGAACGTGTTGGACGACGTGATCGCGTCGGCTCCGCCAAGGAACGCGCCGCGGGCCTCGACGACGATCTCCGTTGTGGAGGGGGTGAGCTTGGCCCAGATCGGCACGCGCGCCACCTCCTTCACCACCTTGGTGACCGAGGAGATGAGCACCTGGTCGCGGCCGATGTTGGAGCCCATGTCCTTCCGGTCCATGTGCGGGCAGGACAGATTGAGCTCGAGCGCATCGGCACCTTCGTTCTGACAGGCCTTTGCGAGGGTCTGCCAGTGGGCGAGCTCCTCGTCGGAGCCGGAGCCGGCCATGATTGACGCCACGAGAATCCGGGAAGGGTGCGCCTTCTTTATCCGCGAAATTCGCGGGATCCACCAGTCGAGCGGCTTGTCGGAGATCAGCTCCCAGTTCCAGGACGAGTGCAGCGCCGTGCCCGGCCGCTTCTGCATCGACATGTGTGGCGAGTCCGGTGTGGAGCGGAGAAACTTGGTCTTCGGCCCGGCGACGTTCGCGACCGGATGAAGCCCAATCGTTTTCGTGACGACGCCTCCCCAGCCCGCGTCGAAGGCGCGCATGATGTTGGCGTCGGACTCGGTCGGCGGAGCGGACGCGAGCAGGAAGGGGTTCTCGAACCGGAGCCCCGTGAACGTGACGCCGAGCTGAGTAGCCATCGTGGTTTGTCCCCGGAAAGCGCTTACTATAGCGCTGTTCGTCCGCCCCTGCTCGTCTTGGGACCACGCGGGCGGCGCGGCGCAAAGGGGGGGGCATGTCAGAGCCTGAACTGCTGAAGAACTTCATCGACGGCCGCTGGACGCCGGCCGCAGGGGCCGGCCACGTGGACGTCTACAACCCTGCCCGAGGGGTGGTCATCGCCCGGACGCCCCTCTCCTCCGCCTCCGACGTTGATGCGGCGGTCCGCGCGGCGACGGCCGCCTACCCCGCCTGGAGCGAGACTCCCCCGGCGGTCAGGGCGCGGACAATGTTCGCGTTCAAGGCACGACTCGAGGAGCAGTTCGAGGCGCTGGCCCGGCTGATCACGACGGAGCACGGCAAGACCCTCGACGAGTCACGAGGAAGCCTGCGGCGCGCGATTGAATGTGTGGAGGTGGCGTGCGGCGGCCCGTCCCTGCTCATGGGGTACGGCCTGGAGAACATCGCGACCGAGATCGACTGCATCGTGATGCGTCAGCCCCTGGGGGTGTGCGCGGCAATCGCCCCCTTCAACTTTCCCGCGATGGTGCCCCTCTGGTTCCTGCCCTTTGCCGTCGTCTGTGGGAACACGTTTGTGCTGAAGCCGTCGGAACAGGTCCCGCTCTCACAGCGGCGCATGTTCGAGTTGCTGGAAACGTGCGGCCTGCCTCCGGGCGTGGTCAACCTCGTGAACGGCGGCAGGGAGGTGGTGGAAGCGATTTGCGACCACCCCGGGATCAGAGCCGTGTCGTTCGTCGGCTCGACACCCGTTGCAAAGACCGTCTACCAGCGGGCCACCCACGCCGGGAAACGGGTGCAGGCGCTGGGCGGCGCCAAGAATTTCATTGTCGTCATGCCCGACGCCGACCTGGAGCGGGCCATGCCGATCATCGGGGAGTCGTTCTACGGGTGTGCCGGCGAACGCTGCCTGGCCGGCAGCGTGCTCCTGCCGGTCGGGCCTACGCATGAGGAGGTGCGCGACCGGATGGTCGCCCTCGCCGAGGGGTTGACCGTTGGTGACGGCCTGGAGCCTGGGACGGCAATGGGGCCTGTCATCAGCGCCCGTCATCGGGAGCGGGTGCTTGGCTATGTGGAGCGCGGCGTGGCGGAGGGGGCCACGCTTGTCGCCGACGGCCGGAGGCGCACGCTCCCGGACGAGGGCTTCTTCGTCGGCCCGACGGTTTTCGACGGGGTGTCTCCCTCGATGAGCATCGGCCGAGAGGAGATCTTTGGACCTGTCGCGACTGTCAGCCCGGTGAGGAATCTCGACGAAGCCTTCCGCGTGATGGAGGCGCACCCGAACGCGAACGCCACGTCGATCTTTACGTCGAGCGGCAAGGCAGCGCGCGAGTTCGCCCATCGCGCGACCGCTTCGATGGTTGGCGTGAACATCGGCGTCGCCGCTCCGATGGCCTACTTCCCGTTCGGCGGCGCCCGCGACAGTTTCTTCGGCGACCTGAAGGTGCACGGCCGCGATGCCTTCGAGTTCTATACGGACAAGAAGGTGACGATTTCGAGGTGGTTTTAGAGAACTCCCAACTCCCAACGCCCAACTCCCGAGCGCTGGCTCCAAGGGCACGAAGACTCACAGGAGAAGGGGAGTAGGGGAGATCAAGGAGCCATTTTTCTCCTGTGGATGGGCAGCGGCTGTCGTTGACGAGGGCGCTGCTTCAGAGGTTGGGCATTGGGAGTTGGGAGTTGGGAGTTGGGAGTTGAGAGTTGGAAGTTGGAAGTTGGGAGTTGGGCGAGAACCCCGTTTCCGGAGATTCCGATGTCCAGAAAAGTTCTTGGCGGTCTGATTCAGGCGGCGTCCCCTGTCACTGACCCGGCGCTGCCCACCGACGTGATTCGTAAAGCTTCGATCGAGGCGCACATCCCGCTCATCGAAGAGGCGGGCCGGCGGGGGGTGCAGATCCTTGGCCTTCAGGAAATCTTCAATGGGCCTTACTTCTGTCCGTCGCAGGATCCGAGGTGGTACGACATTGCCGAGCCGGTTCCGGGGCCGACGACCGAGTTGATGGCGGAGTACGCCAGGAAGTATCAGATGGCGATGGTCGTGCCGGTGTACGAGCGCGAGCAGGCGGGTGTCTACTACAACACAGCCGCCGTCTACGATGCGGATGGCACGTACCTCGGGAAGTACCGGAAGAACCACATTCCCCAGACGGCAGGGTTCTGGGAAAAGTACTTCTTCAAGCCGGGCAACCTCGGGTACCCCGTCTTCAAGACCCGCTTTGCGACTATCGGGGTCTACATCTGCTACGACCGGCACTTCCCGGAAGGCGCGCGCCTCCTGGGCCTCAACGGCGCCGAGATCGTCTTCAACCCCTCGGCGACAGTCGCCGGCCTGTCGCAGTACCTCTGGAAGCTCGAACAGCCCGCCCACGCGGTGGCCAACGGCTACTTCATGGCCTGCAGCAACCGTGTTGGAACCGAACCCCCCTGGAATATCGGCCGGTTCTACGGTTCGTCCTACTTCGTGGACCCTAGAGGCAACTTCCTGGCAACCGGCTCCGAGGACCAGGACGAGCTCGTCGTGGCCGAGATGGATCTCGACATGATTGAAGAGGTGCGCCGCGTGTGGCAGTTCTATCGGGACCGCCGGCCGGACTCGTACGGCCCGATGGTGGGGCAGGTGCCATGAGCCTGCTGATCCGGAACGGCACAATCGTCACGGCCTGCGATCTGTACCGGGGGGACGTGTACGTCGAAGGAGAAGCCATCGCGGCGATCGGCACGTCGCTGAGCATGCCCGCCGACCGAACGATCGATGCAAAGGGCAGGTACCTGTTCCCGGGAGGGATCGACGTCCATACGCACCTCGACATGCCGTTTGGCGGCACGACGTCGGCCGATGATTTCGAATCCGGGACGATAGCCGCCGCGCACGGCGGCACCACCACGATCGTGGACTTTGCCATCCAGTACCGCGGCCAGACGCTTCATCACGCGTGGGAGACGTGGATGAAGAAGGCCGAGGGGAAGGCCGCCATCGACTACGGGTTCCACATGATCATCACCGAGCTGACCGATCAGGTGGAGCTCGAGATGGACGCGCTCGTGGATCAGGGGGTCACCTCCTTCAAGCTCTTCATGGCCTATCCCGGCGTGTTCATGCTGGACGATGCGAGCATTTTCAGGGCGTTGCTGCGGACGGGGAAGAACGGCGGAACCATCTGCATGCACGCGGAGAACGGCGGCGTCATCGATGTGCTCGTGAAGCAGGCGCTCGCGGAGGGGAAGACCGCTCCGAAGTATCACGCGCTGACGCGCCCGGCCCGCGCGGAGGCCGAGGCCACTCATCGCGCCATTGCGCTGGCGGAGATGGCTGACGTTCCGATCTACATCGTGCACCTCTCGGCGGCCGAGGCGCTGGAGATGGTCACCGAAGCGCGCGACAGGGGGCTTCCGGCCTTCGCCGAGACCTGCCCGCAGTACCTGTTCCTCTCGTACGACAACTACGAGGAGCCAGGGTTTGCCGGCGCGAAATACGTGATGAGCCCCCCGCTGAGGGCCAGGGAGACGCAGGACCGCCTCTGGCGGGGACTGGCGTTCAACGACCTGCAGGCGATCTCGACCGATCACTGCCCCTTCTGCATGAAGGAGCAGAAGACGCTGGGGGAGCACGACTTCTCGCAGATTCCAAACGGCGCACCGGGCATCGAGACGCGCATGAGCCTCGTATACGACGGGGGAGTCCGCACCGGCCGCATTTCGCTCAACCGCTTCGTCGAGCTCACCGCGACATCCCCCGCCAAGATCTTCGGGCTCTTTCCCCGCAAGGGGACCATCGCCCCGGGTTCCGACGCCGACATCGTGATCTTCAATCCGGAGAAGACCATGGTGCTCGGGCAGAAGAGCCTCCACATGAAGGTGGATTACAACCCGTACGAAGGGCGCGAGGTGGCAGGGGTCACCGAGACGGTGATCTCCCGTGGGCGGGTGATCGTCGACAACGGCACGTTCACGGGGCGCGCCGGCAGCGGTTCGTTCCTGAAGCGCAACCCGCGCGGATGAACCGCTGCCGCAAGATGCCCCCCCTGGAAGCAAACAGGCCGCCCCGCGATGAACAGCAGTGCAGGCGGCCGCAAGATGGCCCCCTGGCAGCAAGTAGGCCGCCCCGCGATGAACAGCAGTGCAGGTGGCCGCAAGATGGCCCCCTGGAAGCAAGTAGGCCGCCCCGCGATGAACAGCAGTGAAGGCGGCCGCAAGATGGCCCCCTGGAAGCAAGTAGGCCGCCCCGCGATGAACAGCAGTGAAGGCGGCCGCAAGATGGCCCCCTGGAAGCAAGTAGGCCGCCCCGCGAGGAGAAACAATGACCGGTGAGGAGATCGTCGCCCTTTCGAAGAAGCACTCAATCTATGAGTGGTCCGCCCAGGGGGCTGCCGATCCCATCCCGGTGGCACGGGCGAAGGGGGTCTACTTCTGGACGCCCGAGGGGAAGCGCTTCATCGACTTCAACAGTCAGCTGATGTGCGTGAACATCGGCCATGGCGATGAGCGCGTGATCCGGGCGATTCAGGAGCAGGCGGCGTCGCTGGCGTACGCGAACCCGTTCATGGCCACCGCGCCGCGTGCGCAGCTTGGCGCGAAGCTGGCGGAGATCGCGCCAGGCGACATCGACGTGTTCTTCTTCACCAACGGCGGCGCGGAAGCAAACGAGAATGCCTTCAAGATCGCCCGCGCCGTCACCGGGCGCCAGAAGATCCTCGCCCGCTACCGGTCGTATCACGGTGCAACGGCAGCGGCGATCACCGCGACAGGGGATCCGCGGCGCTGGACGCAGCCGCCCTTCCCCGGCGTTGTCCATGTGCTGGATCCGTATCACGGCATTCAGGGGGGATGGGAGAGCGCCGACCAGGCGCTTCGATATCTCGAAGAAGTCGTGCAGCTGGAAGGGCCCCAGACGATCGCGGCCTTCATTCTGGAGCCGGTCCCCGGGACCAATGGCATTCTCGTCCCGCCGGACGGCTACCTGCAGGGTGTCCGGGCGCTGTGCGATAAGTACGGCATCCTGATGATTGCGGACGAGGTGATGTCGGGCTTTGGCAGGACCGGCGCCTGGTTCGCTGTGGATCACTGGAAGGTCGTGCCGGACCTCATCACGATGGCCAAGGGGTTGACCAGTGCGTACGTGCAGCTCGGGGCCGTCGGGATGCGCCGGCAGATTGCCGACCATTTCGCCACGACCCCGTTTCCCAGCGGGCTCACGTACAACAGCCATCCGATCGCGTGCGCTGCTGCGCTGGCCACCATAGGGGTGATGGAGGAGGACGGGCTGATAGACCATGCCCGGGGGCAGGGGAGGCTCATGGCCGACCTGCTCGCCGGCCTCGAGGCGCGGCATCCGTCGGTAGGTGCCGTCCGGTCCCTGGGGCTGTTTGGTGTTGTCGAGCTCGTGCGCGACCGCTCCACGCGTCTGCCTATGGCCCCCTTCAACGGGACGTCCCCCGAGATGACCGCGCTTGGCCGGTTCTTCCGCGAGGAAGGGCTCTACACCTTCGTGCGGTGGAACTACTTTTTCACCAACCCCCCGTTGTGCATCAGCGAGTCCGAGCTTCGCGAGGGCTTCGCGATCATCGATCGTGCCCTGGAAGCGGCCGACCGGGCCGTGGAGTCTGCCCGCTGACGTTCTTCGGGCTTCAGGCTGCGCCATGAAACTGAGCTGCCTGCCCGTATCGCTCTACCCCGCTTTGGCCTCCGGGGAGTTGACACCCGGGCAATGGATCCGCACGGCCGCCGCCCTCTGTCTCGACGGGGCGGATCTCAGCGTGGCGCACATCCGTCGTGACGCCGCGTCTCTCGACGAGCTGCGGCGGGAGGCGTCGGATGCCGGCGTGGAGCTGGCGATGCTGGTGACGTACTCCGACTTCACGCATCCCGATCCGTCCTATCGAGCGGCGCAGAAGGAGGATCTGCGGGAGTGGATCGGGGCCGCCGCGCGTCTTGGTGTACAGGCGCTCCGGGTAACGGCAGGGCAGGCGCACCCGCGTGTCTCGGAAGAGGACGGCCTGGCGTGGGCCGCCGACGGGCTGAGCGCGTGTGCGGACGAGGCGCGCGGGGCGGGCGTGCGATTGCTGTACGAGAACCACACACGTGGGGCGGTGTGGACCGAGGACGATTTCACCCTCCCCGCGGCGCGCTTTCTGGAGGTCGTGCGCCGCACCGCTGGGAGCGGACTCGAGATCCTCTTCGATACGGCAAACTGTCTGGTGCGCCGGGACGACCCGGTCCACGTGCTGCGCGAGGTGATCGACCGGCTGGGGGCCGTGCACCTCAGTGATATCCGTAGAGCCGGGGCATTCGAACCGACGGTCATCGGCACCGGTGCCGCACCAATCGGCCGGCTGCTCGAACTGGTGACGGCAAGCGGATTCGACGGGTGGGTCAGCATCGAAGAGGCAAGCCGGACGGGGGAGGACGCCTTCCGGCACGCGGTGGCGTTTGCCGATCGCACCTGGATAGCGGCAGGCGGGCGGCCGCGGGCAGGCGGGTCGCCAGGGGAGACTCTTCGGGGTTAAGCTCTTCGCATGTCGCTACAGCTTTGCTGGTCCATTGCTTTACTCACGGCGCTTGCCGGTGCTGCCGCTCAGCCTGCAAGCAGGGGGGTTCCGCTGTTCGACGGCAGGACGTTCGCGGGATGGGAGGGAGACACCAAGAAGACCTGGCGGATCGAGAACGGCGCGCTCGTGGGCGGGTCGCTGACCGAGACGGTTCCCCGGAATGACTTCCTCTGCACGACCCGGTCGTTCGGCAACTTCGTCCTGCGGCTCAAGTACAAGCTCGCGGGCACCGAGGGGTTCATCAATGGCGGCGTGCAGTTCCGAAGCCAGCGGCTCTCCGATCCGGCCCACGAGATGATTGGCTATCAGGCGGATATCGGCGCCAAGTACTGGGGCAGCCTCTACGACGAGTCGCGGCGGAACAAGGTGCTCGCCGCGCCGGATCAGAACGAGGTGCTCGGGATCGTGAAGCTGAACGACTGGAACGACTACGAGATCCGCGCCGAGGGGCGACGTATCCAGCTGTTCCTGAATGGCCGGCAGACCGTCGACTACACCGAACCGGACGACACGCTGCCGCAGTCGGGGCTCATCGGCTTGCAGGTGCACGGCGGTGGCAAGGTGGAAGTCTCGTACAAGGACATCACCATCGAGGAACTGCCCTGAAACACGGCTCGTCGTCCTGACCCTGGAGCGGCAGCGTCCCGCGGCA
>Ga0183260_10003485_pt1 | contig 12681 bp, 12 predicted proteins | sample AntDrymUQ4972206_2_FD_129768 | JGI IMG/M metagenome (GOLD analysis project Ga0183260, IMG submission 129768) | Polar desert sand microbial communities from Dry Valleys, Antarctica - metaG UQ497 (22.06) (version 2) (version 2) | ecosystem: Environmental > Terrestrial > Soil > Desert | place...
CGAAGTGGTGGATCCCCGAGGTAAAATTTTGACAAGCCCCGAAAGCTTGTCATACATAGCCCTGTTACAAGGGCCTATTCGAGCGGGCGACCAGATTCGAACTGGCGACCCTCACCTTGGCAATTCGCAGGACCGTTCCGTCGGTGTCCACTCCAGACCGCGAATGCGCAGGTCAGAGGCGGTTTTCGTTCGCAGCCTTTGCCGCCGTCGCGCGCTGTTTCTCAACCGTCTGCGGGATTTGTGCGGGACAAATCCAACCGGCCAGCGGTATCTGTCGCTGACCAGCTCCCAAGCCGCGGGTTAGCCTGCGAGGACCTCGTCAACGCGTGATCTTGCTATGCGGCAGGAATGGGGGAATCAGATGACACAAGTTTTCGGACACCACCCGTGGACAGTTCAGAGCTTGGTAAGCGACATCACGACCGGGCGAATCAGGCTCCCGGACATCCAACGGCCCTTCGTGTGGACGAACGCCAAGGTCCGTGACCTCGTCGAGTCGATGTACCGCGGGTACCCCGTTGGTGAGCTGATGTTCTGGGCCAACAAGGCCGGCGACCACACCAAAGTCATCGGAAGCGATGAGAAAACCCAGGACGTATCGATGCAGGTGGTGGACGGGCAGCAGCGGCTGACCAGCCTCTATGCCGTCCTCATGGGGCATAAGGTCTGGAGAGAGGATTACAGCCGCGAGCAAATCCGAATCGCCTTCAATCCACTGACAGAGCGATTCGAAGTGCCCACCCCGATCGTGGTGAGGTCGGCAGAGTGGATACCTGACATCGTAGACGTCTTCCACGATCCGATTACCGCCCGGGCTGATTTCCTGGACAGGCTAGAAGGCGATGGGAAGCAGCCGATCGATAGGGAGAAGGCCAAGGCAATCGAACTAGCGATCAACCGCCTTCACCTGCTGCAGACGTACCAATTCCAGGTTGTTCAGATTCAAGAGGACGTAAGCCGCGAGACCGTGGCTGACATCTTCGTTCGAATCAATTCAGAAGGTGTCTCCCTGTCAGCTGCGGATTTCATCCTCACCTGGCTCAGTGTGTTCTGGGAAGAGGGGCGCAGCGAACTCGAGGAGTTCGCGAAGCAATCGCGGTTCGCTCCTGAGGCACTTACGCAAATCTCCCAGAAGACAATCACCTGGACTCCCCAGAATCCCTACCTGACTGTGGATGCTGGCCAGATCCTGCGCGTGGTCATTGCTGTCGGGCTTCGCCGAGGGCGATTGAGCGACGCGTATAACGCGCTGCGCGGCCGCGATCCGAGGACGCGCTTGATTGACCCCGCAGCTCGAGAAAAGGAGCTATCGCGCCTAAAGGAGGGTCAGGCTCAGGCCTTGAAGCCCATTCACTGGGACGAATACCTGAAGGTGTTGGAACGAGCCGGCTACCGATCTAGAGACATGATCAGGGCGAAGATGCCGGTTCTCTACACATACGCCCTGTGGTTGATCGGCCGGAATGAATACGAAGTTCCGGTTGATGAGTTGCGCGAAGTGATGGCCCGATGGTTCTTCATGGCGCAGATAACTGGGCGTTATACGGGTTCTTCCGAGTCCCGCATCCAAGAAGACCTCTCGCGCCTGGACTCCCTAGAGTCACGGAAGCCAGCAGATTTCGTCTCTACGCTGAATCAACAGATCGACGCTGCGGTACCGCCAGACTGGTGGGCTGTGACGTTCCCGGAGAACCTGGAAACCTCGTCTGCGATTTCTCCTGCCTTCCTGGCGTACATCGCTGCTCTCAACCTCCTCGACGCAGATGTCCTGCTCGCGACATCCAGGGTGAAGGAATGGATCAATCCCAATCGGCGCCCAGTCAAGGGCATCGAAAGGCACCATCTCTTCCCAAAGGATTACTTGAAGTCCGTCATTGGTTTGCGGGTCAATCGGAAGATCAATCAGATCGCCAACTTCGCGCTGGTCGAATGGTCGGACAACATCACGATTTCGAACAAACCCCCCACGGAATACTGGCCGCAAGAGGTCGCCGACAAGAACATCGAGGACAAGCGACTGGCGCGGCAATTGAAGTGGCACGCCCTTCCGGACGACTGGATTCACATGGACTACGACGAATTCCTCATCGCGCGGCGACACCTGATGGCGGCGGTAACCCACGATGGGTTCAAGCTCCTAACGGATCCGAACTACGAACCTGAGCTGGATCGAACTGAGCCGACCACGACTGAGCCCGTGCTGGACTTGCCGACGCTCGAGTCGATGGTCGCTAGTGGCGTGATTAAAGCAGGAACTCTGCTGACGCCTGTGGATGAAGACCGGAATACAGTCGCGGAGATAACCGACGACGGGTACATACAGGTCGGAGACCACCTCTGCGAGAACCCCGACCGGGCCGCACGCGAGGATGGGGCGGACGCTGACTCCGGGTGGTACTACTGGCTAGCGCACTTGGATGACTCTGAACCGGTTCTTCTTGGGGATCTCCGACAGAAAGCGGCAGCAGCAACTCTGACAAGCTAGCGGCTACGCCCAGTTGTACTCGGGAATCTCGAAAGCGGCCAGACAGGAATGGCATTCGAGAAAGAGCGGATCGCCGTCGTCAGACACTTGATCCCACTCGTGGTTGCCTGCGAAGACGAATCCCTTGCCGGGGACGAAATGGCCGCGGTGCCACTGCTGGACCTGCTCGACGAGTTGCCACTTGTTCGCTCCGCACCTGGGGCAATTGCCATCCGACGGAGCTCCACCCAGTTCGGTACTCATTGGCTCTCCTCTAGAGGTCTGAATCCGTGGAGGTCGCGAGATCTGTCGCGATCAAACTGAACTGATCTAGGGCTGCCTGAAGGTCCTCAACGATCTCGGCGGCGAGTACGGCAGGGTCAGGGAGGTTCTCAGAGTTCTCCAGGGACTCATCGCGCAACCAGACAATGTCGAGGCTCGTCTTGTCCCTCTTAACTAAATCCTCGTACGGGAAGGGCTTGAAGCGGTCCGTTTCGGTTCGGTCATATCGGTTCTCTGGGTTGAAGGAAGACACGAAATCGTCGAGATCCGAGCGACGAAGCGGGTTTGTCTTAAGTGTGAAGTGCATGTTGGTGCGGAGGTCGTAGATCCACAAAGTCTTGGTCCACGGAGTTTCGCTCGCTTCTTTCCTGTCGAAGAACAAGACATTGGCTTTGACGCCCTGGGCATAGAAGACCCCCGTCGGCAGCCGTAACAGGGTGTGAACATCGCATTCCCGAAGCAACCTCTTCCGGATCGCCTCGCCCGCTCCTCCCTCGAAAAGGACGTTGTCAGGGACGACGATTGCTGCCCGTCCATTGATCTTCAGCAACGTCTTCACATGCTGGAGGAAATTCAGTTGCTTGTTCGAAGTCGATGCCCAGAAGTCGTCACGAACGACCGTCAGGCTCTCCTTCTCAGTCGCGCCGGCCTCGTTCACCACCGTCACGCTCGACTTCTTGCCGAATGGTGGATTCGTCAGGACCATGTCGAAACGATCACCTGGATCTGCAGCGAGGCTATCGGCGACGCGGATAGGGCTCTCATCAGTTCCGATGCCATTGAGGTAGAGATTCATGGCACACAGACGCGCCGTGTTGTCGACGATCTCCCATCCCTGCAGCGCGTCGTGCTTGAGATGCTTCTTCTGACTCCTATCAAGCTTGTAGTTGTGTGAGATGAAGTCATGAGCGGCAAGCAGAAAGCCGCCCGTGCCGCATGCGGGGTCGCAGATCGTTTCACCGGCCCGAGGGCACATCACATCGACAATCGCTCGGATCAGGGAGCGAGGTGTGAAGTACTGGCCTGCGCCGGTTTTGGTGTCCTCTGCGTTCTTCTCGAGAAGCCCCTCGTAGGCATCCCCCTTCACATCGGCATCGAGCGTGGTCCATTGCTCACGGTCGATCAGATCGGCTACCAGCCGGCGCAGCTTCGCCGGGTCTTGGATCTTGTTCTGCGCCTTTCGGAAGATGACTCCGAGGAGACCCTTCGCTTTCCCTAGTTCTTCAAGGATGTGTCGGTAGTGAACCTCGAGCTCATCGCCATCACGCTTAATCAGAGAGGACCAATCAAGCCCACTCGGGATACCCGACTCGCGATTCAGTGGAGGCTTCGTTTGTTCGTCTGCCATCTTGAGGAAGAGCAGATACGTCAACTGCTCTAAATAGTCCCCGTACGAAAGCCCGTCATCGCGCAGGATATTGCAATAGTTCCACAGCTTCTGAACCACCTGTTGGCTCTGATTACTGAGCATTCTCAAACAGTCCTCTGCCCGAACGACTTGTTGGAAAAGGCGCGATTCAGAACGGATTGACGAAGCAGTACTGTGTGAGCAATGCCGCCCTCAACTTCTCGACACACGGCGTCAACTAAGGAGACTTGTGCCTCCAATGAGGAGACCATCTCTTCCTGTTGATCCACTCCTGGCAACGGAATCTCGATGGCTCGGATGTCATCTAGCCCGAGTCCAACCTTCGTCGCGCCCCTCCTCATCGACACGAGTCGATGACGTCCAGGCCCCGCGACGTACCAGCCCGCGTACCGCGGGACAACCGCAGGCTTGAAGCGAAGAAGCGCGAGATGTTGATTGATATACGCCTCACCCATTTCCTCCGGCACAACACCCACCATTCCTAACTCGGCCGTAATCGAGATCAAGACATCGCCCGGTTGAACTCGCGTACGGGCACTCTCTGATCCAAGCGGAGGGGTGACGTGTTGCCGTTTTGCTAGATCGATGGCGACAGTCTGATGGTCAAGATTGCCTATTCGAAGGAACAGAGCTCCCTCATTCGAGTAGTACTTAGCCCATCCCCGCGAGCCACTCGTCAGGTGTTCCAGTAAATCACCCACCCGCACTCGAGGAGCATCTGAGTGAACCCCGGCCACCATCAATCTCGACTTGTACCTTTCGATATTTGCTCTACATCGCCGGAGCAACACTTCAGCCTCATGGAGTCTCGTGAATTGCTTCTCGATCTCGTCGACGAGTAGATCTTGCTCCTCCAGAGGTGGCAGAGGAAAGGACGACCCACGAAGGTACTGAAAGTGTCGTGCATACCCCTTGTCAGGGAGAGGGCAGCCTGCGAGCAAATAAGCCAAGTACCACCCCCTCACAGCAGGCGTTGGCCGTATCAATTTCACTCCCTGAGCCCCGACGGCGAACTCGAAGTCAACTATCTTCACTCGCCGAGTGTGATCGCCAAAAATCACCGATGGGGTTGGCGCGCGCAAGGATTGATCGTCCGTAAAGCCCCCAACTAGGCCTTCTCCCTGGTCCACTATGGGTAGGGGGCCCTCGGATTGATAAAGGCTTTGAGGCACCCTCTTCCCGTTGTCAGACTGAATAATGGCGATTTCGGCAAAGGGCACCTTTCGCCAATGTGCGGGCGCCGGGGGCCAACTCGTCAGGCGGGGCACTTCCAGCACGCTCATTCCGCCAGCGCCTCATTCAACTCATCGAGCAGCTGAGGTAGTCGATCTCCGAACAGCTGAGCGGCGCGGCCCAGGCCTCCGTGCTGATTGAAGGGCGTGTAGTCGAAGTCTTCGACATCCATTTCTAGGCTTGAGCCGATTTGATCCCTAATCATCGTGAGCCACATCTGCTGCTGCTCTGTGAAGCTGACCCCCTGATTCTCCTGCTGTTTCAGCCACGACGCGAAGCGCTCAACTACTTTCTGCTGGAAAGGAACGAGTTGGTCCTCCTTACGAGTCGCGAACCGAACGAGGGAAACCAGATCGGCCAGGACGCGGCTCTTGGAGGCCGTCACCTTGCTCTTGTCTAGGCGTTGATACGCCTCCCACAGAAGGTCAGGCGTCCAGCTTCGAGGCGGCAGCTTGATCGCGTCGGCGAGCTCCTTGATCTGCTCATACGTTAAGCGCTTCTTGTAGGGCCGACCAAACAGGATCTGAAGAGCCGTGATCTGGTCGATGTTGTCATGGATGTAATGCTCGAAGGACTCGACCACCGTCTTCGCTTGTTCCTTGGCCTCTTCGGAGTAGCCAGCTTCGATCAGCTCATCGAAGCTTGTCGTGTCGATGGTTTGCTCGTGGGACCGCTTGATCTCAACCAAGAGGTTCCTCAGCTTCGGGTCTGCCACGGGTTTGGCTGCCTCCTCTAGCAGAGCGGCGGCAGCTTGAGCTATCGCCTTCTCTGAAGGTAGCTCCTCGCCGGTGACCCTCTTAGCCTCCGCGATCTGTTCGTCTGGGTCGAGGGCTCTCACAATCCCAGCCGTGATCTCCTCGACTGAGATCCCGCCCGCTGCATTCCTCAGCGTTGTCCGCTCGTCATCGGTGAGCTGGTGGGAGAGTCTCGCAAGGCGGCTGGCTAGTGTTGACATCAGGTCAGGTGACCGATCGCCAAACGCAATCTGCTCCAGAATCTTGGAGAACGGAATCGAGGGATTCTTCTCAAGCGGAGTTGTGTCGACGAGGTCCGACTCAGTCACCCCGATGGCGTCAACGATTACGAAGCGGCTCTTCGCATCAGCGTCCGGGGTCACTGCCTTGAGGTCGGTTGGCGAGATAACCCGAACTCCTCTCCCCTTCATCTGCTCGAAGTAGATCCTGCTCTTCACGTTGCGCATGAAGAAGACGATCTCCAACGGCTTGACGTCGGTGCCGGTGGCGATCATGTCCACGGTGACTGCGATGCGGGGATTGAATGAGTTGCGGAAGTCTTGGAGCAGCTGCTCGGGTTTGGAGCCCGTCGACTTGGACGTGATCTTCTGACAGAAGTCGTTGCCCTTGCCGAACTCGTCCCGCACGATCTCGACGATGTCTTCGGCGTGGCTATCGTCCTTGGCAAAGATGAGGGTCTTCGGGACGGTATCTCGCCCGGGAAAGATTTCTGTGAACAGTCTGTCGCGGAAAGTCCGGATCACCGTTCGTATCTGATCCTTGGCGACGACCTCACGGTCCAGCTGCTCCGAGCTATAACCCAGTTCCTCATCGAGTTTCTCCCAGCGCACCTTGCGGGTCTTCTTGTCTCGCTTGTCGACGAAGAGTCCGGATTCGACCTTGGAGCCTTTCTCCGAGATCTCGGTACGGATGCGATAGACGTCGAAATCGACATTCACGTTGTCCGCCACGGCTCGGTCGTGGTCGTACTCCATCACGAGGTTCTTGTTGAAGAACCCGAACGTTTGCTTCGAAGGCGTTGCCGTCAGCCCAATGAGGAACGCGTCGAAGTACTCAAGGACCTGACGCCAGAGGTTGTAGATGGAGCGATGGCACTCGTCGGTGACGATGACGTCGAATGTCTCGATGGGGATGTCCGGGTTGTATTCGACGGGCACTTCGGCGGCTGGCATCGCTTCGTAAGCAGAGAGCTCGTCAGTTTCCTCAGGCGTCTCGGTGCCGGACAGCATCGAATAGAGCCGCTGGATCGTGGAGACGACCACCTTCGCAGTCGGATCCAACTTGTTGGATCGCAGGTGCTGAAGCACGTATAGCTCAGTGAACTTGCGGCCGTCGTCGGGGGTGACGAACTGATCGAACTCCTTCTTCGTCTGCCTTCCAAGATTGCCGCGATCGACGAGGAACAGGACCCGTTTCGCTTTACCGAACTTGCAGAGCCGATACACGAAGTTGGCAGCGGTAAAGGTCTTGCCCGAACCCGTCGCCATCTGAATCACGGCGCGGGGTTTTCCTTGAGCCAGGGACATTTCGAGATTCTTGATCGCCTGAATCTGTGCCGGCCACAGCCCTTCCTCGATGAGAGAAGGCATGTGCTGGAGCCGTCCTCGGAGCGTGGCATCTGGAGTCGGCTCTGTCTCTTCGCCGGGCAGAGATCGGACAGAAGCAAGCCCCGCCTCGCTCAACCAATCGCGCATCGCCTCCGGTCGGTGGAACGCGAAGACGGCGCGGGCGCGGGGCGCGGGGTCCAACAGATTCGTGAAGTGCGTCTCCTGGCCGGTGGACTCATAGAGGAAGGGAAGGGGTCGTCTGTAGGCGGGGAGGTTGTCCGGGAGACCCTCGCTGTAGCGCTTGGACTGAGCCTCGACGCCGCTGAGGGTCCACCCCTCCTTCTTGGCTTCGACCGCTCCCGCGACGGCCCCGTCGACGTAGAGGATGTAGTCAACGGGACCTGACTTGAGGGGAAACTCCCGAACGGCCACGCCTGGACCCGCCTGGATGTTGGCGTCCCTCCGGTCCTGGATGAGCCAACCGGCCGCCTCAAGCAGCCGGTCGATCTCCTTCCTAGCTTCTTGTTCTGGGCTCCCCACCTGAAAAAGGGTAGCCCGGCCCTGCCGAGGCGGCGAATCCAGTGCCTTCTAGGGGCCTCTCGTATACGCGGGCACCGAGGGTGCAAGTGTGTGCTTCCTTCAGCGCTTCGCGCATTAAAGACAACAGCCGAGCCAGGGGGACTCGATTGCCTCAGAGGAGAGATGAATCAGATCTCTGGAGGACCTCCTGTGGTTGAAATAGGGCCTGTTTGGCTATCCCAGAAACCGTTCTCAAGATTCACGTGCTCGGTGGCTCGGCCCTCCAAGACTTCTCCAAGACTTCTCCAAGACTTCTCCAATAGACATTTCTTGCTTCTCGAGCTGGAATCAGGGCATGGAGGCCGCCCGGATCACCCCTGGAGCTCGACTGGCCAGGGCCGCCGCCCTGAAGCCCCTCAGCAATGGATACCTGACCGTGGCGGACGTCGCGGAGCTCCTTGGGGTCGCCAAGTCCTTCGTCTATCGCCGGACGAGCAAGGGCCACCCGGATCCCATCCCGTGCTACCGGTTCGGCGGTCACCTTCGGTTCTTGGGCCACGAGGTCGAGGCCTGGGCCACGGAGCATCGAAAGGAAGCGGATGTCTCCCGGGAAGGCATGCCGCGCCTAGTGGCCGCAGCGTCGGTCGAAGGTCGTAGACGCGTCCGCCTGCGCGTCAGGGAGCCACGTTCCTGATGGGCCGGCGGAGTAGACGGCGCAACCGGGAAGACGCATCCAAGGCAGCGGCCGAGAAGAGGCCGGGGCGCCCGCTCCCCGATGGCCAGAGGATGGCACGGGTGAACATCGAGGCATCCCTGTGGGAGCAGTTCCTATTGGCTTCTGCGGCCGCCGACCGGTCGGTCGCCGACTATCTAGGTCACCTCGTCCGCAAGGAGCTCCGCCGAGTGGCCCGGCGAGAGTGGCGAGCGGAAGCGCTCGCACCAACGCTCATCGAAAAACCCCAAGTTGTCACAGCCGGCGCGGATACTCAGGACGAGGTGATGTGAATGGGTTGGATCTCACGTAAGACCGACAAGGGCAGCTACGTCGCCCGTTATCGGGATCCCGCGGGCCGGGAGCACTCGAAGTCCTTTCGGACGAGGGCAGAGGCCAAGGCGTTCCTGAACAGCGTGGAGAATGCCAAGCAGCGCGGTGAGTGGTCGGATCCTGCAGGGGCGAAGCTCCGCTTCGAGGATTACAGCGGTCAGTATCTGGCGGGGATCACCCACGTGCGACCGGGGACGAAGCTAAAGATCGAAGGACATCTCCGCAACCAGATCCTGCCCGTCTTCGGGCGCCTGCCACTGGGAGCCATTCGGCCGACCGATATTCGCTCGTGGATCGCTGCGCTGCAGGAAGATGGCCTAGCACCGGCAACGATCGCCGGGATCTATCGGACGTTCTCGAAAATCATGAAGACCGCTGTCATCGACGGGCTCATCAGCCGCTCGCCCTGCATCGGCATAGACCTGCCCAAGCAGACGAGCCACCAGGAGATGAAGTTCCTCGAGCCTGCTCAGGTCGAGGCGCTGGCCGACGCGATCGAGCCGCGATACCGGGCCCTGATCTTCATGGCCGCCTACACCGGCATGCGATGGGGAGAGCTTGCGGCTCTTCGGGTGCGGCGACTCAATCTTCTGAAGGGAACGGTTGACGTCTCGGAGTCCCTAGCCGAGATCAACGGGCATTTCCATATCCAGCCCCCGAAGACCGGCAAGCCCCGGACGATCTCATTGCCGCGCTCATTGAGCGAGATGCTCGGTGAGCACATCGGTCACTACCCGAGTGAGGACGGCTTCGTCTTCAGCTCGCCAGAGGGCAAGCCGCTGCGGCGCAACTTCTACAGTCGAAACTACCTACCGGCGCTTATCGCTTCGGGGCTCGATCCGGAGCTCTGCCTCTGCACAAACAGGCAATGCCAGAAGCGTCACCGGCCGATCTATCGCTTCCACGACCTCCGGCACACGTGCGCAGCTCTCCTTATCGCGCAAGGGGCGCATCCAAAGGAGATCCAGGAGCGGCTCGGCCACTCGACCATCACCTTGACGTTCGACCGCTACGGGCATCTCTTCCCGAGCCTCGACGAGCGACTGCGGGATGGCCTCGACAAGATGATCCGCACCGGCCGGTTCATCTAGGACCTGTATGCCTCAACAGGTCCGACGGAGGTGGCGCGATTACCGGACAGCAACCGGGAAGCGACCGGTCAAGGAGTTCATTAGCGCACTCACAGACGATGACCAGACGGAGATCGCTGCGTCGATGAAAGACGTCACCGATTACGGGCTATCGATGGCGAGGCACGTCCGCGGCGAGATTTATGAGGTCCGGGCGAGCGGAGTCCGGCAGGAGTATCGGGTGTTGTTCGCGGTGGAAGGAGCCCGCAGCCAGATCCTCCTCTCCCTAGAGGCGTTCTCGAAGAAGACGCAGAAGACTCCGCCTCCAAAGATCCAGTTGGCCGAGAGACGGCTCCGGGACTGGCGAAGAAGAGGTCGACGGAAGTGACGGATATACCACGGATGAGATATGCTCCCACGATGGCTGAGAAGGACTTCCTCGAAGAACTGATCGAAGAGGGCACCAAGAGGAACCCGAATTTCCGTGAGATGGTCGACGCCGCCCAGGAGCGCCGTCGCCTCCTTCGTGAACTTGCGACCAAGCGTGAGAAGGCCGGCATCACCCAGAAAGATGTGGCTGCTGCGATGAAGACGTCCCAATCGGCAGTGGCCCGCATGGAACGGGGGGAGATCGACGCGAAGCTTTCAACAGTCGAGCGTTACGCCGCAGCGATTGGTCACCGTGTCGAATGGCGAGTGAAACGTGGTTAGAGAGCGTTCTTAGATGTCGAAAGTTGGACTGGCCAAGACAATGCGCACTATGTCAGTGAAAAACGCTACGACGTGCGGATCCTCGATTGGCGACGAGCCCGGATGAGCACTCTGGTTACGCCACCGCAGGTCCACATCGTAAAGACGCTCCGCCTCGTTCCCGTCTAAGAGCCCCATGGCCTCGATCACGATGACCAGATCTCGATCGAACACCTCTTGTAGATCAGAAAGTGACGAGATAGAGAAATTCTTGTTCCATCTCTTGTACTTGCCAGTCGACTGGTTCTTGAGCCCGACTGATGCCGCATTGAACGAAGCGAAGCCCAGCGACTGAATCTTCCGCTGCATCCGATCAACGACTGCGCACCACCCAAGCACGACCGCGGCCCGTCGAAATCCGGCGTTGGCGCAATCGACGGCCTCCTGAAGGTACTCAGAATCCTCGGCATCCGACAGCTGAGTCACGAGCTTCCGGAGGTCAAATAGCGACTCGACCTCGAATGTCGCCTGCTGAATTGGGAGTACGAACCGATTCTTGAAGTTCGACAGTGCCTTCTTAAGTACATCTTCATATGAAGACTTACGGTTGTTTGGCCGACTCAGAACGTGCAATCGCTTCATCAGCTCGGACATGTCGGCAATGACTTCGGTCGCTAGCATGAACTTGTGCTCTAGAGGACTTCGCAATTCCTCAACCCAATACGTGGCCAATCGATCCGCTTCATCGCGATCAGACTGATGAGAAACTCGATCTCGAGGTTGTCGACGCACAGAGGCTCTGAGCGCTCGTAGATCGCGCTCGAAGGCGGCGAGACGCTCGAGAATTTCCGATTTCAACCTGCTGTACCCGCCAAACGCTTCACGATCTTGCCCAACTCATCCTGTCCCTCGTTGGTAAGCAGTTCCGACGTTCCTTGTGGGACAAGCGCCTTTCGGAAGAGCTTGGCGTTGGCGGGCTTCTTAAAGTTGGCCGCGAAATTTCCTTTGTCGTAGTAGCCCTTCTCTTGACAGATCGACCTGACGGCTTCGGGATCAGCGGTCAGTCGATTGTTCTCGATACCGTTCTTAAGCGCCAATATGAGAGCCCATTCCATCTGACCCTTTGCCACCTTCAACCCCTCAGGCTCGCGGATGAAATGCGCCTCGTCTTCGTCGAACATGAGGACGCGGGCTAAATCGTCTGACGTCACCCCAGTCCTCTGCATGAAGACCCGCACGCTGGAGGGCGTCGGTATCGTCCCTGGCTCAGACTCCCCGCGAAGTACGTCATTCGACTCTGGAGGGGCCACTTCTTGTGGGGTGGACCCTGGTGTGCTGTCAAGAAGCTTGCCCAGCAGCAATTCGAAGCACCGTTCCCTAAAAGCCTCCGGTACCTGCTCGGCAATCTCGCCTATCGTGACCACTTCTTGCTTCAGTCGCTCGTAATCCATCGTCCCTCCTCTGGGCAGACTGGTTCTCGCCCAATCTAGTGACGAGATGTGACACAAACGCCGTCCGCGGTAGAAGATCCGCTTATTGTCTGACCTCGCCTGATCGTTTCCATGATGGCTCCGGGTGATTGTTGACACCTCCCTAGCCGGTCTTCTGTGGATAACTATGGACCTTGTGGGGTCGGATCTGCTTCACCTCCTTTTCCGATCGACGAGGAACGGTCCTGATGAGCTCTCCATCGAGCAGGACGTGGAA
>Ga0183260_10003486_pt1 | contig 12680 bp, 17 predicted proteins | sample AntDrymUQ4972206_2_FD_129768 | JGI IMG/M metagenome (GOLD analysis project Ga0183260, IMG submission 129768) | Polar desert sand microbial communities from Dry Valleys, Antarctica - metaG UQ497 (22.06) (version 2) (version 2) | ecosystem: Environmental > Terrestrial > Soil > Desert | place...
CTGCAGTCACGTGGGATGTCCGACGTCATCGCGAAGCTGCGGCAGGCGTACGACATCGTGCTGCTGGACGCTCCGCCGCTGTTGCCGGTCACCGATGCTGCGCTGGTCGGCGCACAGGCCGACGGGGTGCTGCTCGTCGTCCGCCATGGCACCACCACCCGCAACCAGCTGAGCGAAGCCCACGACCGGCTCGCCAGCGTCGGCGCCCGCGTCATCGGGGCAGTCATCAACCGCGCCCCTGTGCGTGGCGGCAATGCGTACGGCTACGGCTACGGGTACGGCTACGGCCAGTCCCCGAGCGGCGGCCGGCCGGTGACTGCGCCAGCGGTTACGGAGTCAGCCGGTTAGCATCGCATCGCACCAACGCGGTGGGGTCCACAGCCAGCGGGACCACCACCGACGCCTGACCCCGCACGCTCATTTTGCGATCCGCGCGTGTCGTAGCTGTGCAGAACTTCCTCGCGCCGCGAACCAGTTGACGACTGCCACGACAGCGACGGCCACCCCGATCAGGTCGGCGGCGACCAGTCCGTGATCCGAGGTCACGGCGAACAGCACCGGGCCCTCGAACTCGCTGTCCACGCGCAGCCACACCGCAGCGAGGCACAGCCCCGCCACCAGCATCCACCCGTCGCCGGTGCGAGTGCGCACGATGACGATCGCGGTGGCAAGCAGCAACGGCAGCACCAGCACGAGCAGGCCCGGATCCATCCGGCGAGCATACGGGTCAGGCGGGCTTGCCGACGACGCGAAGCCGACGGGCACCCCAGCCCGCGATCGCCTCGGCAGCCATCGGGTAGCCGAACAGGTACCCCTGCCCCAGCGCGCAGTCGAGCCCGACCAGGGCCTCGTGCTGCTCAGGCGTCTCGATGCCCTCGGCAACCATGCGCAGGTCGAGGGATCGGCCGAGCTCGACGATCGCCCGCGTGACCGTGTGGTGCGCCGGGTCCGGCAGTCCGGCGATGAACGACTTGTCGATCTTGAGCTCGTCTACCGGCAGTTTCGCCAGCGTCGCCAGGCCGGAGTAGCCGGTCCCGAAGTCGTCAACGGAGGTTTGCCACCCCCAGTGAGCGGATCTCGTCGAGCCGCGAAGGGCGCCCGACTCAGCGAGCACGCCCAGCGGAGCGAGCAGTGGCTCAGCGAGTTGGAGGCCAAGGTCCGCGACGTCGGTGCCGGGAAGGGGACGGCGCACTTGCAGTTGCGGGGACTGTCGCTTGTGGCCGTCGGGACGCTGCTGGTCGCGGTCACAGGCGGGCCAGCCTGACAAGTTTGCTGTAGTCGCCCGAACAGCAGTGTCCACGAACTGTCGAAGTGCTCGGGTATGCGCCAGCTGTTGTTGGCCGCGAGGTCGTGGACGACGCGTGCCACGATCCGTTCTGCCTTCTCACGCAGCGATGGATCGTCGAGCACGTCGGCGGCGGACAGCAAGGCCTCGACTGTGTGCATGTTCGAGTTGACACCGCGGTATCGGTCGAGATGCCCGAAGCTCTCGTCCCACTGCTCGACGACCATGCCGTACTCGTCGTCCCAGAACCGGCCGAGCAGCACACCGAGCGCGTCGTCGAGGAGTGCGCGGCCCCCCGTGCGCCCGGCGGCCGTGGCGCTGGCCGCCGCGAGGACGACGAACGCGTGCTCGTAGGCCATCTTGTCGGTCGAGATCGGCCTTCCAGACCAGACGGCGGCGTACCAGCCACCGTTCGTGGAGTCACGGAACCCACGAGTGAGGGCCGAGACACCGTGGTCAGCCAGCGCCCCCGCCCAGGGACGGCCCAGCAGGTGTGCGAGTGAGTAGACGTGCGTCATCCGACAGGTGAGCCACAGCTCGACCGGCCGGTCGAAGTCCGGTTCCCCGGCGGTATCAAGCCACCCGAAGCCCTCTGCCGGATGCCGCGATGCCCGACCGAAGTCGAGGAGCCTGTCCCCCTCGGCCTCGAGCCAGCGCGCGTGTGTCGGGCTGGTCAGCCACACATCCGTGTTCTCCTCGTCGTCGAGCAGCGGCCGCCGAGCTGGCCATCCAGCTCGGAGGCGAGCGCGATGACCCGGGGGCCGTAGCAGGATCTGGGGGCCGCGACCACTTTACCCATGGCCGCTGTCGGGACCCACGGCGCGGGTGCGGTCCCGGTCAGGGCTCGAGCACGATCTTGACCGCCCCGTCCTGCGTGTGTTGAAAGATGTCGCGGCCGTGCGGCGCGCCCTCCAGCAGGCGCGTGTGGGTGGCGAAACCGTCGACACTCAGTGGATCGCCGTCGGTCAAAAGCGGCATGATGTCCGACGTCTGGCTGGCCTGAGCACGCGCCGGCTCATAGAAGATGACCGGATTGCCTAGGATGTTCAGGTCCGTCCTCCGCCATACTGCCGACATGGCGTACGACCACCAGCTCGCCGACCGGATCCGGCAAGTCGTTCAGGATGAGCCCGGGCTCACCGAGAAGCGAATGTTCGGCGGGCTCGCCTTCCTTGTTCACGGACACATGGCGGTCAGTGCCAGCAGCCAGGGTGGCCTGCTGCTGCGTATCGATCCGGCCCAGGCCGAGTCGTTGGTCGATCAGCCGCACGTACGTCGCTTCGAGATGCGCGGCCGGGAGATGGCCGGTTGGCTACGCGTCGACAACGAGTCGCTCGAGACCGACGACGAGCTCCGGCTCTGGGTGAGTCACGGTCTCACCTACACACGAGCGCTGGCACCCAAGTAGTGCCGTGACCGGCAACGTTCGCCGTGTCCTCACCTCGCCTGGCCCAGTACGCCGATCGGGTCCGGCACGCCACTGCCCGAGGGTTGTGTGCACTGCCCGAGGGTTGCAACTCCCGGGCACTGCGACTGTCTCCCGGGCAGCACATCCGGTGACCGTGGCGCGTCGTGGGATCGCGCGAACGTTGGCAGCCGCCGCTGCAGAATCCACCTCGTCGCTGCCGTCGGCGAGTCCGCTATCACCGGGGCCGCGGCCCGGTGGGGCTGTGGTGCTGGGCGGCGGGCTCAGTTCAGTTGGTTGCGCCCGACACAGACGATGGTGGCCGGCGACACCGGTGCGAGGAGCTCGAGGTCGGCCGGGTCGCCGAGCTCTCGTCCCGGCCGGACGGCCCCGTCGACGGTCTGCGCCTCGTACGCGGTCCCGTCGGCGACGACACCGTCGCGCGGGCCCGTCGAGGACTGGAATCGCAGCAGACGCACCGAAACCTCCAGGCAACAGACACTGTGCAGCACCGCCGGCGCCGACGGGGTGGTTGTCACCCAGGGCACGGACACGTTGGAGGAGACGGCGTACCTGGTCGACCTGATGTGGCGACGCCCCGAGCCGGTGGTCCTCACCGGCGCCATGCGGCCGGCCGACGCGGTGGGTGCCGACGGCCCGGCCAACCTCGACGCCGCGGTCCGCACCGCCGCCTGCTCCGAGGCGCGGGAACGCGGGGCGATGGTCGTCATGAACGACGAGGTGCATGCCGCCCGAGCGGTGCGCAAGACGCACACGACCAGCCCATCCGCCTTTGCCTCACCGGCCACCGGTCCGGTCGGGCGGGTGCAGGAAGGCGTCGTCCGACTCCCGGCTGCCCCGGCCCGACAGGAGCCGCTCGAGATCCCCGACGACGCCGCGGTGCCAGCCGTAGGTCTGCTGCGCGCATCGCTGGGCGCCGACGACCGGGTGGTCCGCTGGGCGGCCACGAGGTACGACGGGATCGTCGTCGAGGCGATGGGCGGCGGTCACCTGCCGCACTGGTGGGTCGAGTCGCTCGCCGAGGCCGCGCGACGGGTGCCGGTGGTGCTCAGCTCGCGGACCGGCAACGGTGCGGTGCTGCGGCAGACGTACGCGTTCGACGGAGCCGAGCGGGGGCTGCTCGCGGCCGGGATGATGGATGCCGGGGACCTCGACGGGCTCAAGGCGCGCCTGCTGCTGACGCTGGCACTGATGGCCGCCACCGACAGCGTCCGAGCCACGGAGATCTTTCGGAGCCGCAGCGGCGGGACCGGGCTGTCCCCACCGGGGACGCAAGCGGGTGCGGAGGGAGCGGTCCGATGAGCACACCGACCCGCGAGAGCGGCGATCAGCTGCCGGGGGGTGGACGTCCGACATTGCGCCTTGGACGTCGCGCGCGGACCGCCGGGGCGCCCACCCACCGCAGCCCAGCTGGCCTACGACGCTGTCCGGCGGAGCATCCTGCGTGGCATGTTGGAGCCGGGGACGCGCCTCGGTCAAAACGAGCTGGCGGCGCAGCTGTCGCTGAGCACCACCCCCGTACGCGAGGCTCTGCGCCGGTTGGCGGCCGAAGGCCTGGTCCGTATCGCCCGCTCGACGGAGTTCGCGGCCGCCGCCAACAACGAGCACCGCCAGCTGCTCGAGGCGTGCCGCCGCCGCGGCGGCGACGCCGCCGCGACGGTGGAGGCCGCGCACCTGCGCGGCACCCTCGGAGCGGTCCGCGGTGAGACCCGGTCGTGACACGCCCGTGCTCACCGCGCAGACGACGGCAGCCGCCGGACGAGGTAGTCCCGCGCCAGCCCCAGCTGCCGTGGGCCGTAGCAGCGGTCCCGCTTCGGCAGCGCCTCGTCATCGTGGGACCAGGGGTAGCCAGTCCCGGCCGCGGCCACGGTGAGCTGCATCCGGCAGGCCTTGTCGAGCAGGACCGCCGTCATGACCGCGGTGGGCAAGTCCGGCCCGGCGCTGACGAACCCGTGGTGCGGGATCAGCAGCGCGTTGCGATCGCCCATGGCGCGCGCGACGTCGACGCCCAGCTCGGGCGTACGGATGAGATCGCCCGTGTCGGTATAGCGGGCAACGTCCGGCGGCGTGAACAGCGTGCCCTCGTGCCCGATCGCGCGCAGCGACATGCCGGTGGCGGCGAACGCGACCACGGACTCCGCGTGCGAGTGCACGACGCAGCCGGTGCCCTCCCGCGACGCCAGGATCTCCGTGTGGATCGGGTACTCCACGTGCACACCACCGGTGCCGGCCAGCGCTCACCTCCGCGGTCGACCAGGACCACGTCGTCGGGAGTCACCTCGCCGAAGCCCAGACCCCGAGCCTTGATCCATGCACCGCGCCCGGCGGGGTCGGGGACACCGACGTGGCCCCAGATGAGGTCGGTCTGCCCGGACGCCGCGAGGACACGGCAGCCGAGGGCCACCTGCTCGCGCGGGTCGGTAGGCACGCTGGTCTCGGCTGGCATGTCATGTCTCCTGGGCGCCTCGGCGTGGGCTGGACGTGCCCATCCTCGTGCAGCACGAGCCAGCGCACCCCGGGGTGCGATCCCCGCAGGGCGAGATGGCGTTCGATAGCCTGCGACGGGATCAACCAACGACAGGGAGCCCACTTCATGGCGCAGCGCACACGGGTCGAGCTGGTCGACGACGTCGACGGCAAGATCCTGAAGGACGACGAGGGCGAGACCGTCGTCTTCACTCTCGACGGGGTCTCGTACGAGATCGACCTCAGCAACAAGAACGCCGACAAGTTCCGCGGCCACTTCCAGGACTACATCGCCGCCGGCCGCAAGCGCGGCGCCAGCCGTGGCCGCACCGGCTCCGCCGTGGCACCCAGCCGGGACTACGACCCCAAGGCCGTCCGCAAGTGGGCCGAGTCCAACAAGGTCGACCTCCCTGCTCGGGGACGTATCCCGCGAGCCGTGCTCGAACGGTTCAGGGCCGCAGGCAACTAGTGCCGCGGCGGCCGACATTCGCCGTGTCCGTCGCTTCGCCCGGCACGCTGCACCGCTCGGTGCCCGGCACCCACTGCCCAGGGGTTGTGTGCACCGCCCGAGGGTTGTAACCCGCGGGCAGTGCGCCTTTCCCGGGGGCAGCACCGGCACGGAGCGTCGTACCCGGCCAGGATCGCGAGCTCGCGAACGACCCGTATGCGGGAACCGTGGTACCGGACTGCTCCCTCCCGTACCGTGGCTGCTGCACCCTGAGTGCGCGCCGCGAAGCGCTGGAGGTGGGCGATGGCCGCGTCGGCCGGGCAGATTCACGACCCCGGTGCGCCCGGCCGGAGGTACACGACCCTGCCGGCACCGGTCGACCTGGATCGCACCATCGCTACCCACGACTCCGGTCCTCCGGCCGACCCCCTTCGCCGGCAGGGACCCCGAGCGTGACTTCATGCTGCGGTACGCGATGCCCTGATCCCAAGTCCGGGCACGGGTATTCCCACGGTTCGTCGGGAGACCTCGGGACCGCGGGACGGGGCCACCCGGTATCGACCTCAGCCCTTCGCTGGACGGGTGGTCGGTACGCGGCGGGCGACGTGTTCCAGGGCCATGTCGAGGCTGCGTTCGAGGGGGCGGGTCGAGCGCGAGGTCTTGGTGAGCAGCAGCCCGCCCTGCAGGGCCGCCATGACGGCATCGGCCAGCGCCGGCGGATCGGCGTCCGGGGTCAGCTCGCCACGGTCGCGCATCCGTTGCAGTCCGGCCGACAGGTGAGACTCCCAGGTGCGGAAGCTGGCCTGGAGCAGCTCGCGGGCGTCCTCGGAGTGGTCGGCCAACTCGCTGGCCAGCGAGCCGACCGGGCAGCCGCCGATCTGCCTGCGTTGCCGCGCGACGATGGCGTCTGCCCAGCGTCGCAGCCCCGACAGCGAGTCGAGGTGGTGCAGGTGTGGTTGCTGCGCGGTGAGGACCCGGTCGGTCTGCTCGGCGATGACGGCGCGAACGAGGCCGTCCTTGTCTGCGAAGTAGTGGTAGAGCTGGGACTTGCTGGTCCTACTCGCCGCCAGCACCTCGTCCAGGCTGGTCCCGGCGACACCGCGGTCGTAGACCAGGTCCGCGGCCGACGCCACGATCCGCGCCCGGGTGGCCGCGCCGCGGGCAGTCAGCTGCCGCTCGGGGGTGGACGCACCCGGCCCAGCCGACGTCGTCGGCTCGGCCCATGCCCCCGACGGCGACGCCGAGCCTGACGACCGTCGTCGTGCTGCCACGGACCAGAGGCTAGCTGGGAGTGGACTTGACAGTCCACCAGCCTCGACGCAGTATGGACCCTTCAGTCCAGTTCTGCGCACGCCTTGGGAGTCTCATGGCCCGGTTGCACAACGGCCAGTCTTTCCCCTCGCTCCACATCCCAGCCGTCGGAGGAGGGCAGATCTCTCTGCCGGACGACCTCGCCGGTTCCTACGGCGTCGTGCTGTTCTGTCGCGGCTCCTGGTGCCCGTTCTGCAACGCCCAGCTCGCCGCGTTCGCCGGGGCCTCGGACCGGCTGACCGAGCTGGGAGTGGAGGTGGTGGCGCTGTCGGTCGACGACGAGCAGACGAGCGCCGCGCTGGCAGACAAGCACCGGCTGTCCGTGCGTCTGGGGCACAGCGCAGATGCCGACAAGGTCGCGGCCGTCACCGGCGCGTACACCAACGACGACCCGCGCTACCTGCAGTCGAACGGTTTCGTGCTCGGACGCGACGGGGTCGTGCTCACCGCGGTGTACTCGAGTGGCGCCGTCGGGCGCCTGGTGGCCGAGGACGTTGTCGGTTTCGTCGCCGACATCCAGTCGCGGGCACTGATACCCGCTCTGCTGCATGTTCAGGAGGACAGGTTCCGCCATGCCGACCAACCGACCCACGACCGGAGCGAGCATCGGGCGAGGCATCCTCGCGGGGCTCGCCGGCACCGTGGTCATGACCGCATTCCAGAAGTTCGTCGAGATGCCATTGACCGCTCGTGGCGACAGCTACGCACCGGCTGAGTTCGCGCAAACCGTCCTCCCGGCTGACACGAGCACTGATCGCGGACGCAAGCGGCTGAACTACGCGACGCACTTTGCCCTCGGAACGCTGTGGGGCGGGGCGTACGGCGTCACGGCCAAGGCGGGACTGCGGGGTCAGCGCGCGGTGGCAGCGGTGTTCGTCACTGTCTACAGCGGCGACGTGCTGCTCAACATGGCCCTCGGGCTGTACCACCCGTCGAGCTGGTCGGGCCAGGACTGGGCGATCGACGTGATCGACAAGCTTGTCCAGGCCGAAGCCACCTCCGTCGTCTTCGACCGCGTGCTCGTACCAGCCCGCCCAACATGATCGCCGAGCGGCCGCACCCGGTCGCGATCTCGAGGAGCGCCGTCCATGCCACAACGCCCGTTCGACCTCAACGCCCGCAAGGTTCTTCTCACCGGTGCGGGCAGCGGGATCGGCCGCTCCCTCGCGGTTGAGCTAGCCCGGTGTGGCGGACAGCTCTTCCTGGTCGGACGGCGGGAGCAGCCACTCACCGAGACTGCGGCCCTCGTGACCGCGTACGGAGGCGACGCACACGTGCTCACCGCCGACCTCGTGGCAACGGGTCGAGCGGCGCGCGTGGTCGCTGCGGCGGTCGACACGCTGGGCGGTCTGGATCTGCTGGTGAACAACGCAGGCAACGTCCGGGCAGGCCGGCTGGACGAGGTCGACGACGCCGATGTGCACGCGATGGTGCAGCTCAACCTGGTGTCGCCGATCCTGCTCACCCAGGCGGCACTGCCGCATCTGCGCGCCGCAGGACAGCGGCGCGGTGCCGCGATCCTGGGCATCTCCTCGGGGATTGCCCTGGTCGGACTACCGTTCTACGCCGTATACGCGGCCACCAAGGCCGGCCTCGCCCGCTTCGACGAAGCCATGCGGCGAGAGCTCATCGGGACAGGAGTGCACGTGTCCACCGCCTACCCCGGTGCCACCGACACACCCATGATGGCGTCCTCGGACGCCGGTGACGACCTGGGTTTCGGTCGTCGTCCGGCCGACGAGGTCGCCGCCGAGATCGTCACCGCGCTGGCGGAGGGAGAGGCACTGATCAACACCTCCTCGCCGGACCGGCGACGGATGCAGGAGCTGAACGTGACCGACCCTTGGGCTGTCGACGCCGCGCTCACCCCGAAGCTCGCCGCCCTGGAAGCGGCGACCCGAGCCCACCGCAGCATCTGATGACCGGGATGCGCGACCTCGGACCCGGGGACAGGTTTCCCGACCTCGGGCTGCCGGACAGTGACGACAACCCGCGGCGGCTGACGGAGCTGGCCGGTCCGGATCCGCTGCTGCTGCACACCTACCGCGGGTGGTTCTGCCCCAAGGAGCGAACGTTCCTGCGGCAGCTGGTGGCCTTGCAGGACGAGGCAGAGGTGGCCTACACCCGCTTCGTGTCGCTGTCGGTGGACTCCGCAGAGGCCAGCGGTGCGTTCAGGGCCGGGCTGGACGCGCGCTGGACGTTCCTGTGCGACCCAGACCGCACGGCGCTGCGCGAGCTGGGCCTGCAGGAGGTCTCCGACACCGTGCACGACCCCTACCTGTCGACCGTGTGGTTGCTCGGACCCGACCTGACCGTGCATCGGTGGTGGATGGGGTACTGGTACTGGGGCCGGCCCACGCTCGACGAGCTGCGGATCGGGCTGCGTGAGCTGACCCGTGGGCTACGCGTGGACTGGGACCCTCCGCATCCCGAGGCGAACGGGTGAGCGGCTGGCTCGCGCTGCTGGACACCCCGCCGCCGGCGCCCGACCTGGTCACCACGGCGGGGGACCGACTGCTCGCGGGTTGGCGCTCTGCGGACGCGCCGCCGCACCCGTACGCCCGGCGCGTCGACCCGCGGGTGCTGGACCCGGAGGGTACGCCTGCCTGGGTGTCGCTGCTCTGGCTGGATCGCGCGGCGATGCCGTTGTTCGACGACCCGGCGGTGGTGGCGGCCCGCCGCAGGGTCCTCGCCGGCCCCGCACCACGCGCGGTCTCGACCTTGGTCGTGGACAGCACCCACTTCGCGGGCTCGGCGTGGCTCGTCGACGAACCCGCCGCGTCGACCGACGACCCGTTCCGGCTGCTCGGAGACCTCTTGCTGATGCACGTCGGCAGCGGGCTGCTGGGGCGGCAACCGCGGCCGCCCGGACCCGCCCTCGAGCGGTACTCGGGAGCTCCGTGGCCGTCCGACCGCTAGGCGACCCGCTGCGACCTGTTCGCCGTTCGACCGCGGCTCGGACCGGCTGCTCGTTCGACCTCGACGACGCGGATGTAAGGGTTCCACAACATCAGCACCCCATCGTGGCGTGGTGACCACCGCCGCACCCACACGCGTGCTCGTCGTGGACGACGAGCCGATGGTGCGCGAGGTGCTTGCCCGCTATCTGGAGCGAGAAGGCTTCCAGGTCGACCTGGCCGCTGACGGCGACGATGCCCTTCGGAGGTTTCGGAGCGTCGGCGCCGACCTGGTCCTGCTCGACCTCATGCTGCCCAGGATCGACGGGTTGGAGGTGTTGCGGCGACTGCGAACGCACGCCGAGACTCCGGTGATCATGCTGACCGCGCGCGGTGGGCACACCGACCGGATCGTCGGCCTGGAAGTCGGCGCGGACGACTACGTCACCAAACCCTTCTCGCCCCACGAGGTGGTAGCCCGGGTTCGCGCGGTCCTGCGACGGTCCGCGGCTCGATCGGCCCCGGACGAGCCGTCGTTTGGCACCCATGTCCGCCGGGTCGGGACCCTCACGATAGACACCGGCCGGCGGCTCGCCACTCGCGGCGGGACCGACTTGCAGCTGACCCGCAAGGAGTTCGACCTGCTCGCATTCCTCGTCATGCGGACGGGGCAGACCTTCACCCGAGCCCAGCTGCTCGAGCAGGTGTGGGACTTCGCGTGGACCGGCGACGCATCGACGGTGACCGTGCACGTGCGTCGACTGAGGGAGAAGATCGAGGCCGACCCGTCCGCACCTCGCAGTCTGATAACCGTCTGGGGCGTCGGCTACCGGTTCGAGTCCGACCGGACCGGCAGTTGACGTGAGGCCCCGAAGTCTGCGGGTGCTGCTGCTCCCGGCTGCAGTGACGACCGCGGGCGCGGTGGGCGCGGTGGGTGTCGCTGCCACGATCGGCATGCGCACCGGCGCTGTCGAACAGCTGCTCGGCCTGCTGGGCCCGGCCATTCTCGTGTCCCTCGCTGCAGCGGCGCTGACGGGTCGGTTGCTGGGTGCGGCCAGTCTTCGTCAGCGTTTCGGCGTCGTTGGTGCGCTGGCGTGCTGCTTCGCCCTGGTCAACCTGGTCGTGTTGTCGTGGGCGATGTTCGTCAACAGGCACGACGCAGCCCTGCTCGGCGCGCTCCTGGTCTATTCGGTCGCTGTCGGCATCGCGGTGGCCCTGCTGCTCGGTCGATCCACCGCCGCCGCAGTCAGCCGCCTCGAGCGCGCAGCCGAGCGACTCGGCCGAGGCGACCTGGCCGCACGTACGACCGCCCAGGCCGGTGCCGACAGCGGCGGTCCGGAGCTCGAGACGCTCGCGCGCACGCTCGATGACATGGCCGATCGCCTCCAGCAGGCGCAAGCCCGTGAACGACAGGCAGAACGGGTGCGCCGGGACCTGATCTCGGCGGTGTCCCACGACCTGCGCACACCGCTGGCAAGCCTGCGTGCCATGGTCGAAGCCGTGGTGGACGAGGTGATCGATGATCCGGTCAGCCTGCGCCGCTACTCGGTAGAGATGCAACGGTCGGTGGGCCAGCTGACCCAGCTGGTCGACGACCTCTTCGAGCTTGCCCAGCTGGAGGCCGGTGCCATCGCGACGGAGACCCGTCGCATCAGGCTCGACGAGCTGGTCGAGACGGCTCTCGAGACCGTTGCGGGGTCGGCGGCCGAGAAGGGCCTGCAGCTGGTCGCCGATGTCGATACGCCCGACCTGACCTGCTCGCCACGGCTCGAGCGGGTGCTGTACAACCTGCTCGTCAACGCCGTGCAGCACACGCCCGCCGACGGCACCGTACGACTGGCGGCAACGCGACGCAACGACTGGCTCGAGGTCGCGGTCGAGGACACCGGCGGCGGTATCCCGGCCGAAGACCTGCACCGGGTGTTCGACCCCTTCTTCCGGGGGGACCCGTCCCGCCACGGGCCAGGTGCGGGTCTGGGGCTGGCGCTGGCGCTCAGCATCGTGGAGGCGATGGGTGGCCACATGAGCGCGCAGAACGCGGGCAGCGGCGCGCGCTTTGCCGTGTCGCTCCCGTTGTGACCGGTAACGCACAGCACGTGACGAAGACCGCGCCCCCGTTGTCCTTGTAAGAGTTCGCTACGCGGACGCAGAGCCGGCTTGTCTGCTCCTGCTCACCGGCATCGCAACGTCAGGCATCAACAACGGCACGTCCGGTGACGACAGCATCTCCGGCAACGGTGGGTCGGACACGATCAACCGAGGCGCCGGGGACGACGCACTCGACGGCCGCGGCGGCAGTGACGGCGTCCTCGGCGGCGTCGGCAACGACTGCGTGCGGACTGCTTCAACTGCGGCGAGGCAACGACACCGTCACACTGAGGAACAACGAGCAGGACGTGCGCGACACGTTCGTCAACTGCGAGAACGTCAACTGACGTTCGACCCGCTGCACCGACGGGCGAGCCGCACCACCACCACGGTGCCGGAGGTGTCCTTGTAAGGATTCCTTACGCGGACGGCAAGCGGCGCGAAAGATCTGCCCGCGAGGCTCCGACCAGGCTAGGAACCGCCGAGCCGTCGCCGAGCAAGGAGTCCGCATGCGTGTTCACCACAGGTTCACCGCGTTGGCCGCAGCTGGCGCTCCTGCCCAGCGGGCCCGCGCCGGTTGGGTGACCGCCGCCCTGCTGAGCATCCCGGTCAGCGCCCTGGCACTGGGAGCAGTTCCGTCGCAGGCCGACGACCCGGTTCCTCCGGAACCACCGTCGACCGGTACTGACATCCCGGGTACGTACTTCGGTCCGCCCGCGTCGAAGAGCTTCTCCGAGAACAACGAGTCCCTGGTCGGTC
>Ga0183260_10003487_pt1 | contig 12680 bp, 15 predicted proteins | sample AntDrymUQ4972206_2_FD_129768 | JGI IMG/M metagenome (GOLD analysis project Ga0183260, IMG submission 129768) | Polar desert sand microbial communities from Dry Valleys, Antarctica - metaG UQ497 (22.06) (version 2) (version 2) | ecosystem: Environmental > Terrestrial > Soil > Desert | place...
CGAGGTCGAGAAGGAGCTGGGGGTGACCTTCCACGCGGATGTCGAGGAGATGGTGGGGGTGTGTGACGTGGTGACGATCAACGCGCCCCTGCATCCCGAGACCGAAAGCCTCTTCGACGACCAGCTCATCGGCAAGATGAAGTACGGCGCGTACCTGGTGAACACCGCGCGCGGCAAGATCTGCAGTCGCGACGCGGTCGTGCGCGCGCTCGAGAGCGGTCAGCTCGCCGGCTACGCGGGCGATGTCTGGTTCCCCCAGCCCGCTCCGGAGGACCATCCGTGGCGGACGATGCCTCACCATGGCATGACCCCGCACACCTCGGGCACGACGCTGTCGGCCCAGGCGCGCTACGCGGCCGGAGTCCGCGAGATCCTCGAGTGCTGGTTCGACGGGCGCCCGATCCGCGAGGATTACCTGATCGTCCAGGCCGGTGCGCTCGCCGGCGCCGGCGCGCACGCCTACAGCGCCAAGGGCCGCTGAGCCGGAGGGCCGGCACGGCCTCAGTCAGGGGCGGGTCGCGGAAACCCGCGCCAGCCGCGGCCGGGCGGCGCGTGGTCGGGAGCGTCCGACCCCCCGGCTTTTTCAGCGCGGGGCCGGCGCGCCGAGCGCGGCACCCACCGTCTCGGCCGCCTCGCGCACCGGCACGGCGAGCTCGCGCATCCGAGGCGGCGCCATTCGGCTCGCGGGTCCATGCGCGTCGCACGCTTCGAGAACGGCTGCGATCGGCGGGCTTCGAGGACATCCGCATGGAGGGCACCCGTTCGCCACCTCCGACTTCGAGCCCGAGACCTACGGGGCCGCGATTGTCTCGTTCGTCGGGGCGTTTGTCGCCGGACGCAACGGGATCACCGACGACGAAGCGCAGGCATGGGTCGCCGAACAGTGGCAGGCTCGGCGAGTGAGCGAGCTTACTTCGCGAGCACCGTGTCCTGCTTCACGGCGACGAAGCCGCGGTAGCACGCCGAAGGCGCGGCCCGCACACTGAACCGAAGCTTCCCGGAGAGTCCTTTGGTAGGCGTTCTTGAGCGCAGCGACTCGAAGTCCCGCCCGATGAAGGGGGCCTTGGGGGCCATGTCGACATCGACTCCGAAACGGCTCCGGGCTGAGACCGCCCTCCACACCGAAATGGGTTCCGGCTAACCCTTGACGGTCACGGGCTCGAGTGACTCGTAGGAGATGAAGCCCTTGGTGGCGCGGTAGGTGATCTCTCCCACCGCCACACCACCTACGGGAGCGATTCCCTGGAGCCGTGAGGCGGCGTTGACGGTATCTCCGGTCACCATGCCTTCCCCGGCCTGAGGTCTGGCACCGAGGGTGACCAAAACCTCGCCTGTGTTGATAGCGGCCCTAATGGAGAGGTCGAGCTTCGGAGTGGACCCGTTTAGCTCTTTGATGGCCTCGGTGATCCTCAGCGCCGCTCGAACCGCCCGTTCGGCGTCGTCCTCGTGGGCGATGGGCGCCCCGAAAGACGGCCATGACCGCATCTCCTATAAACTTCTCGACCATGCCCCCGAAACGCTCAATCTCGGTCTTCAGCAGGCTGTGATAGGGGGCTAAAACGGCCCTCACATCCTCGGGGTCGGCGTTATGGGACCAGGCGGTAAAGCCGACAAGTTCGACGAACAGGACGGAGACCACCTTGCGCTCCTCGGCCTGAGAGGCGGGTGCTGCGGCTCAGGGGTGTGGGCACGCACCGCAGAACTTGAACCGATCAGGGTTTTCCGTCCCGCACTGTCTGCAGACCGTCATCCTCAAAGCCTACGGCGTCTCTGAATGTCCTCGAAGGCCAACATCCGCCATGAGCCTCGGATCGTGGAGGCTCGCCGCCGCGACCCAGGTGTTTGCCGCATCGGCCGTCCTGCCGCACGTGGGCGGGCTCCCGGGCCACCTCGGGAACCTCCTCGGCAAAGTGGCCGGGTTTCTCGGGATGCCTCTGGCCGGGTACACCGCAGTGCTGCTGACGAACACAGCCGTGCCGGTGTGGCAGTCCACCAGGCGCTCGCTGCCATGGCTGTTCATCGGCTCGGCGATGTCGGCAGCCGGGTCGCTGCTCGGTTTCGCCGACTTGAACGATACCGAGGACAGGATCGTCCGGCGTTTCGAAGTGGCGGGACAGGTGGCCGAGCTGATCGCGACCGCCGCCGTCGAGCGCGACGTCGCGACGGTGGAGCAGGTCGGCCGGCCCTACCAGGAGGGCGTGTCGGGGGGGCTGTGGCGGGCCTCGAAGGTCTTTACGGCGGCGAGCCTGGCCCTCAACTTGTGGCCGCGCCACGGACGCGCCATCCGCTTCGCAAGCGGGGCATGCGGGACGGCGGGAGCAGTGGGGATCCGGTTTGCCACTTTCTACGCGGGCAAGGCCTCGGCGCGCGACCCCAGGGCGAGCTTCCACGGACAGCGGGCGGGCAAGGGCGGCGCCTCGGCGACCGGATCGGCGGCCGTCTCAGGCCCGGGCGGCCGGCGCGCCACCGACTGAGGGTGGCAAGGTCGCTCCGAGGCGTCTGCGAGCGCGCCAAGCCGTCGTCTCTTCATCCGCTTCTCCCTGGGGTTGTCGCTATCGCCTGCAGATCGGACCGCACCTCGCCAAGATGGGGCAGCGTTTCCCAGTCGCCCGTTCCTCTCAGAGCCGCGCCGGCTATCAGGTTTCCGGCCTGCGCGCACCGTGCGGCGTCCATCCCTGCAGCAAGGCGTAGCTGAAACCGGCCGCAAACCCGTCCCCCGCGCCGACCTCGTCCAACACGGACTCGAGCTTGAGCGGCGCCACGGTCAAGAGATCATCTCCCTCGCGAACGACGGCGCCGCGCTCACCTACGCGCACGGCCACGTTGCGCGCTCCTGCATCCTCCACCGCGTCCAAGAGCCGCCCTTCTGTGTCGGTGCCGAACAAGAGGTGACCTTCCTCGAGCCCGCACAGGTACCAGTCGACGTACGGGAGCACGCGCATATGGGCGTTCAAGGCAGCGCCGGGGGACTCCCACAAGGTTGGGCGGAAGTTGGGATCGAACGACACCGTGATCGAACGTTGCGAGGCGCGGAGCGCGAGGTCGACGACGAGATCTCCGGCAGATTCTGAGATCGCCATGGTGATTCCGGTCAGATGAACGTGCGCGATGCCGTCGAAGGCGTCTTCGGGGACATCCTCGAGGCGCAGACGGCTTGCCGCGGAACCCCTCCGGTAGTAGAGGACGTGGCTCCTGCCTGCGCTCCGCCACTTGAAGAACAGCCCCGTGGGCGCCTCCTGATCCCGTTGGAGGTAGGCGAGGTCGATGTCCTCGCCGCGGAGCGCCTCCGTGATGATCTCGCCGAAGGGGTCGTCCCCGATCTTCGATACCCATCGCACCCCTACCCCCAGGCGCGAAAGGCCGATCCCGTAGTTCGTCTCGGCGCCGGCCACGCGCACACCGAAGCGGGAGCCCATCGAGGGCACGCCGTCGTCCAGCGGATCCATCAGCGCCATCGTTTCGCCGACCGTCAGAACGCGCGCCGGCAGCGTCACTCCAACGGAGAGCGCTGTCCGGTGGGATATCCGATGCCGCGTCGCCCGAGCGCCTCGGACACGGCGGTCTTCAGGCCTCTCAGCGCAGGGCCGGCGGAGGTGTCCACTTTGATCGCCGAGATCCTCGCCTGCAGCACCTCAGCTTCCTCCATGCGGCCATCGAGGAAGGCATCCTTTAGTTGCACAAAGAGATCCGGCCTCAGGTTCGACAGTGCCGACACGGAACCGGCGGCTCCTTCCCTCATCGCGTCGAGGGCCATGCCGTCCGAGCCCATGAGCACACGGAACGATGGTTGATCCGCAGCCACCTTCAGGTACTCGAGGTGGCGGTCGAAGCTCTTGGTCGAATCCTTGATGCCCGCCAGACCCTCGGACGCGAGATCGCGCACAGCTCCGGCGCCTATGTCGTTGCCGGTCCGGGTTGGGATGTTGTAAGCGAAAACCGGTGTTTCGCCTGCGCTCTCGAGCAGCCTGCGATAGTGGTCCTTGATCTGTTCGTCGGCGAGCCCGTAGTAGTAAGGGACGACAGCGGCAACCGCGTCCGAGCCGACGTCGATCGCCTGCCCGGCGAGGGCCACGGTTGCTCGTGTTGCCGGACGACCGACGTGGGCCAACACTTCGGCACGTCCTCCGGCGATCTGCGCGACTGCGGCAATCACCGCTGCGACCTCGGCGGCTTCGAGCAGGGCGCCCTCACCTGTCGTGCCGCAGGGCATGATGGCGTCGACTCCTTCATCGATGAGCCAATCGACATGGTGCTTCATGGCGGTGACGTCCACTTCCCCCCCGGAATCGAAGGGTGTCAGAAGCGCAACGATGACGGAAACCGGCTGAGTTAGCATGCGCGGCGTGAGCTTATCCGACAAAACGGCGATCGTGACCGGTGCCTCCTCCGGCCTCGGGCGGGCCGCAGCTGTGGCCCTCGCCGCCGAGGGCGCCAACGTCGTTGTCGCCGGTCTGGAGCCCGAGGGTCTCGATGCCACCGTGGAGCTGATCACCGGTGCAGGCGGACGCGCTGCTGCAGTGGCCACAGACATCTCGGACGCAGCTGCGGTCGATGCGATGGCCGCGCTGGCCCAGCACGAGTACGGGGGCGTCGATGTTCTGGTCAACAACGCAGCGATCTACCCCTACGGTCCGTGGGAGGACTTCGATGAAGCTACTTGGGAAAGGGTCTTCAACGTCAATGTGAAGGGCTATTGGTTGTGTTCGCGATCGGTCTATCCCCAGATGGTCGAGCGCGGCGGGGGTTCCATCGTGAACATCTCGTCGATCACGTTCTTCATAGGAAACGAGAACCTCATGCCCTACGTAGCTTCGAAGGGAGCGGTCGTCGGCTTCACCCGCTCCCTTGCCCGCGAGGCCGGGCCACACGGCATACGCGTGAATGCAATAGCGCCGGGCGCGTTTCCCACTCGAGCCATCGAGATCCACCCCGACCAACAGGCGCTGCATGACGACCTCATGCGCGACCAGTCACTGAAGCGACGCGGCGTCCCGGAGGACATCGCCAACGCGGTCGTCTTCTTCGCCGGCGACCGCAGCAGCTTCGTCACCGGACAGACGCTGCTGGTGGACGGCGGCCTGTACCTACATTAGCGCTCCACACAACCGAGGTTCAGCCGTAGGTGCGGGATGTCTCCACCACCGGCGAGCGGCCCCTGAGGAAGTCGAAGTCACAGCCCTCGTTGGCCTGAAGGACGTGATCGGCGAACAGGGCCCTGTAACCGCGCTCGTCTTTCCTCGGGGGCGGGACCCAAGCGGCGCGTCGGGCGGCCATCTCTACGTCGTCCACGAGCAGGTCGAGACGGCGCGCCGCGGTATCGAGGCGGATGCGGTCTCCGTCCCTCACCATCGCGAGCGGTCCTCCGATCGCCGACTCGGGAGCGACGTGGAGCACCACCGCTCCATACGACGTTCCACTCATGCGCGCATCCGAGATCCGCACGACGTCGGTGACACCCTTACGCAGCAGTTTCTTCGGTATGGGCATGTGGCCCCACTCGGGCATTCCCGGCGCGCCGACCGGCCCGGCGTTTTTCAGCACCATCACGCTCTCGGCCGATACGGGAAGGTTCGGGTCGTCGACGCGTTCGTTCAGATCCGCGATGTCCTCGAAGACCACCGCCGGGCCCTCATGTTGCAATAGTGAGGCCTGGGCCGCCGACCGCTTGAGTATGGCGCCGTCGGGGCAAAGGCTTCCCGCGAGCGCAACCAGGCTTCCTTCGGCCGAGAGCGGCCTGTCGGCGGACGCGATGACCTCCGGATTGACGATGTTGGCACCCTCGATGTTGTCGCCCACGGAACTGCCCGACACCGTGAGCGCATCTGTCTGCAGCAGGCCGCCGAGCTGCGCCATGACCGCGGGCACTCCACCCGCGTAGTAGAAGTCCTCCATCAGGTACTTGCCGGATGGCTTGAGGTTGACGAGCCAGGGCGTTGACTCCGACAGCTCGTCGAAGAGCTTCACCGGAAGCTCGATGCCGACGCGCCCCGCCAGCGCAATCAGGTGCAGGATGCCGTTGGTCGAGCCACCGATGGCGTGCAGGACGCGAATGGCGTTTTCGAACGCCTCTCGCGTGAGGATGTCGGCCGGCCTGATGTCGTCTTTGACGAGCTGGACGATCTGTGCGCCGGAGAGCTCGGCCAACTGCTTGCGCCGTGAGTCCACCGCAGGGATGGCCGCTCCGCCCGGGAGCGTCATGCCGAGCCCCTCGGTCACCGACGCCATCGTCGAAGCGGTTCCCATCGTTTGGCAATGTCCGTTGCTGCGCGACATCGAGACTTCGACATCGTCGAAGTCTGCTTGGGTTATGCGCCCTGCCCGAAGATCCTCGTGGGCGCGCCAGCAATCCGTGCAGGAGCCCAGGTTCTGATTTCTCCAGTGCCCGTTCAGCATCGGCCCTCCGGTAACCATCAGGGCAGGGACGTTGGCGCTTGCCGCGCCGAGAAGGCAGGCCGGGACGGTCTTGTCGCACCCCGCAAGCAGAACCACCCCATCAAGCGGGTAGGCGCGGATGCTCTCCTCGACGTCCATCGCCATCAAGTTGCGATACAGCATTGCCGTGGGTTTCATGAGCGCCTCGCCCAACGACATCACGGGGAACTCGAGGGGAAAACCGCCCGCCTGCAGGATTCCGCGTTTGACGTCCTGGGCCAGGTCACGCAGGTGGGCGTTGCAGTTGACCAGCTCGCTCCAGCTGTTGCAGATTCCAATGAGCGGGCGTTTCCTGTAGGCGAGCTCGCCGAACCCCTGCGACTTCAGCCACGAGCGGTGCAGGAAGCCGTCGAGGTCACGTGTGTCAAACCACTTGCCGCTTCGAAGTCCGTCCTCGCCGTTAGTCATATGCGCCTCCGGGTTGTCATCGATGTTGTTGGTTGCAGGGCTTCGAAAGCGTAAAGCTCAAGGCCGCCGCCAGGTGAGAGCGCTGTGGTCGACGACGACGCCGGTTGCGCCGCAGCGGGCGCAACTCCCCGTGGCCTCGCCGGGCCCACTGCATTCGGGACATTCTCTGAAGACGGCGTCGGCGACATCGAGTGCGTCCCCGCAGTCACATCGTGCGACGAGCACCACGGCACCGCTCCGTTTCTCGATCGTGAAGCCCTCGAAGGCATGGTTCTCGTGCACGCGGAAGGGCCCGAGGGGGGAGTCGGTGGGCATCGGCTGCCTATACTAGGGCGCTATCGGAAAAGAACAGCAAAGTCCGGAGGGGGACACCCTCGAGAGCTCGTTCGTGGTCGACGCAGACGTCCACATTCACGAGGATCCTGCGGGGATGGCCGACTACGCCCCCTCTCCCTGGGATGTCGCCCTGCGCGAGATTGCCAAGGTTCCCGAGCGCTACCTCGATCTCCCCGGAATGTCCCCGCGCGCCGAGTACCGGGTGCCGTGGCCGGGTGGGAGCAACCGCAAGCAGACGGTCGACTCGGCTTCGGAGATGCGCTCGGGTCTGGACGATCTGCACGTCGATCGCGCCGTGTTGTTCCCCGACCATCTCCTGGCCCTCGCGATGGTGCGGGACCCTCGTTTTGCCGTGGCTCTGGCACAGTCATACAACGCCTGGCTTCGCGATCACTGGCTGCTGGCCGAGCCGACGCTCAAGGGCTCGCTCGTGATCGCGCCGCAGGACCCGGTTGCATCGGCAGAAGACATCCGTAGGCACGCCGGCGAACCCGAGTTCGTGTGCATCTATCTGCCTGCATCGGGGGTCCGGCCACTGTACGGACATCACATATACGACCCGGTCTACGAGGCGGCATCAGAGGTGGGGCTTCCGGTCGTGATGCACAGTGTCGAAGCCGTGTATCCGACCTTTCCCTTCCAACTCGAGGTGTTCCAGACATCGCTCGCCCAACATGCCGTGGCGCACCCGTTCTCTATGATGGCCAACATGATCAGCCTGCTCGAGACGGGTGTGCCGGTGCGCTACCCGGACCTCGGCATCGGCATCATGGAGGCCGGCATCAGTTGGATCCCGTTCATGCTCAATCGCCTGGACAAGGAGTACACTGAACGCCGGCGAGAGGTGCCTTTACTGCAGGAGCGCCCGAGCCACTACATCAAGAGGTGGTATTTCGGCACCCAGCCGATCGAGGAACCCGAGCGCCGGGGCGATATCGTCAAGCTCTTCGAGTTGTTCGACGGGGCCGCCCGCGCCATGTTCGCATCCGACTGGCCCCACCACGACTTCGACCATCCTCAGTACGTGTTCGGGCTGCCGTTCTCTCCGGCCGACCGGCGCGCCATCATGGGCGGCAACGCGGCGCGCTTTTTCCGGCTGGAAGCTCAGGAGGCCGACATTTGACCCGGGAATACGTCGTGGCCCGCGCCTCCGAGATCCCCGAAGGTTCACACCGCATCGTGAGAGTCGGGCGGCGGGAGATCGGCGTGTTCAACATGGGGGGCGTCTGGCACGCCATCCCCAACCTCTGCCCTCACCAGCGGGGCCCATTGTGCGAGGGAGCCACATCGGGCACACTCGGGTACGGCCCCCATACGGACTGGAAGCTCGAATGGATCCAGGAAGGAGAGATCGTCACCTGCCCCTGGCATGCGCTCGAGTGGCATGTTCCGTCGGGGCGATGCCTGGCATTCCCGGACATTCGGCTGCGCAAGTTCCCCGCCCGCGTGGATGGTGACGAGGTCCGGGTCATCCTGTAGAAACCGCCGTGGGTGGGTGGTCAAATGTGCACTATTCACGTCTCTGGCCCAGCGAGGATGGAGGAGCGAAATGGAGATCGTCCCCGGCATACACCGAATCGAGTCCGATCTCGGGCCGCGCTTCATGTGTCAGTACGTCCTCGTCGGCGACGATCGCACAGTGCTGGTCGACACCGGGGTGGCCGGCACTCCGAACGAGGTGATCGAACCGTATCTGCAGTCGATCGGAACATCACTCGATGCCGTGGATGAGGTAATCATCAGTCACGCCGACGTCGATCACTGCGGCGGCAACCGATCTGTCCGCTCGCAGAACCGGCGTGCCCGGTTCCTCTGTCACGAGCTCGACCGGCGCTGGATCGAAAGCAATCAGGCGATGCTCGCGGAGAACTACCGCTGGTACGAGCCGTACGGCTTCGGGCCCGAAGCCGATGCCATCGACTGGATCGCAGCTGAGCTCGGCGGCGACTGCCCGATCGACTGGGGTCTGCGGGGAGGCGAGACCTTGAGGCTCGGTCGAGACCGCCGTCTCGAAATCCTGCACCTGGGGGGGCACACACCGGGTCACATTGGCTTGTGGGACGAGGGCAGCCGGGCGCTGATCCTGATCGACGCCGTCCTCTACGACGGAATCTACGACCGCGCCGGAAACCGTCTGATACCTCCGCGCTACTACGACGCGAGGGCGTATGCGGCAACCATCCGTTCCGTGCGGGCGATGCAGCCCGCAGTGCTTCTGACGGCCCACTTTCCGGTGATGGAGGGCGCAGAGGCGATTGATTGGCTCGACGCATCTCTTCAGTTCACCCGCGACCTACAGGCGGTCGTCAATCAGGGCATCGACAACGGGATGACCAATTTGGCGGAGCTCACCCGCCATGCCGACGCTCGCGTGGGGCCGTACCCGGAGTCGATGAACGAGCTGGGCGCGTCGGTCCGCGCCCATGCGAGCGTTCCACAAATCGACTGAGCAGTACCTAGCCCGTGGTTCTCGCCTTGCGGTACTCGGCCACGACCAGCTCGGTGAGCTCTTCAACCGAAGACTCGCTGGTCGGCTTGTCGTAGCTGATTCGCCCATGCTGGAGGAGGTTGACCCGGTCGCAGACCTCGAACACATGGGAGTAGTTGTGTGCGATCAAGATGATCGAGACCTGGCCCTCGTTCTTGAGCTTTTGGATCAGATCGAGGATCATGGCGCCCTCCTTGGCCCCCATGGCAGCCAGAGGCTCGTCCAGCAGCAGGATCTTCGCGTTCGAGTACACCGAGCGCGCCACGGCGATTGCCTGGCGCTGGCCCCCGGAAAGCCGCCCCACCTGGGTGTCGATCGACGGGATGTTGACACCCATGTCGTCGATGTACTGCTTGGTGCGCTCCTTCATCTTGCGGTTGTTCAGTAGCGGAAAAGGCTTCAAGGTCAACTCGCTGTTGAGGAACATGTTGTGATACACGCTCAGCTCCGAGATCAAGGCGAGATCCTGGAAGACGGTCTCGATGCCGAGGGTCCGGGCCTGAGCGACCGACCGGAGGGTAACCGGCTCGCCGTCGACATACATCTGGCCGGCGTCGGGGCGATGAAACCCCGTGATGGTCTTGATCAAGGTGGACTTGCCGGCCCCGTTGTCCCCGATGAGCCCGAGCACCTCGCCCTTGCGCAAATGCAGGTCCACCCCGCTAAGAGCCGTCAGCGCTCCGAAGCGCTTGACGATGCCCTCGGCGCGCAGCGCCTCGAGCGCCTCCGATTTGCTGTTGTCTTGCGGGGCCTGTGCCATCACGCCTTCCCCGAGCGCCGGAGGCTGCCCACGTAGACGTTCAGCGTCATTGCGGTGAGGATGGCAATGCCCAGGATGACGTTAAAAGTGTAGGCACTCACGCCCTGCAGGCTGAACCCGTTCTGCATGATCGAGAGCACCACGGTGCCCAGGAAAGCGCCGATGACCGTCCCGGTGCCTCCCGCAAGGGCGGTGCCGCCGATCACCGCGGCGGAGACGGCGAAGAACATGATGTTGGCGCCTCCCGCGAGCGGATCGATGGATCCAATTCGAAGCGCGTCGAGGATCCCAGCGAATCCACCGAGCGCGCTGCAGAGCATGAAGTTGCCGACCTTGATCTTCGCGGTCCTGACCCCAGCTTCGCTGGCGCCGACGGGGTTGCCGCCGGTGGCGAAGGTGTGCAGCCCCCACCGGGTGCGATTGAGCAGGATGTGCATGGACAGCACGATCACCAGACACCACGCTATCCCCGACCAGTCTGCGCCACCGAGAATCTCGGTTAGAAAGCTGCCCGAGGGCGCCGTCTTGGGGAAACCGTCGGTCAGGATCACATTCACTCCGCCCAAAAAGAAGAACATCCCGAGCGTTGCGATGAAGGACGGCACGCGTAGGTACACAGTTGCGACGCCGTTGATGAGGCCGATAACCGCCGTGGCGAGCAGTCCGACGATGATCGCAACCGGCAGAACAAGGGTCTGATCCGCCAAGTACATGGCGATCGGGGCAAAACCGTATGCCTGGCCAACCGAAAGGTCGATCTCGCCGCAGATCAGCAGCATCACGAGGCCGGCGGAGATAATGGCTGTGGCATAGGTGAACTCGGAGAGCGACCGAATGTTCCCGGAGCTCAAGAAAGCAGAATTGGCGGATTGAAAGTAGACGGCCAGCGCGATCGCGACAAAGAAGATCGACGCTTCCCGCTGCCTGAGCAGAAGCTCGGAGATGCGGCTTCCGAGCCCGGGGGACGAGCGGGCGCTTTCGGACGCGCCCACGTCCCCGCCGACTGCCTGCTTGGCCATCTACGAAGCGGGCTCTAGGAGCTTTTGCTCTTCGGAGTCTCCTTCGAAGCGCGAGGAATTCTCGAGATAGCCTGCGACGTTCTCCTGGGTGACGAACAGCAGCCCGGTGTTGGTGTCTGCCGGCCCGCTCAGGCCCCCGGACAGGTGCCACAGGTACATCTGGAAGACCGGGTAGAAACCCTGCAGATAGGGCTGCTGGTCGATCGTGAAGCTCAAGTGGCCTTCGTCGATGAGCTTGAGCGTCTCGGGAAGCAGGTCGTAGCCGCCGCCTACAACTCCTTTGTCCACGAGCCCGAACTTCTCCATCACCTGTGCGACGCCCTGAGTGCTGCCCGCGTCCACCGCGAACATTCCCTTCACGTCCTTGTGTCCGTTGTAGTAGGCCTCGATCTTCTGCAGCTCCTCGGGGAGCTCGGCGCCGGTTGTGATCTGCTGGGCTTCGATGGGTGCGCCGGATTCCTTGATGGCGTCGGCGGCGCCGTCGATCCGGGGCTGTATGTTGAGTTGCCCGGGAGTGGCGATGAACAGCGCCACGGGCCCCTCCTTGACCTCCTGGACGATGCGCTTGCCCATTTCGAAGCCGGACACATAGAGGTCCTGGCCGACATACGCCAGCCGGGCGGTGTCGCCGCCCGTGCCGTCGGCGTTGTAGGAGATCACCGGAATGCCCGCGTCGACGGCCTCCTGAATGGGCCCTCCCTGAGCGTCCGGGTCGATGACCGCAACCGCGATCCCGTCGGCGTCGCTTGTGACCGCGGTGTCGAACGAGTTCACCATCTCTTTGACAACGGCCGTCTCCGAGCCCGTCCATTGGAACTCGGTGCCGAGCATTGCGCTTGCGTCTTCGATTCCGTACTGGGTCGGGACGAAGAACGGGTTGGTCGTCACGTGATTGACGAACACGAAGTTGTACGCAGGGGTTTCGGGGAAGTTGCCTATCGACGCGCCCCCGGTGCTTGCGGAATCACCCTCAGCACCGCCGCCGGCCGGCGCCTCGTCACATGCGGCCGCGAGCAAAGGCAGAGACGCCAAGGCGCCGCCGAGGGCGGTCCTCCTGAGCATCTCGCGCCGGTTGAACCTGCTGCCCGACCCCATCCGGGCCCACTCCTTGCCGTCCACTCGGATTCGCCTCCCAACTAACGCACGGCCGGACCCATCCGGCCGCTGGTTCACCCCGTCCTCGCCCTAGTACCGGTATGTTATCCCCAGCACGAGGGCCAGTGCGAGCTATCGGTTC
>Ga0183260_10003488_pt1 | contig 12678 bp, 9 predicted proteins | sample AntDrymUQ4972206_2_FD_129768 | JGI IMG/M metagenome (GOLD analysis project Ga0183260, IMG submission 129768) | Polar desert sand microbial communities from Dry Valleys, Antarctica - metaG UQ497 (22.06) (version 2) (version 2) | ecosystem: Environmental > Terrestrial > Soil > Desert | place...
GGCCAGCGCCGCGATGGACACGGTCACCGAGTCGAGGCTGGCCATTGCCATGGCGCAGCAAGGGGGCATCGGCGTCATTCACAAGAACCTGTCGGTCGAGGAACAGGCGTCCGAAGTGGACCGTGTGAAGCGGTCGGAGAGCGGGATGATCGTGAACCCGATCACCCTCTCGCCGGTCAACCGCATCTACGAAGCGCTCGACCTGATGAAGAAGTACCGGATCTCGGGGGTGCCGATTACCGCCGACGGCAGCAAGGAGGGGAAGCTCGTCGGCATCCTCACGAACCGCGATCTGCGCTTCGAAACGAACCTCGACCGCCCGGTCTCCGAGATCATGACGAGCGACCCGCTCTTCACCGTGCCGGTGGGGACGACGCTCGAACAGGCCCGTGCGTTCCTCCACCGCCACAAGGTCGAGAAGCTGCTTGTCGTCGACGATCGGTTCATGCTCAAGGGCTTGATCACCGTCAAGGACATTCAGAAGATGATCAAGTACCCCAACGCCTGCAAGGACGGACTCGGCCGTCTGCGCGTCGGCGCGGCGATCGGGGTCGGCCGTGACGCCCTCGAGCGCGCCGAGGCGCTGGTGGGTTCCCACGTGGACGCGCTCGTGCTGGACACGGCCCACGGGCACTCGCAGGGGGTGCTCGACATGGTCGAGCGGATCCGGCGTCAATATCCGGATGTACAGCTCGTCGCCGGCAACATCGCCACTGCTGAAGCGACAGAGGCGCTCATCGGGCTGGGCGTGGATGCCGTCAAGGTGGGCATCGGCGCCGGATCCATCTGCACGACCCGCGTGGTCGCCGGCATTGGCGTTCCGATGATTACCGCGGTGGCCGAGTGCGCGCGTGCCGCGGCGCCGCACCGGATTCCGGTGATTGCCGATGGCGGGATCCGGTACTCGGGTGACATCACCAAGGCAATCGCGGTGGGTGCCAGCTGCGCGATGGTGGGGAGCTTGTTCGCGGGCACGGACGAAAGCCCGGGGGAGATGATTCTCTACCAGGGCCGGAGCTTCAAGGAGTACCGCGGCATGGGCTCACTGGGCGCGATGCGGCGCGGCAGCCGCGATCGGTACTTCCAGGACGAGTTCGACCTGGACGCCGCACCTGACGCCGCCGAGAAACTGGTGCCCGAGGGCATCGAGGGGCGCGTCGCGCACAAGGGCAGCGTCGCCGCGATGATTCATCAGCTCACAGGCGGCCTTCGTGCGGGCATGGGCTACTGCGGCGCCGCTGACGTCCCTTCTCTGCAGCGCGACGCCCGCCTCATTCGTGTGACTCCCGCCGGGCATCGCGAGGGGCACGTCCACGACGTGATCATCACGAAAGAAGCACCCAACTACCGCATCGAGTGACCGTCGGCGCGGGTGACCTCGATGCGGCGCTGATCGCCGCCCTCATCTTCGATTCGCACCTCACACGCGGCACGGGGACGTCGGCGCCAGCGCCCCGCCCACTCCACAGCCATGACCCCATCGGGTGAGAGCTCGTCGAGCCCCAGGTCGTCGACCTCAAGCGGCTCCAGCCGGTACAAATCCACGTGGTAGAGCGGAACGCGGCCGTGGTATTCCTGGATCAGGGTGAAGGTGGGGCTGGTCACTTCGTCGGGCGACCCCCCGAGACCGCGCGCCAGCCCCCGGACGAACGCGGTCTTCCCTGCCCCAAGCTCTCCGTACAGCAGGATGATGTCGCCGGGGCCCACGCTGCCGGCCAGCCGTTCCCCGACAGCCGCGGTCTCTTCTTCGCTGCCGGTGGTGAAAACCTGAGGGCTCACCTGCTCACTCGGCGCCCGGGGACGGACGGCGGCCGCTCAGGTCGAGCATCGCCTCGCCGAGACTTGCGGCCACATCCCCGGCAATGAGCGCAATCTGTCCTTCGTCGGCGGCGGCGCGATCTCCCGCTGCCCCGTGGAGGTAGACGGCCAGCTTGCAGGCGGCTTCGGCGTCGAGCAGCTGCGCGAGCCATGCGGCAAGCATCCCCGTGAGCAGATCGCCGGTGCCTCCCGTGGCCATCCCCGGATTTCCGGTGAGGTTGACGAAGGCGCGGCCATCCGGGCCGGCGACAATCGTACGGTGGCCCTTCAGCACCACGTAAAGTTTGTGAGCCGCGGCAAACGCACGGGCCTGCCCCAGGCGGTCGGCCTGCACCGCGTCGATCGTGCTGTTGACGAGGCGAGCCATCTCTCCGGGGTGCGGCGTGATGACCACATCGACACCATCCCGCCCCGCGAGCCGTTCAGGGTCACCAGTGAAGGCGTTCAGCGCATCGGCATCGAGCACGAGCGGCACGCCGGAGCGTTCGAGGAGACCCTGCACGAAGGCCGCCGTACCCGGTTGCCTCCCCAGACCAGGCCCGACGGCAATGACGTCGGCGTCGAGCTCCAGCACGCGGTCGAGCGCAGCGTAGTCGACGGTTCCGGCTGCGGTCTCCTCGAGCGGTTCCGTCATGTATTCCGCACCCATGGACGCCAGTATCGGAAGCGCGGAACGTGGGGTGGCGACGGTCACGAGACCAGCGCCGGACCGCAGGGCCCCGAGCGCGGTGAGGTGTGCCGCCCCGGTCCTGCCGATCGAGCCGGCCACGATCAGCACGCGCCCGAAATCCCCCTTGTGCGACTCGGAAGCACGCATCGGCAGAATGGCGCGCGTCCGTTCGCGCGTGAGGAGCTCCAGATGCGGCCCCTCGAGGTCGTCGAGCACCGGCAGCGGAATGCCGATGTCCGCGATGACGAGATCCCCCGCATGGTTGTCAGCCGGCGGGAAGACAAGCGGGATCTTGGGCGCAGCAAGCGTGACGGTCATCGAGGCTTCCACTGCCTCCCCTGCCACCTCCGCCGTGTCGGCCGACAGGCCCGTTGGCAGATCGATCGCCACGATGGGCGCCGGCAACTCGTTGATGTCGGCAACCACCGTCTCCAGCAGCCCGGTCAACCTCCCGCGAAAGCCGGTGCCAAGAATGGCGTCGACCACGAGATCGCATTCGGCGACCTCGCTGAAATGCAGCTCCCACTCCTGTGCGTTCGTCACTTCGATGACGGTCAGACCGAGCCGGCCGAGCACCTCGAGGTTGACGCGGGCGTCCCCTTTCACGTCTGCCACACTCCCGAGCAGAAACACGATCGTCTCGATGCCGCGTCCGGCGAGCGTGCGGGCAATCACGAATCCATCCCCGCCGTTGTTCCCGCGGCCGCAGAGGACGGCGACCCGGCTCGACGGCAGGGTGTCGAAAGCCGCCTCCATTGCCGCCACCGCCTGGCGTCCGGCGTTCTCCATCAGCACGAGCGCCGGGAGTCCGATGTCCTCGATCGTGCGCCGATCCGCCTCGCGCATCTGCGCCGTGTTGAGTACCCGCATCGGTCGGAGCGTAGCGCGGGTGCCGGAGTGCGGTCAATTGGGGTACGATCGACGTCGGCTCCGCACTGCGGGGGCCTGTTCGGCATGCAGTCCGTCCTCTGCGAACCCGCGCATGCGCCGGGTACCGGGGTTCGAGCCGGAAGAACACGGTCGTCATCGAGGAACGTACGCGCTATGGCCATCCGCGGTGCTGTCTACGTCAACGGGATCATCACGCCGGCGCACGAAGCTGTCGTCCCCGTCTACGATCACGGATTCATGTACGGGGAGGGCGTCTACGAAACCTTGCGCACGTACAACAAGGTGCCGTTTCTCTTCGACCTCCACACCCGAAGACTTCGGGCGTCCGCCGGTTACCTCAATCTGCGCGTGCCGTTCGACGATGAGGCCCTGGCGGGATGGATAGACGCGACGGTCGCCGCAGCCGGAGAAATGCGGGAAGCGTACATCCGGATCCTGCTGACGCGCGGTGTCGGGGAACTCACCTACGACATCGATGCCACACCCGCTCCTTCCCTGATCATCATCGTCAAACCGATTGAGGAGCCGCCGCAACGGGCGGAAACGGAGGGGATTCGCATTGCGCTGGTCTCCATCCTGAGGAACCATCCCGGCTCGGTGAACCCGATCATCAAGGCGAACAACCTGCTGAACAACGCCATGGCGATGCAGGAAGCGAACCGCCGTGGCGCGGAAGAGGCGCTGATGTGCAATTACCGTGGCGAGCTCACCGAATGTTCGCAATCAAACTTCTTCATGGTCCGGGAAGGGGCGATCCTGACCCCCCCGTCCACAGCAGGTCTTCTCGAGGGCATCACGCGGAAGTTCGTGCTGGAGCTGGCTCGTGACGAGGGGATTGAGACCCGTGAAGCGACGCTGATGCCGGAAGACCTGGAAACAGCAGGCGAAGCGTTCATCACAGGCACCACGCGCGAGGTCAGCCCGGTGACGAGGGTCGACGACCGGCCGATCGGAACCGGCAAGCCGGGCCCCACTTCGCTCCGCCTGCTGAAGGTCTATCGGAACCGCGCCTGGGCGACCCGGCCGGCAACCGCCACACGGTAGCGGCAGGCGCGAAGAGCGCGGGAACTCAGCTCGCGGCGCCGAGCTCTTCCTCGACGAACGATTCGATCGGCGGACACGCGCAGATCAAATTGCGATCGCCGTACGGGTTGTCGATCCGGCCGACGCTCGGCCAGAACTTCCCCTCGCGCAGGTACGGGAGCGGATACGCCGCCTGTTCGCGCGTGTAAGGGTGCGTCCAGGTGTCGGAGGTGACCTCTTCGGCCGTGTGCGGCGCGTTCTTGAGGAGGTTGTCGACAGGATCCGCTGTGCCGTCGAGCACCGCCTGGATCTCCTGCCGGATGGAGATCAGCGCGTCGCAGAACCGGTCGAGCTCGTCCTTCGACTCGCTCTCGGTCGGCTCGACCATGATCGTGCCGGCCACGGGAAACGAGACGGTCGGCGCGTGGAACCCATAGTCCATGAGGCGCTTCGCGACGTCCGTCTCTTCGATGGAGACGCCTCTGCCACGCTTGAACGGCCGCAGATCGAAGATCAGCTCGTGGGCGACGCGACCGTTGTGGTTCGCATACAGCTCGTCGTAGTGCCCCTCGAGTCGGGCCTTGATGTAGTTCGCGTTGAGGATCGCGTGACGGGTCGCCTCCGTCATCCCTTCCCCGCCGAGCATCCGGATGTACCCGTAGGAGATCAACAGGATGCTCGCGCTGCCCCAAGGGGCGCCGGCCACCGCGGGTATCGCGCGGGGATCCCCGGCGACGTCCACCAGCGCGTGCCCTGGCAGGTACGGCGCCAGGTGCGCCGCCACGCCGATTGGGCCCATGCCTGGACCTCCCCCGCCGTGAGGGATCGCAAACGTTTTGTGCAAATTCAGGTGACAAACGTCGGCCCCGATCGACGCGGGGCTCGTCAGCCCCACCTGGGCATTCATGTTGGCGCCGTCCATGTACACCTGCCCGCCGTGCTCGTGCACGACCGCGCAGATCTCCCGGATGTGCTCCTCGAACACCCCGTGCGTGGACGGGTAGGTCACCATCAGTGCCGAGAGCGTGTCCTTGTACTGGGCCGCCTTGGCGCGCAGGTCCGCAAGATCGACGTTCCCCTCGGCGTCGCAGGCGGTCACGACCACCCGCATCCCGGCCATCGTCGCACTTGCCGGGTTCGTGCCGTGTGCAGACGACGGGATGAGGACCACGTTGCGGTGGTCCTCGCCACTGTCGCGCTGATAGGCGCGGATCGTCATCAGCCCGGCAAATTCCCCCTGGGCCCCGGAGTTGGGCTGCAGCGACACGGCAGCAAAGCCGGTGATCCGGCAGAGTGCGTCCTCGAGCTCCCGGAAAATCTGGGTATACCCTTCGGCCTGATCGCGCGGCACGAACGGGTGCAGCCTGGAGAATTCCGGCCAGGTGATGGGCAGCATCTCGGCGGCCGCATTCAGCTTCATCGTGCAGGAGCCGAGCGGGATCATGGACGTGTCCAGCCCGACGTCTTTCCGCTCCAGACGCCGGATGTACCGCATCATCTTCGTTTCCGATCGATGCGCGTGGAACACCGGGTGGGTCAGATAGGGCGTGGTCCGGACGAGCGCCTCCGGCGCGTTGAGCACGAACGGCGCGCCCTCGCGGAACACCGCGGTCCCGCGGGTTCCGGCCACCTCCGCGAACACACAGACGATGTCGTTCACGTCGTCGATCGAGGTCGTCTCGTCGAGCGAGATGCCGATCCCCCCCCTGACGTACAGGAAGTTGATGCCCGCTGCCTCGGCGGCGCGCCGTATGCGGAGGCCGTCCGCGCCTTCGATGCGCAACGTGTCGAAGTAGGCGGCGTTCGCCTGACGCAGGCCCATCCCGGTGAGCGCCCCTTCGAGCGCACGCGTGAGGTTGTGCACGCGCTCGGCAATCGCGCGAATCCCCTCGGGGCCATGGAACACCGCGAACATGGCCGCCATGTTGGCCAGCAGCGCCTGCGCCGTGCAGATGTTCGACGTGGCCTTCTCGCGCCGGATGTGCTGCTCGCGAGTCTGCAGCGCCATCCGGTATGCCCGCCGGCCATGCGCGTCAACCGAAACCCCGATGATGCGTCCGGGAGCCTGGCGCAGGAAGGCCTCGCGCGTGGCAAGAAAGGCCGCGTGCGGCCCCCCGTAGCCGAGGGGCACGCCGAAACGCTGCGAGTTGCCCACCACAGCGTCAGCCCCCATCTCGCCAGGGGGCGTGAGCAGGGCCAGCGCCAGCAGATCGGTTGCGACTGCCACCAGGAGTCCGGTTTCATGGGCGCGGGTGAGAATCGGCCGGATGTCCGTCACCTCACCGTGGGAGTCGGGGTATTGGAGCAGCATGCCGAACGCGCTCTCGAGCACATCCTGCGGGATGACGGAGAGGTCACCGATGACAAGCTGGATGTTCAGCGGCTCCGCACGGCCACGCAGGACGTCGATCGTGTGCGCGAAGCACCGCTCCGACACGACGAACACACTCTCCCGCCCGGCCGGCGCCTTCTTCGCCTGCAGCCGATGGAACATGGTCATCGCCTCGCCAGCGGCGGTGGCCTCGTCGAGGAGCGATGCGGTTGCGACCTCCATCCCGGTGAGATCGCGAATGGCAGTCTGGAAGTTCAGCAGCGACTCGAGTCGGCCCTGCGCGATCTCCGCCTGGTACGGTGTATAGGGGGTGTACCAGCCCGGGTTTTCGAGGACGTTCCGGAGAACCACTGCCGGGGTGACGCAGTCATAGTAGCCCTGTCCGATATAGGAGCGGGCGACCCGGTTACGCGCCGCAATCCCGCGTAAACGACGGAGATACTCGTCTTCCGACTCGCCGGCCGGCAGATCGAGGGGAGGTTTCAGACGGATATCAGGCGGAATGGTCTGGTCGATGAGCCCGTCGAGAGAGGGAGCACCGACCGCGGCCAGCATGGCGGCACGCTCGCGCGCGTCCACTCCGATGTGCCGTATCTGGAAGCTTCCCGGCTCCTCCCCCCCCGCCCGCCTGGGAAGCAACCGCTCGGCCGTGTTCTGTGGGTTCATTGCGTGAGTTCGGTATATTGCCCCGCATCGAGCAGATCGCTCTGATCCGCCGCGTCGGCTACTTTGACAACGATCATCCAGGAGTCGTGCGGCTCGCGGTTGACGGTCTCCGGGCGCTGTGCCAGGGCGGTGTTCACTTCCGTAACCTCTCCGGATACCGGGCTGAAGAGTTCAGACACCGCCTTGACTGACTCGATGGTGCCGAAGACCTCCCCCTTCTTCAGGGTTCGCCCGACCTCGGGCAATTCCAGGTACACCACATCTCCGAGCTGCTTCTGGGCGTAGTCAGTGATGCCGACCCGTGCCTCGCCACCCTCGACGCGCACCCACTCGTGGTCCTTCGTATATTTCAGTTCGGACGGATACATCCAGCACACTCCTCGACACCTGAGGCATTCCTGCGCCCCGCGCTGCACGCGTGCGGCGTCACCGGCTAAAGACGACGAGCCGGGGGGCCGGATTCAGGGCCGCACCCGTAGGTTCATCTGGGCCGTTTGTAGAACGGCATGGGCACCACGCGGGCACGGACACGCCGGCCACGCACGTCAATCTCGAGTTCCGTCTCTGGCGCCGTGTGGGAGGCGGGCACGTACGCCATTCCAATGGCCTTCTTGATGAAGGGGGTCTGCGTTCCGCTGGTCACGACACCGGACTTCCGTCCATCGATATAGACCTCATGACCATGCCGCGCGATCCCGCGCTCGAGCACCTCGAAGCCGACGAGCTTTCGCGTGACCCCGTCGGTCTTCTGCCGGCGAAGCGCCTCGGCACCGGTGAATGTCTCCTTGTTCCAGCCCACGATCCACCCGAGATCCGCCTCGAGCACGGTCGTCGTCTCGTCGATGTCGTTGCCGTAGAGGCGCATCGCAGCCTCCAGACGGAGGGTATCGCGGGCGCCGAGGCCTGCCGGAACGAGCCCGGCCCCGCGGCCGGCTTGCAAGATTGCATCCCAGACACGCTCAGCCGAAGCCGGCGGCACGAACACCTCGAACCCGTCCTCCCCCGTATACCCGGTACGCGAGATGGTGCCGGCAACGCCGGCCACCTCGCCAGTGGTGAACCAGTAGTACTTGATCTCCTCCAGGTTCACGCCGGTCAGCGTCTGAAGCACCTCGCGGGCAGCCGGCCCCTGCACGGCCAGCAACGCGTACCTCGAACTGGTATTCACCACGACAACATCGCCGAGGGTGGAGAGGGCGTGGCTGATCCAGGCGACGTCCTTCGCCACATTCGACCCGTTCACGACGAACATGAAATGTTCGTCAGTCAACTTATACGTCAGCACATCGTCCACGAACGTGCCGTCGGGAGTGGTGAGCGCGGAATACTGGGCCTGGTTGCGGGAGAGCCGCGAGGCGTCGTTGCTGGTGATCTGCTGAACGGCGCGGAGGGCGTCCGTGCCGGCAATTTCCACCTGCCCCATGTGGCTCACGTCGAAGAGCCCCGCGCGGGTGCGGACCGCGATGTGCTCGTCGGCCAGGCCCGTGTATTCCACGGGCATGTCCCAGCCGCCAAAGTCGACCATGCGCGCGCCAAGCGCCCGATGCCGGGCGTTCAGCGGCGTCTTCTTGAGGCTACCTGGAGCAGCTTGAGCCATCGAGGGATGCAGCGGGTTCCGCAGGCCAGCGCCGGTGCAGCTGACCCAACAGTCAACGGTACTATGCCCCTCGGCTGGCGGTCAAGAAATGGGCGGACGAGCTGTTTGCCGTGGTAACAGAACCGTGCACGCAGACAGGGTGGTCAGCCCGGTGCGTGCACGGTGTGCAGGCTATTTCGATTGCTGGTCAGGCCGCTGCGCCAGCGAGCCGTTGGGCCGCCGGAACAGCACGACGAGCAGGGCAGCTCCCAGAATTGCGACTGCCACCCAGGGTCCCTGCAGGCTCGTCCATGTGCGCGACACGAGCACGTACAGGAACAGCCCCAGGATCAGCCCCATGAACACGTCGGCCGTTACGGTGAACACACGCATGTCAGCTCCCCTAATGAGGCAGGTTGGACATCGGAGAAACGCACTTCAGGTATTCGAACCACGCCGATTCCGATCGCATCAGCCAGATACCGTTGCAGGACAGGCGCTGTATCGGCGCCCACCACCAGGGGTCGTCCCTGGACTCATCCATACAGGTCTGCAGCTCGCCCCATGCCCCGGTGAGCTCGACGGTGTAATTCGACCAGCAGGACCCGTTGCCTCCGCCGCCGATCTGCCGCAGCAAGCCGCGATGCTTCGCGACGAACCGGTCGGACAGCCGCCGGGGGGCCTCGATGTCGCCGACGAGCGACGCCACGAAGGCCGCGACCGACAGCAGTGACATCTCCGGCGCCTCGAGGTCGCTTTCCGCCTCGAGCTCGGACAGCAACATCTTCGTCGCGAACACCGCGGCAGACCCGCCCAGGAGCTGCTGAAGTGATTCCATCGCCTGGGCCGAGTCAATGACGATGGTGCGGCCGTTGCGCGTGACGGTGACCGCTTCCGGCGATACCGTGAGGTTGACGACATCGGATCCGGCGCGGAGCTCCGTGACGATTTGCTGTGGCTCACGGAACGACCGTTTCCGCACCTGCAGCTGTCTGTATCCGGCCACCATCCATGCGGACTTGCTGTCCTGCCCCCCTGTGATCGTCGGTCTGCGTCCCCCTTGCGCCGCCGGCTTCTGGGCCTGTGCGGCAGACGGCCTGGACTCCGCCACGTGCGGCAGTCCGATCATGAACACTCCCACCAGAATGCTGGTGGCGCCTCGCCGTGCCAAAACTCCCATCTGACACCTCCATCATCGATCCCTTGCTGGGATCGTGGAGACCCGGCACTGCGACCCCTTCGGCCCTCACGGCCGCCCTGCCCTTCCGGGACAATTTGCCGGAGGCACCCGGCACAGCGACCCCGCTGCTCATTCCTCACGCACCCCACGTTCTTGTGTTCGGTTGCCGGATGACCACCGAGACCACCCGCACCGCAACGCCCGCGTCTCGGAAAACCAGCCGCTCGTCGTTCCGTGCTTCGCGGGAGCGAACGGGCTGCCCGCCGGCTGAACGCTCTTGAGCGTCCTCAATCTTCAACGCCCACGCGCCTGTGCGCGCCTCCCCCGGGTGTTTCGAAACAGTCCCGCCATGTCACCCCAGTACACGGTCGTCCTGTCCGCGGGCCTGCGTGCCCGCGCTTATCGCAACGTGCGAGGTGTGAAGCGCGTGCTCACGTGCGTCTCTCACGGCAGTTCGGGTCCCGCGGCACCCTGGCGCTTCGGGCGATATCGCAGGTACCCCTGCAGGGTGTGATACGAGATGCCCAGTTCACGACACGCACGCCGCTTGTTGCGCTCGCATCGCTCGAGCACCAGCCGCGCGTACCGGCTCCCCCACTCGCGCATGGTTTCCCTGCCCAGCAGCGCAGGTGCAATGACCTCCTGATAGCCCCCCAGGAGGGCCGGAGGCAAGTCTTCGATATCGAGACAATCCGAGGCCGCGAAAGCAACCGTGCGTTCCATCACGCGTTCGAGCTCGCGCACGTTACCGGGCCACTGGTAGGCCGTGAGCGCGTCGGTGGCCGCCTGCGAAAGCTTGAGCGGTCTGGCACCTCGAAGGCGCTCGAGGAAGTACCGGGCGAGCTCCGCAACATCCTCGCACCGCTCTCTGAGCGGCGGCACCTGCACTTCGACTCCCTGCAGGCGGTAGAACAAGTCGGTCCGGAACCGGCCGTCCGCCACCAGGCCGACGAGAGGTCTGTTCGTGGCCACGACGATCCTGATGTCCACCCGGCGCCCCCCTACTCCGCCGACGCGTTCGATCGAGAGATCCTGGATGGCTCGGAGTAGCTTGGCCTGGGCAGCCACCGAGAGGTCGGACACTTCGTCCAGGAAGAGCGTCCCCTCGTGTGCATGCTCGAATTTGCCTCGTCGGCCTCGCACGCCGGTGGCCGTGCGGTCTTCGATCCCGAACAGCTCCGCCTCCAGCAGCGTTTCGACGATGGCCGCGCAGTTGACTGCTACGAAGGGCCCGCGGCGCCGGCGACTGAGCTCGTGGATCTGCCGTGCGACGAGCTCCTTGCCCGATCCGGACTCCCCCTCGATCAGGATCGTGAAGTCGTTTCCGGCCACTCGCTCTATGCGGTCCCTGACGCGACGGATGGCGTCGCTCGAGCCGATCAACGGTGCCGCGCCATCGGGAGCGCGCCTCCCGGCCGCTGTGGCCCTGTGCCCGTTCGCGCGCTCCAGTTCGAGGAGAATGGCCGCGAGCTGTGTCGCGGCGTCCACCAGTTGCGATGCCCACGGGTCGAGCGTGCGAGGACCATCGAAGCACGCTTCGAGCCGCGCGCGGCCGTCCGTCCACAGGGGCACGTCGAAGCAGGCGACGTGTGGCGGCGGGGGCAGCAGCGCGATGGGGTCCTCACGGAGGAGTACCGTTCGGGCCTGCAGCGCGGCCCGCAGCTCCTCTTCCAGGCGCTCGCGCGCCATACGTGGTTCCCGGACCAGGGACGCCCCTGACGTGACTGCGGCGAGCAGCGTGCCGGCTCCACGCCGCCGATCCGGCGCACGACCGAGCGGACCGGTTGCCGCTGTCGATCCAAACACGAGCTCCCGTCCAGGCATCCGACCTCCTTCACACGTGGTATGCGGGGTGCTAACCAAGGAGGATGCCAGCGGACGAGCGGCAGAAATGTTCGGCATTTATGCGGTCCTCTTACTTTGGCGAGACGAAGTTCCGTGGTTTCTGGGTAGCGAGTTCCCGCCACCCAGCCTGCGGGTCGATCCCGTGCGAGCACGAACTACCCGAGCGGGTCGCGGGTTCCCGCCACTCTCGGTACCGAGGGCGGCAACTTCTTTTCGCCGTTCGTTGTTGATGACGCGAGGGAGAGCAAGGGGACTGCCGCTGCAGGATTCCGTGAACCTGTCAGCGGATGTCACGGCAGCGGAGGGACTTCGGCGCCACCGGCGCTTCCAAATGTTGGGTCGATGGTGAGGAGTGATGGAGGGGAGGACAACTGGGGGAGCCGTTCCGGCCGGAGGCGGCACAGCATCCGGCGGTCAGCGTCGGAGCTTTGGCCATGATGCTTCACGCTGCCGTGCTGAGCCTCCACTGTCGGACCCGACAAGCGGATGCCCGGCGGGTGTTGAATCAGGGCCACATTCCGAGGGGCGCAACCGTACGGTTCCGCAAACGCCTGCGGTGGTCCTCGTCATCACCCCGCCACGCCGCACTCGGCGGATGTGCACGTAAGCTTCCTCGGTCCGTAGACAGTCCCCTATTGGACTGCGACCGTTCAGGAGCAGTCCGTGCGGAAGTCACA
>Ga0183260_10003489_pt1 | contig 12678 bp, 15 predicted proteins | sample AntDrymUQ4972206_2_FD_129768 | JGI IMG/M metagenome (GOLD analysis project Ga0183260, IMG submission 129768) | Polar desert sand microbial communities from Dry Valleys, Antarctica - metaG UQ497 (22.06) (version 2) (version 2) | ecosystem: Environmental > Terrestrial > Soil > Desert | place...
CACCTCCGGGGGTGCCGGAAGGCCAGGCGCGTCAACGCCGACCTTCAGATGGAAGAACCTGACGGTCCCTTCCAAGCACCTCCGGAGGTGTCCGTGAAGGACTACCTCAGGTCATATCAGCTGCGGCACATCCGTTGCTCTAAGCGACGAGGCCCAGGCGGCGCAGCTCGACGGTGAGGTCGTGCGGGTTGGTCGACGCGGCCATCGCGTCCTCGAGCGTCACGACGCCGTCGCGGATCAGCGCGACAAGGTGCTGGTCGAAGCTCTGCATGCCGTAGTAGGCGCCCTCGGCGACCAGGGACGGGATCAACGACGTCTTGTCCGGGTCGGCGATCGCCTCGGCGATGCGGCCGGTGTTGACCGCCACCTCCATCGCGACGCAGCGGCCCTCGCCGTCGGCGCGCGGGACGAGGCGCTGGCAGAGGATGCCGCGCAGCGAGCTGGCCATCGCGAGGCGGATCTGCTTCTGCTCGTGCGGCGGGAAGAAGTCGATGACGCGGTTGATGGTCTCCGCCGCGTCGGTGGTGTGCAGCGTCGACATGACGAAGTGACCGGTCTCCGCGGCGGACAGCGCCGCCTTGACCGTCTCCATGTCGCGCATCTCGCCGACGAGGATGACGTCGGGGTCCTGCCGCATCGCGGCACGCATCGCGACCTGGAAGTCCTCGGTGTCGACCCGGACCTCACGCTGGTTGATCATCGCCAGCTTGTCGAAGTGCAGGACCTCGATCGGGTCCTCAATCGTGACGACGTGCACCTCGCGGTGCTCGTTGATGTGGTCGATCATGCCGGCGAGCGTCGTCGTCTTGCCCGACCCGGTCGGGCCGGTGACGAGGACTAGCCCGCGCGGCTCGAGCGCCAGCGAGGCGAGCACCGGCGGCAGGCCGAGGTCGCTCAGCGGGATCGCGCCGACGCTGACCCGCCGGAAGACGAGGCCGGCCGAGCCGCGCGAGCGGAACGCGTTGACCCGGAAGCGGCCCACGCCGGGCGACGAGTAGGCGAAGTCCGCCTCGTTGGTACGGCGGAAGCTGTCCACCAGGTCGGCGCGGAGGACCTCCTGCACCATCGCCTCGGTGTCGGCGCCGGTCAGGTTGCGCGTCTGCAACTTGCGCAGTCGGCCGTCGATGCGCACGCGCGGGGGCGAGCCGACCTTGCAGTGCAGGTCGGACCCGCCGGACTCGACGAGCGCCTTGAGGAACGGCTCGATGGTGTTCGACACGCTTCTGACTCTCCTGGTTCGCGTCTACGGCCCGACCACCGTACGCCGAGACCGGCAATGCCCTCAGGAGGTGTTTCGGCGGCGACAGGACCCGCCTTGACTGCTCCCGATGGCTGTTCCGAGCGTACGGGCGCTACTCGACGACGGCGATGACGTCGCCCTCCTGGACGACGTCGCCCTCGGCCACCTTGAGCTCGGCGACCTTCCCACCCTGCTCGGTGATGACCGGGATCTCCATCTTCATCGACTCGAGGATGACGAGGGTGTCGCCTTCGGCCACCTCGTCACCGGCGGCGACGAGGACTTTCCAGACGTTCGCGACCATCTCGGCGACGACTTCCTCGGCCACGGCAGCTCCCTCTGTCTCGACGGTTCCGGCATCCTTTCACCCGCTCCGACGTACGGGGCAAAGCGCACCAGCACGCGCACCGGTGGTCGGCGACGGAGTCCTAGCGACCGGTCCAGGTGGGCTTGCGCTTGGCGAGGAACGCGCCGACGCCCTCGGCCGCGTCCTGCGTGGTGGCGAGCAGCGACAGCTGCGCCTGCATGGCATCCAGCGCGACCGGCAGGCTCGCGTCCAGCGCACCGCGGAATGCCGCCTTGCCCAGCCGTACGGCGACCGGCGGCTTGTCCGCGATCGACGCGACGAGCTCGTCTGTCACGGCGACCAGATCCGCCGCGGGTACGACCCGCGACACGAGGCCCATGGACAGCGCCTCGTCGGCGGGGACCCGGCGGCCGGTGAGCATCATCTCCATCGCCTGCTTCGGGCCGGCGTGCCGGCCGAGCAGCGCCGAGACCATGAACGGCCACAGCCCGAGGTCGACCTCCGGCAGACCGAACTTCGCGTCGTCGGCGGCGACCACGACGTCGCACCCCAGCACGAGCCCAACCCCGCCGGCGAGGCAGAGCCCTTGGACGCGCGCGACCACCGGCACCGGGCAGTCGGCGAACGCGAGGATCACCTCGCGCAGCAGTCCGCGGCCCTCGTGCACCTCGAGACCGGTGGTGTCGGGTGCCATCGCCACCAGGTCCGCGCCGGAGCAGAAGACCCGGTCACCCGCGCTCGTGACGAGGACCACCCGGGCCTCGCCGACGTCGGCGAGGGCCGCGAGCATCCCGCGAAGGATGTCGCCGCTGAGCGCGTTGCGCTTGTCCTCGCGGTCGATGTGCAGGCGCAGCACCGCGCCGTCGCGGCTGACCGCCAGGTCGCTCACTTCGTCCCCCGCATCCGGCCGACCAGGCCGGTGTCGTAGTCGCCGGACACGAACTCCGCGTTGTCGAAGAGCTCGAGGAAGAACGGGAGGTTGTTCTTCGGTCCCTCGATGGCGAACCCGGCGACCGCTTCCCGCGCCCGGACCAGCGCCTCGGCACGGGTCGCCGCGTGGACGCACAGCTTGGCCATCAGCGGGTCGTAGTGCGGCGTGACGGTGTCGCCCTCGGCGTACCCGGAGTCGACGCGTACTCCGTCGCCGGTCGGCTCTCGCCACACCGTGATCTCACCGGGCCCGGGCAGGAACCGCTTGGGGTCCTCGGCGTACACCCGCATCTCGATCGCGTGGCCGGAGACCGTGATCCCGTCCGGGTCGAAGCCGGGAGGCATGCCGGCCGCGACGCGCAGCTGCTCGGCGACGATGTCGATGCCGGTGACCAGCTCAGTGATCGGGTGCTCGACCTGCAGCCGGGCGTTCATCTCGAGGAAGATGAAGTCGCCGTCGGCGACGAGGCACTCGACGGTGCCGGCGTTGCGGTAGCCGACCGCCTCGCCGGCTCGGACCGCACCGGCCAGCATCCGGGCGCGCAGCGCGTCATCAACGCCCGGAGAGGGGGTCTCCTCGAGCACCTTCTGGTGCCGACGCTGCACCGAGCAGTCGCGTTCGCCGAGGGCGACGACCCGGCCGTCGGAGAGGCCGAGGATCTGCACCTCGACGTGCCGGGCGCGCGGCAGGTAGCGCTCCAGCAGGATCGCCGGGTTGCCGAAGAAGCGCTCGGCCCGGGTGCGCGCGGTCTCGAACGCCGCGCGCAGGGCGTCCTCGTCCTCGGCGACCGCCATGCCGATGCCGCCGCCGCCGGCGCTCGCCTTCACCATGAGCGGGTAGCCGATGTCCCTCGCGGCCGCGATCGCCACCTCGACGTCGGAGAGCGGCTCGAGCGTGCCGGCGGCGATTGGTACGCCGGCCGCGGCCATGAGGTTGCGGGCGTTGATCTTGTCGCCCATCGCGGTGATGGAGTCCGGCGACGGGCCGATCCACACCAGGCCAGCATCGATCACCTGCTGGGCGAAAGCGGCGTTCTCGGACAGGAAGCCGTAGCCCGGGTGGATCGCCTGGGCGCCGCTCTGCTTGGCCGCCTCGATGATCTTGAGCCCGTCGAGGTAGGACTCGGCCGGCGGGGCCGGGCCGAGGAGGATCGCGTCGTCGGCGTCGCGCACGTGCTGCGCCTTCGCATCGGCCTCGGAGAAGACGGCGACCGCCTTGATGCCGAGCAGCTGCGCGGAGCGGATCACGCGGCGCGCGATCTCGCCTCGGTTGGCCACGAGGATCGTCTCGAACACGTCTCGCCCTCCTGCGCCGCCGGGGAGCTACCGTGGCTGGGACGACGCCGGGGCAGCCTATCGAGGCTCCGGCGCGCCCGACGGCGACGGCGAGGAGGACGCGACATGCCCGTGGTGGTCCTCGTCGTGGTCGCCGCGGTTGTCGCCGGCCGGCTGCGCGGCGGGTCGCTGACCCGGCTGTCCACCCTCGCGCTGCCGGGCTGGCAGCTCGTCGCGCTCGCGGTGGCTGCCCAGGGTGGCGGCGCGCTCGCTGTCGCACGGGGCGCGCCGGGGTCGGCGTACGCCGTCGCGCTGGTCGTCTCGGCGCTGCTGGTCACCGGGTTCGTCGTGCTCAACCGCGGCCTCGCGGGGATGTCTCTGGTCGCGGCGGGCTTCGCGCTCAACGCTCTCGTCGTGTCGGCCAACGGCGGCATGCCGGTCTCGCTGTGGGCGGCGGCGAGGGCGGGGATCCAGGTCGCGCCGATCGTGTCGGGGTCGGGCCGGCACGAGGTCGCCGGTGCCGCGACACGGCTTCGCCCGCTGGGCGACGTCGTACCGGCGCCACTGCCGTGGTCGCCGCTGTCCAGCGTCCTGTCCCCCGGCGACGTGGTCCTGAGCGCCGGGCTCGGCGTGCTGGTGTCGAGCGCGATGGCACCGCCGCCGGGCACCCGGCGCCGGCGTCAGACCAGGTCGTGGGCCAGCGCGTAGAGGACCGCGGTGAGCGAGAGCCCGTCCGGCATCGCAGCGTCCCGCACGATCTCGCGCACCCGGGCGACCGGGACCCACTCGACCTTCTCCGACTCCCCCGGGTCGGTCGGCTCACCGACGTACGTCGCGCCCTCGGTGATGAACAGGTGGTGGCGCTGGTCGCTGATGCCGTTCGACGGGTTGTAGGTGACCAGGTGGGAGATGGCTCCGGGTGTCCACCCGGTCTCCTCGAGCACCTCCCGGCGTACCGCCTGCTCCGGCGTCTCCCCCTCGTCGATCCGACCGGCCGGGATCTCCCAGCCCCAGGTGTCGGTGATGAACCGGTGCCGCCACAGGAGCAGCAGGCCGCGGTCCGGGTCGTGGACGACGGCCCCGGCCGCCTTCTGCGGCATCCGTACGACGTGGTGCTCGAACCTCGCTCTCCCGGGGACCTCGACATCCGCGAGGGCGAGATTCACCCACTCGCTGGTGTAGAGGGTGCGCTCGCCGTGAACGGTCCATCGCATCCGGCGACGGTAGCCCCCGTCGCGGTGTGGGAGCCCGTCGCGGTGTGGGAGCATGGTCCCCGACATCGACCGGAGGTGCTCATGGCCCGCAAGGCACGCAAGCGCAAGGCCCGCAAGAAGAACAAGGCGAACCACGGTCGTCGGCCCAACGCCTGACGCCCCCCCTCCCCCCCCCGAACTATGACCGTATCTCCGATCAGAGCCGGGAAGGATCGGTCATTGTTCGGAGGGTGAAGGCGGCTACCGGGCCTGGCGGATCGACTCCACGGTCGCCTGGATCCCGTCGGTGAGCGATGTGAACGGCTCCCAGCCGACCGCCCGGGCGGCGCCGCAGTCCAGCGCGATGGCGCGCAGGTCGCCGGTGCGGGCCGGGGCGTACTCGGGGTCGTCCGCGGCGCCGGTCGCCTTGGCCACGAGGGTGTGCAGCTCGCGGTCGGTGGTCTGGATGCCGGTGCCGATGTTGAGCCGCCGCCCGCTCGCCGTGACCGACTCGCAGGCGAGTACGAACGCCTGGACGACGTCGTCGACGAACACGTAGTCGCGGGTGTTGCCGCCGTCGCCGAAGACCTTCGTCGGCTTCCCGTCGAGCATCGCGCCGGCGAAGATCGCGATGACACCTGCCTCGCCGTGCGGGTCCTGCCGAGGTCCGTAGACGTTGGCCAGCGCCAGGCTGGTGTAGTCGAGGCCGTACATGCTCTGGAACGCGTGCAGGTAGAGCTCGCCGGCGGCCTTGCCGGCGGCGTACGGCGACCCGGGCGCCGGGCGGCTGCGCTCGCTGACCGGCAGCTTCTCCGGGGTCCCGTAGATCGAGCCGCCGCTGCTGGTGAACACCACCTTGCGCACGCCGTGCGTGCGGGCCGCCTCGAGCAGGTTGATCGTGCCGAGGACGTTGAGCCGCGCGTCGAGCAGCGGGTCGGCGACGCTGACGCGTACGTCGATCTGCGCGGCGAGGTGGCAGATCACCTCCGGCTTCGCCTTCGCCACGATGCCGGGCAGGGCCGGGTCGGTGACGTCGGCTTTCACGAAGGTGAACTCCGCCGTACCGGCGGTGTTGGCCGCCCGCGCCTCGGCGAGGTTCTCCAGTCGCCCGCGCGACAGGTCGTCGAGCCCGGTGACCTCATGGCCCTCCGCGAGCAGCCGGTCCACAAGGGTCGAGCCGATGAACCCGGCCGCGCCGGTGACGAACATCCTCATGTCGCCGACCCTACCCACGTCCCTCTTTTCGACCCCACGACCACTTTCGAGTCCCGAGATCTGGTCACCCAGTCGAAAAGATGCGGGTTCCGAGCGGGGTCAGTCGGTGCGGAACTCGACGGTGGTGATCTCCAGCCGGACCTCACGCAGGCGGGTCATCACGCGTGACTTGAGCTCGTCCGGTGCGGTCTCGCAGCCGCACTTGCGGGCGAGCAGCCGCTTGAAGTCCTCTTCCAGGCCGTACTCACGCAGGCACGGCGCACAGTCCTTGAGGTGCGCCCGCACCTCGGCGCAGTCATCGTCCTCCATCTCGCCGTCGAGGTAGAGGTAGACCGCCTCGATGACCTTGCCGCAGTCGACGTGCGGCGTCCCACAGCTCATGCCTGCGCCCCCTCGGTCGAGGACCGCACGATGCCGCGCTCGAGCGCGTAGTCGTACAGCGCCTTCTGCAGCAGTTTCCGTCCCCGGTGCAGACGCGACATCACGGTGCCGATCGGCGTACCCATGATCTCCGCGATCTCCTTGTACGAGAAGCCCTCGATGTCGGCGTAGTAGACCGCCATCCGGAAGTCGTCGGGCAGCGCGGCGAGCGCGTCCTTGACGTCACTGTCGGGGAGGTGGTCAAGCGCCTGCGTCTCCGCGCTCGGCAGCCCGGTCGAGGTGTGCTCGGCGGCCCGCGCCAGCGACCAGTCCTCGATCTCGTCGACGCCGTGCTGCTTCGGCTCGCGCTGCTTCTTGCGGTAGATGTTGATGTAGGTGTTGGTCAGGATCCGGTAGAGCCACGCCTTGAGGTTGGTGCCCTCCTGGAACTGGTGGAAGGCCGCGAACGCCTTGACGAAGGTCTCCTGCACGAGGTCCTCGGCGTCGGCCGGATTGCGGGTTAGGCGCAGCGCAGCGGAGTAGAGCTGGTCGAGGAAGGGCAGCGCGGTGCGCTCGAAGCGCTCACTCCGCTGCTCGAGGGTCTCCTCGACGGCACTCACCTCCAGACGGTGTCCGGAGGTTACGTCATCGGCGACCACGTCGTCGCGGTCGAGGCAGGCGAGCACGTGCGGCACAACGCCGGGAGTACGACGACTCATTCCGCCACGGGCGCGGCACCCGCCTAAGATCACCGTCATGGGCGACTTCCATCCGGCGACGGAGGAGTACCTCGAGACGATCTTCGAGCTCGAGGAGGCGGGGATCCCGCCGATGCGCGCCCGCATCGTCGAGCGGCTCGGAGTCTCCGCGCCGAGCGTGTCCGAGACCGTCGCCCGGCTCGAGCGCGAGGGCTACCTCGTGCTCGGCGCGGACCGGCAGATGCGGCTCACCGTCACCGGCCGGGCGTACGCGACGTCGATGGTCCGCCGCCACCGGCTGGCCGAGCGGCTGCTCGTCGACGTGCTGAAAGTGCCGTGGCACCAGGTGCACGAGGAGGCGTGCCGGCTCGAGCACGCGATCAGCGAGAGCCTCGAGGCGCACCTCGTCGAGCTGCTCGGCGACCCGGGCAGCTGCCCGCACGGCAACCCGATCCCGGGGTCGGCCAACGAGGTCCCGATCGAGTACGCCGTCCCGCTCTCGGACGCGGCGTACGGCGAGCCGATGCGGGTCAGCCGCATCGACGAGGCGCTCGAGTCGGACACCGCGGGGCTGCGGCTGCTCGAGGAGAACGGGCTGACGCCCGGCGCCCGGCTCACCGTGGCGTCGCGCGCCGACGACTCGGTGCAGGTGACCGCTGACTCGGGGTCGGTCGCCCTGCCGATGTCGGTCGCGTCGCGCGTCTACGTCGCGGCGGTCTGAGCCACCACCCACGCGGTCACGACCTCGGTCACCTCGGCGAGGTTCTGGACCGTCGTCCGTGCCTCGGCGCGACGGGCGACGAACGAGTGGTCGCCACCGGCCACCGCGTGCACAGCGCCGGCGAGCCCCCGCATCGCCTGCTCGACCGCCCGCGGCGGGCCGAAGACGTCCCGCTCCCCCTGGCAGACCAGCACCGGGCAGCCGGCCAGCGCCAGCTCCTCGGCCCGCGACCGCTCCGGCCGGCCGGGCGGCCGCAGCGGGAAGCCGAGCGCGACGACGCCGACGGCGGACACCGACGACGCTATGCGGCAGGCGACCCTGGCGCCGCTGCTCTTGCCGCCGAGCACGAGCGGCAGACCAGCGAGGACGGCCGTCGCGCGCAGCGCCTCGACCACGTCGTACGCCGCCTCGTCGAGCTGCGCGGCCGGCGCCGGCGCACGTCGCCCGGCCACCCGGTACGGCTGGTCGAACCTGGTCACGACGAGGCCGGCCGCGACCAGCCCCTCGGTCACCGCGACGAGCGACACGGCGCTGCTGTCGCCGCCGGCACCGTGGCCGAGCAGCACGAGGCCACGGGGGTGCGCGGCGGCATCAGGGGTGCCAGGGGCGCAGGGGGTCGAGACGTGGATCCGAGCGTCGCCGCGTCGCGTCGCGACGAGGCTGGTGGCGACGGTCAGCGACGCTGCCGCAGCCAGACGTCGCGCATGGTGCGCCGCTCCTCCGGGGTCGTCGCGCCCCAGACGCCGTCGCACTCGCCGGACTCGAGCGCCGCGGCGAGGCAGGGGCCGACCACCGAGCACTCGTGGCAGATCTCCATCGCCGGCCCGGGGTCCTCGGCCGCGTTGGGGAAGAAGACCTCGGGGTCGTGCCGCAGGCACTCGCCCCGGCTGCGCCAGTCGGGCTCTGGGATGCGCTGACCCTGTGCGGCACGGAACCGCGGGTCGCGGCGGATGACGCGGGTGACCTCTGGGGCCAGGGGCTGTCGGCTCATCGAGCGTGCTCCATCGTCGATTGGCATTCCACACAGCGGGCCGCCTCGGGGCGGGCGTCCAGCCGCTCGTCGCTGAGCTCGGACCCGCAGTCCAAGCAGATGCCGAAACTGCCGTCGTCGAGCCGGGCCAGCGCCTGCACGACCTCGGACCGCTGCTGGTCCACGACCGAGCGCACGGCGGCCTCGGTCCCCTGATCCGTGAGCTCCGACGCCGCCTCGGCCGGGTGCTGGTCGAGGTGGCTGAGCTCGCCGGAGTCGCGGGCAGCAGCCGGGTCGACGGCGGGCGCGGACTCGTCGAGCTCGCGGAGGAGCACGTCGAGCCGTTGCCGGGCCACTGCGGAATCCACGGGGCGGGGCTCCTGTCGTCGGCATCCGGACCAGGCGGCGTGCAAGGTGGTCTGTCTACCCGCCGGCATCCGAGTGCACAAGACCCCTGTCGCGGCTCTGCCCAGCATCCGCTGAGTCAAACGCGCCAATATCCTTCCGACTTGTGACCAGTCGCCCCGCCCGGCGCGCGCCCGCGCTCGTCGCTGCCCTCGCGGCGGCGCTGGCGGTGGCGCTCGGCCCGGGCGCGGGCGCGGCCGAGCCACGCGGCCAGGCCGACCCGGAGCCCGGCGTCCTGGTGCTGCCGGCCCCGGTCGGCGAGATCCCCCTGGTCGCACCGGAGGTGGTGACCCCGGAGCGACGGCGTACGACGTTCGTGCCCGGCCCGGTCCGCGACGACGAGCGCATCGAGGTGCGGGTGGGCAAGGACGGAACGCCGGCCGCAGTCGTCGTGACGCAGCGGCTGGAGCTCTCCGGCACGGGAGACTACGCGGTGCGCGAGCGGGGGCCAGCGCTGCGGGTGCGCGCGCTCGAGGGCACCACCGCGCCGATCATCCAGCGCGGCACGGTGGTCTGGCAGGGGTTCGTGCCGGGCCGCCGGCTCCTCGCCGCCGAGCTCGAGCTCGACCCCGCCCGGGAGGCGTTGCTGCTGCCGCTGCGGGTCGAGCTGGCCTTCACCCCGACGGCGGCCGACGCGCGCGTCGACGCCGGCGGCGAGGTCACCGGGGCGGGACGGCTCGAGGTGCGGCTCGTGAACCAGACGGCGCGGCCGCAGGAGGTTCCGACCGGCATCGCCGCGGCGGCGGATCTCGCCGGGCCGCTCGACGTGCTGCGCACCGCGGCCATGACGGAGTCGCTGCGCCCGCCCCCCGCCGCGGGCCGCGGGCTGCCCGCGACGCTGCCGGCCGCCGACCTCGGCACGCGGTCGCTGCAGGGCGCTGCGCCGCTGCGGATCTCGGGCACTGTCACCGTCGCCGGGGCCGGGCCCATCACCGCCAGCGGGGCCGGCGTCACATCACTCCCGGCGGGCGACGGCGCGGAGGTCCGCGGGGTGCTCGAGGGCGAGACGACGGTCACCCTCGACGTGCCCGCGGCGGGGACGTTGGTGCTCGACCTCACCGTCGTGCCCGCGCTCGACCCGCGCCGGCTCGAGCCGCCCGGCGGGGCCGCGACCTGGGCGGCGTGGGCCGACACGCGACCGGACGAGGACGCCCGGCGCGCCGCCGTCGACACCCTCGTCGCGGCGGCCGCGGCCGCGGCCCGAGCCGACGAGGTCGCGCCGTACCTCGGCCACCCCGGGCCGGGCGAGACGACGACGCAGTTCCGCTACGTCGTCGCGCCGGCGCCGCGGGTTCGCGCGGCCCGAGAACCGCTGTCGCCGCGACCTGCGCCGATCGCGGCGACCGTCCTGCTCGTCGCGGCGGTCGCCGCCGGCGGCGTCGCGACCTGGCGCCGCCTGTAGTGCCTTCGAGGCAGGTCTCGGGTGGCGCCTCAGAAGAGCGTCTCCTCCGCCGGCACCGGGGTCACCAGCTCGGCGCCGTTGTTGCGCACGTTGCTGACCGCCGTGGACACCGGGTAGGCGTCGAGCACCTCGGCGCGGGCCGGCACGAGCAGTCCGCGCAGCGCGTCGACGTCGTCGTACGCCGGGTCGACCCAGGTGCCCCACGCGTCGGGATCGAGGATGACCGGCATCCGGTCGTGGATCTCGCGCACGGCCGGGCTGGCGTCGGTGGTGACGACGCTGCACGACCACACCAACGGTGCGTCGTCCGGCCCGGCCGGGTCGCGCCAGATCTCGTAGAGGCCGGCGAAGGCGACCGGCACACCGTCGTTGCGGTGGATGAAGAACGGCTGCTTGCGCCCGTCCGCGAGCCGCATCCACTCGAAGTAGCCGTCGGCCGGCAGCAGGCAGCGTCGCGCGACCAGCGCCTTCCGGAAGGCCGGCTTCTCGGCGACGGTCTCCGCCCGCGCGTTGATCAGCCGGGCGCCGACCGAGAGGTCCTTCGCCCACGACGGGACCAGGCCCCAGCGCACCGCGCGCAGCTGCCGCACGACGTCGCCCGTGCGGCGGCCCTCGTCGTCCTTGACAGGTCGCTCGAGGACGGCATGCACGGAATCCGTGGGGGCGACATTCCAGCTGGGCGCCAGCGCTTCCGTGCGGACCTCGTCGTCGCTGATGCCGAAGACCGCCGCGAGGTCCGCGGAGCGGAGGGATGCCGAGTAGCGACCGCACACGACGACGAGGCTACTGCGGCACCGGCGGCAGGTTGGTCGAGAGGATGTCGTCGGTGACCGGCTGGAATCGCATCTGCTCGAAGCGGCCGAAGTACATGTCGTCCTGCGAGACGCCTTCGTGGTTCTGCGGTCCGAAGCTTCGCTCGTCGCCGTTCGCGCCGGTGATGAACACCGTGTTGAGGGCGTCGACGAGCGGCCGGCCGATCGCGTCCGAGCGCTCCAGCGCCGCCTTGAGGAGGTGCACCGCGTCGTAGGGGAACATCGCCCAGTCCGGGGGCTGCACCACCGGCCGACCGTCGGCGGTGATGCCGATCTCGTCGCGGCCGAACCGCTTCTCGTACGCCGTGCGGAACGCCTCCCACGGCTCGGGGCCGACCTCGGCGGTGATGCGGAAGGACACGAAGGTCAGGCCGTCGACCCACTCCGGCCGGTCCGCGAGCTGCTGGCGGACCAGCGGGTCCTCGCCGGTCGGCCCGGTGAACAGCGGGACCGACCAGCCGGTCGACCGCGCGGCGCGCACCACCGACGTCACGACCGGCGCAGACGCCCACACCGCGACGGTGTCCGCACCCGCGCGGCGCGCGGCGAGCACCTGCGGCCGCACGTCGGTCGCGCCGGCCGGCAGCTCGACGGTCGAGACGACCGACGTGCCGTTGCGCGCGAAGGCCGCCCCGAGCTCGCGGCCACCGTCCTTGCCGTACGCCGTGTCGTCGTGCAGCACCGCGACCTTGGTGGCCCGGTCGGCGAGGTAGTCGGCGAGGCGCAGGGTCATCGCCCGGTTGGCCGGGGCGAGGCGGAAGAGCGTGGGGCGGGTGTCCTCGTCGACCAGCGACGTGCCGCCCTCGAAGGTGATGACCGTCGGCAGGTTCGCCGGCCCGGTCACCTGCGCGACCGCCAGCGCGCCGACGCCGTCGGAGATCAGCATCGCCGCCCCGTCGCGTACCGCGTCGCGCGCGTGCGACTGCGCGGTCTGCGCCGACCCGGCGTGGTCGCGGACGACGAGCTCGACGTTGCGGCGCTCGTCGCCGACCTCGATCCCGCCGCCGGCGTTGATCTGCTCGACGGCCAGCCGCGCGCCGTTCTCGAGGAAGCCGCCGATCCACGGCGAGCGGGTCAACGGGGCGCTGACGACGACCCGAACGCGGCCATCGGGGTCCGAGTCCGCCGGCTCGGTGCACGCCGTCGTGAC
>Ga0183260_10003490_pt1 | contig 12676 bp, 10 predicted proteins | sample AntDrymUQ4972206_2_FD_129768 | JGI IMG/M metagenome (GOLD analysis project Ga0183260, IMG submission 129768) | Polar desert sand microbial communities from Dry Valleys, Antarctica - metaG UQ497 (22.06) (version 2) (version 2) | ecosystem: Environmental > Terrestrial > Soil > Desert | place...
CCCCACGGATGAACAGATCCTCATCACGCGGGAGTTCGACGCCCCCAAGCACCTGGTGTATGAGGCGTGGACCACGCCCGAGCTGGTCAGGCGCTGGTGGAACGCAAACCGCGGCGAGGTGACAATCTCCGAGTTCGACCTGCGGGTCGGCGGCATGTGGCGGTACGTGATGGTGGCGAATGGCGACTTCGAGGTCGCTTTCCACGGCGAGTACCGCGAGATCGTCCCGAACGAGCGGATCGTCTCCACCGAGGTCTACGAGGGCATGCCCGACGCGGAAGCGGTGAACACCGTGACGTTCACCGAAGTGGCCGGGCGCACGACCCTCACGATCCTCGTGCAGCACGCGAGCAAGGAGGACAGAGACGCACACATCGACTCCGGGATGGAGGCCGGCATGCAGGACGCGATGGATCTTCTGGAGCAGGTCGCGGTCTCGCTTGGCTGAACAGGTTTCCGCATCGCGGAGCACCGGGAGATCTCCCGGTGCTCCGGCGTTTACCGTGGCACGCAGTGATGCGCGTCGGCGCTGGCGCGAGATGCCCGTGCAGCTCACAGGAGAGGGGCAGGAGGATCGCCGCGGGGAGCGCGAGCCGCCAGTTACGCGACGCCGGCCGACGGCGAGGTCGAGCGTCGGACGCGATCGCAGAGTGGGGCTCAGGTTCCCCGCGAACTGATTTGAGCTCTGGTCGCGCCCGCCGCTAACCGAATTCCAGCAGTTCGCCGAGCCCGACGCCCATGGGCGAGGAGGCGACGGCCAGCTCTACCCGGTTGCGCCCGCCCGCCTTAGCGGCGTAGAGGGCTCGGTCGGCGAGACGCATGAGCGTCTGTGCGTCGTCGGCTACGTCGGGATGCATGGCCACGCCGAAGCTTGCGCTGATCGTCCTGCCCACGCGTGCGAGCGTTATCCCGGCGATCGTCGCGCGGAGCTTCTCGGCCGTCTCGAGCGCGCCTTCGGCGTCGGTGTCGGGGAGCAGGGCGATGAACTCCTCACCGCCGCTCCTGCCAACGAAGTCGCTGGTGCGCACCGTGCTCGACAAGGCCTCGCCAACGGCCGCGAGGACTGCATCGCCCTCCTCGTGGCCGAAGGTATCGTTGATCTGCTTGAAGTGATCCAGGTCGAGCAGGATCGCTGCCATCGGCGATCCCGAGCGCGCGGAGTGGGCAATCATCCTCTTGAGTGTGTCCTGGAGCGCACGCCGGTTGGGCAGGCCGGTCAGGGAGTCGGTCGCGGCCCGGGCTTCCGCGAACGCGAGGTTGCGCAAGTTCGCGAGAATCGGTGCCGCTTGGGCGACGGACTCGCTCACGAGGCGCTTGCCGGTAACGTCGACCGGCTGCTCGTAGTCGACCAGTACCGAACCGATCACCTCCCCGCTCACGAGCAGCGGCAGGCAGGTCGACTGCTCGGCAGTTACCCCGCACACCTCGCACTGAAGCAGCGAGCGGCTCTCTCCTCCCGAATCGTAGACGCGGCCCAAACGCACCGCCAGGCATGAACGTGGCTCCGCACTCTGAAGCGGCTCCGCCAGAGGCGAGCCTTCGGGAAGGGGGGTGCTTGCCTCGAGCCGGTCCTTGCTGTTGTTCTTATTGATCACCACAACCCGGCTCCCCGGCACTCCCCGCTCGATGTGAAGCTTGAGGATCTCGTGGGCCTCGGCCTCTGTCTCGGTGACCTGGAGGATCTCGGAGAACGCGCCCTGCGCGTCCCGGTAAGCGGCTTCCTCGGCTCTGGAGTCCTCGCGCTGGCGGGAGGAGGCCGAGAGCTGTTCCACCATCTCGTTGAGAGACTCGGCGAGTGTCGCCAGCTCGTCCCTGCCTCGCGGCTCGAGTCGCGCCGCGAGGTCGCCGTCTGCGACGTGGCCTGCGAAGGTCGAGTACTCGCGCACGCGTCCGACGATCCCGCGCGCGACCGCCACGATGCCAAGCAAGGTGAGAAGCCCGAACCCGAGCACCGCGGCCAGCACGAAGTTGCGGGCGAGCCCGCCGCTTCGAAAGTCGGCCAAGTCACGCTGGGCCTGCAGGAAGTTCGCGTCGGAAGAACTCTCGAGGCTCGCCCGCAGGGGCTCGAAGGCCCGATCGAGTGCGGGGGCGAGCGATTCGGCCGGCACGCCGCGGACGCGAGCCCGCAGGAGCTCGTTGCGCAATCTCAGATAGCGCGGATAGGCCCGCTGAATGGTGCGAACGATGTCCCCTTCGTCCGCCAACTCGTCCTTCGAATCGTCGATGACTACGGCGACCTGCCGTGCGAGCTTCTTGTCGCTCGCGGCGAGCTCGAGGTCGTGCCCCCGCACCTCCGCGGGGCTCGTCACCCGAAGACGAACTTGGGCGGTGGAGAAGTTGACGAGCGCCGTCGACAACGCTGTGCCGCTCCTGACGCGCTCGGCGAACTCCGACTCGATCTGGTCGGCTCCGTCGGTTGCACCGCGCGTGGTGCGAACCGCGAGCAAGGCTAGGCCGGCCAGCGCGATCAGGATGGCGCAGAGCGCGCCGGTTACCTTGACGAGCACGCCCAGCCGCAGGGCAGGGAGGGATTTCACCCTCAGCTCATCGGCGAATCATGCTCGCGCCTTGAGCAGAAATCGCGACCGGGTCTCGACCTGGCGCAACGACAACGAGCTGTGGGAGACGGTCTGGGCCAAGAACGGGGACGAGCAGCCCACGTTCGACCCCTGGCCGGTCGAGGGAGCGCACCGCCCCACCTTCTGCGTGTGGGAGCTTGGCGCCGTTTGGCACGAGCAGCAGGCCTGGAGCGCGTACCTGCGTTCCGAGCGGGACGAGACGGCGAAACAGGCCTACCTGCGGGACGCATACGAAGGAGCCGTCTGAGGATTCTCCGGCAAGCGGCTTTGCACGTTCCAAACACTCGTGCTCTACCGTTACGGCGATGCGCGCGCTCCTTGCCGTGCTCGGCCTCGTCCTCGCCGCTCCGACGGTCGCCGCCGACCAGCCTGCCGCGTACGGGATGGCGCAGCGCGGCAGCCTGAAGGTCGTCTCGAACGTTCTCCTCAGCCCGACCGGCGGTGAGATGAAGGGGGTCTGGCTCGACGGGGAGAAGGGCTGCCTCGACCGGCGCACGCTGCGCGTCTCGATCCACATCGACCTGGTCTCGCCGGCAGGAAAGACGACCCGCGTCAAGCGCTGGCGCACTGGCTTTGTCGACAACTGCGCCGAGGGCGGGCCCAACTTTGGCTTCGACCTCTCGGCGCGCGCGCTCAAGATGGGCTGCGCCAACGGGCGCTGGCGGCCCGGTCGTTACTCGCTGAACACGAAGACGACCCACGTCGCGTCCGGCCTGATCGCCCAGGCGAGCCTGTACCACCAGATAACGAAACGCTGCTAGAGGTTCTGGGCGGCGGCGGCCTACAGGGGCCAACAACTACGCGCGGAGCACGACTTCGAACGCGGTGCCGCGCCCTGGGCGTGAGCGGAGCGCGAAGCCGCCGTCAATCGTTTCCGCGCGGAGCCGCATGTTCTTCAGCCCCTGGCCGGCCACGGCCTCCCGGCCGTCGAAGCCGACGCCGTCGTCGCTGACGCTCACGATCCGCCTACCGAGACGCTGGCCGATCCAGACCTCCGCGCGTTGGGCGCCCGCGTGCTTGCGCACGTTCGCGAGCCCTTCCTGGACGATCCGGAAGACCTCGATCTGCTCGTCGGGTGCGAGGAGGATTGCCGGGTCGATCTCGACGTCCACCTCCAGCACGCCGTCGGCGGTGAGAAACTCGACGTAGCGACGCAGCGCCGCGTCGAAGGGAGCCGTTCCACTCGCGGACGACAGCGCGAGCACCGCGAAACGCGCCTCCTGCTGTGCGGCGGCGGCGGCCTCCTTCAGCTTCGGCAGCGTGTGCTCGAGCGAGGCGCCTGACTCGAGCATGCTCGTGTGCGTGGAGACGGCGAAGAGATACTGCGCGAGGCCGTCGTGGATCTCGCGCGCTACGCGGGCGCGCTCCTCGGCGACCGCGCGGCCGAACTCTGCGAAGCTGATCGCACGCCAGACGCCCACCAGCAGCAGCCCGTAGGAGAGCAGCCGCAGGAAGTCGCCCTGCGAGATGAAGTCGCTCGACACGTGCGGGGTGAGCACGTAGTGCAGCTCCGCGAAGAGTGTCAGCGTCGCCCCGAGGGCGAGCCAGCTGTCGAGGTCTTCGCGGTGGGCGCGATAGCGCCTCGCGAAGCCGATCACGGCCACGACGGCCAGCAAAGCGAGTAACGACGTCGCGACCGTCAATGCGAACGTGCGCGAGCCACCCACTCCGTCCAGCAGTCCGAGCCTGGCGCCAAGCCGGTGCAGCGGCAGCCAGATCGCGACTAGCGCCGCGAGCAGCAGCGTGATTCCCGCGAGCAGCGTCCGCCGGCGCGCGAGGATCCGCGGCGCGGGCACGAGTGGCGCCAGCGCAATCAGCGTCGCTGCGAGCACGCGCGAGCCGATCGCCGCCCAGGCCTCCGGCGCGCCCTGGTTGGAGCCGCCGAGCATGGGAGCGACTGAGAACGCGAACGTCCCGACCCCGGCGACGAGGAACCCGGCCGCGAGCAGCAGGTCGAGTGACCTCCCTTCGACGGAGAAGCGGACGCCGGCGAGGATCGCGACGATCGTCGCGGCCAGCGCGACGGCGGTGTCGAGCACCAGCCGTGCTTCAGGCAGCTCGTAGGTGTTCCGCAGAACAGGATTGGTGAGGAAAAGCGCCGTCGCAGCGCCCAGGAGGGCGACGAGCAGCAGCTCACCGACGAGCCACGACTCGAACGTCGCTTTGACGCTTCTCTGCACGTCCCCCTAATCGGCAGGGAGCGGTCTGCCGATGAGAGGGAAGATGTCTGAGCGAGTTCTCGTCGTCGACGACCATCCGCTGACGCGCGACGCGCTCGCGTCGCTGCTCACGCAGGGCGGCTTCGACGTGGTCGGAGAGGCCGCCGACGGCGCCGAGGCGATTGAGCTCGCGCAGGACCTCCAGCCGGACCTCGTGCTGCTCGACCTCTCGATGCCGAGCTTGGACGGGCTCGCGGCGCTGCCACGCCTGCGGACGGCCGCCCCCGGCTGCGAGGTGATCGTGCTGACCGCCTCCGGCACCGAGGAGAACCTGCTCGCGGCGATCCGCGCGGGCGCGGCCGGCTACCTGCTGAAGAGTGAGCCGCCCGAGCGGATCGTCGCGTTCCTGCGCGGCGTCGCGAACGGCGAGGCCGCCCTGTCCGGGGAGATCGCCCGCCGCCTGCTCGACCAGCTCCGCACCGGTGGCCGCATGGGCAGCGGCGTGCCGAACCCGATTGCCGACGCCCTCTCCGCCCGCGAGGTCGAGGTCCTGCTCCTCCTTGACGACCACCTCTCCACGGACGACATCGCGAAGCGGCTGTTCATCTCAGAGCACACCGTCCGTTCCCACGTGAAGAGCATGCTGCGCAAGCTTGGCGTCTCGTCGCGCCGCGATGCGCTCGAGCAGCTCGCGCTTGCCCGGCGGTAACTCCTGCGCAAGGCGGGAATCTGCGGAAGCAGATCCCCTCCGCACGAAGACCCCTGAAGCGGCCGCTTTCGCGGCCGGATGCGGGTCATACGGGGCCCTAAGCAGAGAAGCCGCCGTGTGCAGCTTCGACGAGCCGCGGCAGCGTCGCCAGGTTGTAGCCGCCTTCGAGCACCGCGGCAACCCGGGGCGCGAGCGCGGCGCAGCGCTGCGATAGCTCGCGGAATCCGGCTCGCGAGACGTTCATCTGCCCGAGCGGGTCGTCAGCGTGGGCGTCGAAGCCGGCCGACACGAGCAGGAGGTCTGGCGCGAACTCGCGGACGGCGGGCTCGACGTCCTCGGCGAATGCCGCCCGGTACTCCGCGTCGCCGCTGCCGGCCGCCAACGGCAGGTTCAGCGTCGTCTCGTCGCTCGTCCCCGGTCCGCCCGTCCCGGGGTAGAAAGGCCACTGATGGAGCGACACGAAGAACACCGAGTCGTCGCCGCGGAAGATCGCCTCCGTGCCGTTGCCGTGGTGCACGTCGTAGTCGACGATCGCGATGCGCTCGAGCCCCAGTTCGGCCTGCGCGTAGCGCGCGGCGATGGCCACGTTGTTGACCATGCAGAAACCCATCGCCCGGTCGGCCAGGGCATGGTGGCCGGGCGGGCGCACAAGCGCGAAACCGCTGCGGTCGACCGCCTCTAGGGCAACGCCGGCCGCTAGGACGGCGGCCTCACACGATGTCTCGGTCGCGATCGTGTCGGTATCGAGGAGCAACGGCCGGTCGATCGCGCGCAGGAACGCGAGGTGATCGGCCGTATGCACGCGCGAGAGCTGCTCGTCCGTGGCCCGCCGCTCGACTTTCTCACCGCCGAGCCCGTACAGCCGCTCCTGCCGCTCCGGGTGCTCTCCCGTCGGATGAAGGCGCGCGAGGGTCGGGTTGGTCAGGAGCTCGACAGCGCCTCCAGCCGCCCGGCGAGCCGTCCCAGGCCCCACTCCTCGGCGAGCGCCGCAGCGCGATCCCATGTGGGCTCCTGGTCCTCGAGCGCCGGCAGCGGAGCGTCCCGGTCCATCGTCGCCACATGCCGGTACAGCCGCAGCGCGTCCGCCTCCGCGGCGAACCGACCCTCGGTGAGCGCCGCCTCGAGGCTTCCGTACTGCGCCAGGAGCGAGGCGGCGGTCTTGGCTCCGACGCCACGCGCGCCGGGGATCTTGTCCGAGGGGTCTCCGCGCAGCGCGATGTAGTCGGGCACCTGCTCCGGGTCGACGCCGTAGCGCTCCCGCACCTCGGCCGGCCCGATCCGCGTCAGCGGCCCGCCACCCTTTTGCGGCTGCAGGATCGTCGTCTGCTCGCTCGCGAGCTGGAAGGTATCTCGGTCGCCGCTCGCCACCAGCGCAATGCCGCCCCGAGCGTCTTCGAACGCCACCGCCGCCGCGAGGAAGTCGTCGGCCTCGTAGCCGGCCGCCTTCGCGACCGCGAAGCCCAGCGACTCGACGAGCTGGGGCGCCAGGTCGAGCTGCTCGAGCAGGTCGGCGTCGAACTCGCGGCCGCCCTGATAGCTCTCCAGCGCGAGGTGGCGGTAGGTCGGGACGAAGAGGGAGTCCCAGGCGACGAGCACGGCGCGCGGCCGCTCCTCCTCCCACAGCCGGACGAGCAGGTTGCCGACCCCGGTGAGCAGCCCGGCCGGGCCTCCGTCGGCCCGGCGGATCGACTTCGGCAGAGCGTGGTATGAGCGGTGCGCAAACGAGTCGCCGTCCACCGCAAGAAGCGGTTTCACGCGGAGTGTTCGAGCTCGTTGATCGCCGCCATCAACCGCTCGGTCGCAACCACGGGCGCGTCATCGCGGCCGGAGAGGTCGTCGAGCGGAATGGGCGGCCCGTACGCCACCCGCAGCTGCGCGAGACGCCCGAGCCGGTCGGTGCCGACGATCCCGGCTGGGACGAGCGGCACGTTCGCGTCCAACGCGATGCGGGCCGCGCCCGTATGCGCCTTCGCCTCGTAGCGCTTCCGCAAGCCCTTCTTGCGCCGGGTGCCCTCCGGGAACATGACGACGATGTGCCCGTCGCGGCAGAGCTGGGTCGCCGTCTCGATCGCCTCGAAGTCGGCCTGCCCTCGGCGCACCGGGAACGCGCCCGCGGCGGTGGCGAACTGCTTGAACGGCGTCCAGAAGAGCTCGGACTTGGCCATGAAGCGTAGGTATCGCTTCGGGAAGACCGTCAGGCCGAGCGGCCACGGATCGAAATTCGAATTGTGATTCGCCGCCAACACGAAGCCGCCCTGTGGCAAGTGCTCGCGACCGCGGGCGCGGAGCCGAAACAGCCCCCGCAGTAGCGGCCAGCTGAGCGCGGCGACCGTGATGTACATGGGGCTGGGCCGGGGTGACATCCCCGCCAAGTATTCCAGCACGCGCCGCTCGTGTTCTGGAGCGACGCGAGGCACCGCCGGAGGCCGGCTCAGCTCGGCCGGGAAGCGGTGCCGGCCAGGACGCCAGCGGAGGAGTATCCCAGTGGGTCGCTAACGTGTCCCGCGCCATGTCGAAGAAACTCGTGATCGTTGAAAGCCCTGCGAAGGCGAAGACCATCGCGGGCTATCTCGGCACCGACTACGTGGTTGAGTCGAGCATCGGCCACATCCGCGACCTCCCTAATCGCGCCTCCGAGATTCCGGCACAGCTGAAGAAAGAGACGTGGTCACGGCTGGGGGTCGACGTGGAGAACGGGTTCGAGCCGCTCTACGTCGTCGATTCCGACAAGAAGGGGAAGGTCAGCGAGCTGAAGAAGCTGCTGAAGAACGCTGACGAGCTCCTGATCGCGACGGACGAGGACCGCGAGGGCGAGGCGATCGCCTGGCACCTGCTCGAGGTCTTGCAGCCGAAGGTGCCGGTGCGCCGGATGGTCTTCCACGAGATCACGCGCGACGCGATCCAGAAGGCGCTCGGGGAGACGCGCGAGGTCGACCAGCGGCTCGTCGACGCGCAAGAGACGCGCCGGATCCTCGACCGGCTCTACGGCTACGAGGTCTCGCCCGTGCTCTGGAAGAAGGTGATGCAGGGCCTCTCCGCCGGCCGCGTGCAGTCGGTCGCCGTCCGGCTCGTCGTCGAGCGCGAACGGGAGCGCCGCGCGTTCGTCTCCGCCGGCTACTGGGACATCAAGGGCGCCTTCGACCCAGGCTCGTTCGAGGCCCGGCTCGCAGCAGTCGACGGGAAGCGCGTCGCGCAGGGTCGCGACTTCGCCCAGAACGGTACGCTCAAGTCCGCCGACCTGGTTCGCCTCGACGAAGCCGAGGCGCGGGAGCTCGCGTCCGGGCTCGACGGTGTCACCTTTGTCGTCCGCTCCGCCGACGAGAAGCCGTACACCCGGCGCCCCGCCGCGCCGTTCATCACGTCGACGCTGCAGCAGGAGGCGAGCCGCAAGCTCCGCTATACCTCGCAGACGACGATGCGTGTCGCGCAGCGGCTGTACGACAACGGCTACATCACCTACATGCGCACTGACTCGACGACGCTCGCCGAGTCGGCGCTCGCGGCCGCGCGCAAGCAAGCCGTGGAACTGTATGGGCCCGACTCGATCCCCGACGCGCCGCGGCAGTACACGCGGAAGGTGAAGAACGCCCAGGAGGCCCACGAGGCGATCCGCCCCGCCGGCGACCTCTTCCGAACGCCGAAGGAGCTCGATCGGGAGCTGAACCGCGATGAGCTTGCGCTCTACGACCTGATCTGGAAGCGCACGCTCGCTTCGCAGATGGCGGATGCGCGCGGTCTGACCGTCTCGCTGCGGCTGGGCGCGAAAAGCGCCTCGGGGCGCGACGCCGAGTTTTCCGCCTCGGGCACCGTGATCACGTTCCGGGGCTTCCTCGCTGCCTATGAGGAGAGCCGGGACGACGACGCCGAGCGCGAGGAGGAGCGGCCGCTGCCGCACCTGAAGCCCGGAGACGAGCTGCGCGCGCTCGAGCTCGAGCCGGAGGGGCACGCAACCACACCGCCTTCCCGCTACACCGAGGCCAGTCTCGTCCAGGCGCTCGAGGAGCGCGGGATCGGCCGGCCGTCTACCTACGCGTCGATCATCGGCACGATCCTCGACCGCGGCTACGTCTTCAAGCGAGGCACCGCACTCGTCCCGTCCTTCCTCGCCTTCGCCGTCACCGGCCTGCTCGAGCAGCACTTCACGAAGCTCGTCGACTACGACTTCACAGCCAAGATGGAGGACGACCTCGACCGGATCGCTGCCGGCGACCAGGAGCGAGTCGACTGGCTGCGGCATTTCTACTACGGCGGCGCCGACGGCGACGCTGGCCTGCACGCGCTCGTCGCGGATCTGGACGAGATCGACGCGCGCGCGGTCAACACGCTTCCGATCGGCGAGGGGATTGTCCTTCGCGTGGGCCGCTACGGCCCCTACGTGGAGCGTGGCGAGGAGCGCGCGAGCGTGCCGGAGGACATGGCACCCGACGAGCTGACGGTCGAGAAGGCGCAGGAGCTCCTCTCGGCGCCGACCGGCGACCGGGCGCTCGGGACACACCCCGAATGGAACCGCGAGATCTCAGTGCGCACCGGCCGCTACGGCCCATACGTGACGGAGACGCTCGACGATGGAGCAACCGAGAAGCCCCGCGCCGCCTCGCTCTTCAAGACGATGGCGCCGGAGACGGTCACGCTCGAAGAGGCGACCCGACTGCTCTCGTTGCCCCGGACGCTCGGCGTCGACCCCGCGGACGCCGAGGAGATCACGGCACAGAACGGCCGCTACGGCCCGTTTGTGAAGAAGGGGACCGACTCGCGCTCGCTCGAGGCGGAGGAGCAGCTGTTCACGATCACGCTCGAGGACGCGCTCGCCCTCCTCGCCCAGCCGAAGCAGCGCCGTGGACGGGGCGAGGCCAAGCCACCGCTGCGCGACCTCGGCCCGGATCCGGTCAGCGGCAAGGCAGTGGTGCTCAAGGAGGGCCGGTTCGGCCCTTACGTGACCGACGGCGAGACGAACGCGAGCCTGCGCCGAGGCGACGATCCCGAAACGGTCACGATCGAGCGGGCCGCCGAGCTGCTCGCAGACCGGCGCTCCCGAGGCCCCGCCCCGAAGAAGAAGCGCGGCGGCAGCCGTCGCTCTGCGGCGTAACTTCAACCAAAGCGCAAACTTTTCGTGCCAATCGGCGTCCTGCTCTTTGAGGCGCACCAAAACGCGCTAGCGTCCCTCGCGCGAAAACCCGATCCGCGCCCTCACCGGAATAGAGAGACACGGCTCCTCGTTTTGACCTTGTGACAGGCCCCCGGGTCCGGTACCCCTGGCAAAGAGAGGGAAAACCGCTTAAGGTGCGTAAGTTTGTAGCGACCCCGCGAAGATGGGCCGAAAGGACTGACGTTTCGCTTTGACGCAGAGCCAGCTGATTGAACTGATTGAGTCGGAGCAGGTCAAGTCGCTCGTCGAGCGCTCGGAGGAGCGCGGGTTCATCGAACCCGCCGAGTTCGAGGCGTTCGTGCTCGAGCACGACCTGAACGACGAGGAGCAGGAGCAGCTCACCCGCGAGCTGGAGACCCTCGGCCTCGAGGTCGGGCAGTCGCGTGCGGGCAAGGATAAGGACGCCGACAAGGAGAAGGATGCGGACGCCGAGCCGGCCCCGGTGGCGTCAGTCGCCACGGGCGCCGCCGACAGCCTCCAGCTCTTCCTCGCCGACGTCGGCCGCCACAAGCTGCTGAACGCAGCCGAGGAGGTGCAGCTCGCGAAGCAGATCGAGCGCGGCGACCTCGTCGCCAAGCGGACGATGATCGAGTCGAATCTGCGGCTCGTCGTCTCGATCGCCAAGGGCTACCGGGGCCTCGGCGTGCCGTTCCTCGACCTGATCCAGGAAGGGACGCTGGGCCTCAACCGCGCCGTCGAGAAGTTCGACTGGCGCCGGGGTTTCAAGTTTTCAACCTACGCGACCTGGTGGATCCGTCAGTCGGTGCAGCGTGCCGTCGCGAACCACGCGCGGACGATCCGCGTTCCCGTCCATGTCGTCGAGCGGCAGCAGAAGCTGTCGCGAGCGGCGCGCCGGCTCGAAGTCGAGCTGGGCCGCGAGGCGACGAAAGAAGAGCTCGCGGAGGCCACCGGCCTGCCGCTCCAGCACGTGGACGAAGCGCTCGGCGCCGCCCACGCGTCCGTCTCGCTGAACCAGACGGTCGGCGCGGACGACGAGGGCGAGCTGGGAGACCTGTTCGCCGACCGCGAAGCCGCCGACCCGTTCGACGAGGCGGAGGAGTCGCTGCGCAAGCAGGGCGTCCGCCGCGCGCTCGACGCGCTCCCAGAGCGCGAGCGACGCATCCTCGAACTCCGGTTCGGCTTCGAGGGCGAGCCGTGGACGCTCGAGGCGATCGGCCACGAGCTCGACCTGACGCGCGAGCGCGTCCGCCAGCTCGAGGGACAGGCACTGTCTCGCCTGGCGGCGCTGCGTGATCTGGCAAGTCTCGCGGCCTAGCCGCACGACTTGCTGAACGGACGGCGGCGCCGCCATCTGCTCTGCGATCTCGCGTCGCTAGCCTCCTAGGGCGAAATCAGAAATGCCGATTTGCGCCGGAGCGCACGACGCAGGGATACTCCCGGCGAGAGTGCACCCGCGAAAGGAGACAACTTGAGGATCAAGTGGCACAGGCTGTTGATGCTGCTCGTCGTGGCCCTGCTGGCCTTCGCAGCCGGCTGCGGTGGCGACGACGAAAAGGACGGAGCTGGGGGGACGACCGCGGCGACCACGGACGAGGCGGCAAGCGGCGGGACACTCGTCTTTGCCGGCGCGTCCGACCCGGTCGTGCTCGACGGCGCGCTCGTCTCCGACGGCGAGTCGATCCGCGCGATCACGCAGCTGTTCGAGACGCTCGTCTTTCTCAAGCCCGGCACGACCGAGCCGGGTCCCGGCTTGGCCGAGAGCTGGGAGGCGAACGACGACGGCACCGTCTGGACCTTCAAGATTCGCGAGGGCGTCACGTTCCACGACGGCGAAACGCTCGACGCCGAGGCGGTCTGCTTCAACTTCGACCGCTGGTACAACTTCAAAGGGGCGCTCGCGAACCCCGGGGCGAGCTACTACTGGCAGGTTGTCTTCGGCGGCTTCGCCACGTTCGACAAGGACAGCGGCGCTCCGGAGGAGAGCCTCTATAAGAGCTGCGCGGCGACCGACGCGTCGACAGCCGTGCTGACTCTGACAAAGCCGTCGGCGACGTTCATCCCGGCGCTCTCGCAGCAGGCGTTCTCGATCGCCAGCCCGAAAGCACTGCAGGAGTTCAACGCC
>Ga0183260_10003491_pt1 | contig 12674 bp, 14 predicted proteins | sample AntDrymUQ4972206_2_FD_129768 | JGI IMG/M metagenome (GOLD analysis project Ga0183260, IMG submission 129768) | Polar desert sand microbial communities from Dry Valleys, Antarctica - metaG UQ497 (22.06) (version 2) (version 2) | ecosystem: Environmental > Terrestrial > Soil > Desert | place...
CCGCTGCTCTATCCACTGAGCTACGGGGGCGCTCGGTCAAGATAACCCGTGCGCCCGTCGGGCAAGGCGCAGCCGGGTGGCCGGGTGCTACTTGTGCCGGTAGACGATGCGACCGCGGGTCAGGTCGTATGGCGAGACCTGGACGTTGATCCGGTCGCCGGGAGCCATGCGGATGCGGTAGCGCCGCATCTTGCCCGCGGTGTAGGCGATCAGCTCGTGGCCGCCGTCGAGCGCGACGCGGAACATGCCGCCGCCGAGAGCTTCAAGAACCTCGCCTTCTACTTCGACCTTCTCTTCCTTCGCCATGTTCTCCAAAGATTAGAGGGCGCGCGGCCCGAAGGCCGCGCGCCCGGTGGTACTAGACGGTCTGGACGTTGATCGCCTCTGGACCCTTCGCTCCCTCGCGGGCTTCGAATTCGACCCGAGCGTTCTCGCTCAGTGACTTGAAGCCGTTGCCGGCGATGTTGGAGTGGTGGACAAAGAGATCCTTGCCACCCTCGTCGGGCGTGATGAAGCCGTAGCCCTTTGCGTCGTTGAACCACTTGACTACTCCGGTTGCCATATGAAAAACACCTCCCCTCACCCTCGATCGAACGGGTAGGGAAGCCGTGGCCCCCGGTACTCGTCCTGGTTTTCGCCCAACAGCTTAGCCGTCCGCGCCGGGTTCGCGCGTACGGTTGCTAGCGTGGCCTGGTGACGGCTCGATCAGCGGAGCTCGCACCTCTCGAGGGCCGAGTGATCGCCGTCGCCGGCGCGAGCGGGAATCTCGGTCCGACGGTCGTCGGCCGGCTTGCCTCGTCCGCTGCCGTGCTCGCGCTCGGGGGGAGGGACGAGAGCCCCCTCGCCACCCTCGCCGAAGACCTTGCGATCGAGGCGGACACTGCGTCGGTCGACTTGCTCGACGCAGGCTCGGCGCGCGTGTGGGCGGATTCGATCGTCGAGCGCCACGGGCGGGTGGACGCGCTCGTGCACCTCGTCGGCGGCTGGCGCGGCGGACAACCGATCGAAGAGGCGCACCTCGAGGACTGGGACTTCCTCCACGGCCTGCTCATCCGCACCGTCCAGAACGCTACTCAGGCGTTCGCACCACATCTCCTTGCCAGCGGCCGCGGGCGCTTCATGATCGTCTCGAGCGGCCAAGCCCAGGCGCCGACGCACACGAACGCCGCCTATGCCGCGGCGAAGGCAGCCGCCGAGACGTGGACGTTCGCGCTGGCGCATCGGTTCCGCGGCTCGGGAGCGACCGCGAACGTCATCGTCGCGGGCGCAATCGTGACGCCCGCGATGCGGGCCGAGTCGCCGGACAAGGACTTCTCCACCTTCACCTCCGCGGAGCAGATCGCCGAGGGGGTCGCCTACCTCTGCTCGGATGCGGCAGCATCGATGAACGGCCAGCGGATCACACTGCGCGGCGCCGCCTGATCAGCCACTCCCGGCGGAGCAGCAGCACGACCAGCAGCGGCGACATCGCGACCACGAGCCAGAGGTAGAGCGCGGGAACCCCGGCGACGAGGCAGGCGCCGAGCACGACGAGCTGGGTGGAGAGCCCGAGATTGGCGAGGACGAGGACGGTCAGCCGGTCGTGATAGGCGAGCGCGCGTGCGCGGCGCTCAGCCGTGTCCTCGACTTCTCCCAGAGCACGCTCGACCCGCCAGGACGCAAACGCCCTGATCGCCCGATCCTGCGGAGCGAACAGTGCTCGGTAGACGAGCTCGAGCGCCCTTTCGCTGCGCCCACCCGACGCCGGTATGACATCGGGATCGCCGCCACGAACCTCGCTGTAGAGATGTGCGAGGTTGAAGTCGACGCTGAGAACGAGCGTCAGCACGCAGAACGCCGCAAGGGCGAGCCACGGCCGGCCCGTCACCGCGCCCAGGATCGCGAACAGGACGAGATTGAGCGCGGTGTCGGCCTCGGTGTCCAGATACCTCCCCAGCAGGCTGACCCGGCCTGAGAGTCGCGCGAGCCGGCCGTCGGCGTTGTCGAGCAGCGTCTTCACCTGGAGCAGCAGCGCGGCGATCACGAACGAGGTCGACCCGAGGGCGACCCCGGCGGCGAGACCCGTCGCGCACGCTGCGAGAACGACGACGGGAGGGCGGACCCGCAATGGGAGCAGGACGAGGGCGAGCCTGTGCGCGAGCGGCCCGTAGAACCCCGAGACGACCAGCTCACTCGCGGGCCGGTCCTTGTCCGAGGCGGCGACGGGCTGCAGAGCAGCGGTGTCGGAGGAAGCCGTCATTGCAGGCGCTCGATCGTAGATACTGCGGGGATGGCCGAACCGGATGGGTGGAGCGAGGTCGACGACGCGCTCGAGCGCACGTTCGAGCTCGCGAGCTTCAAGCACGCGCTCGACTTCGTGAACCGCGTCGGCGAGCTCGCCGAGAGGGAGGATCACCACCCGGGGATCGCGATCGACTACAAGCAGGTGACGCTCCGCTGGTGGACGCACACAGCCGGTGGCATCACCGACCGCGACCGCGAGCTGGCCGAGAAGACGAACGCCCTCACGTAGGGCGCATGGCCGTGCTCATCGTCGACGTGGGCCCACGCGACGGGCTCCAGAACGAGCCTGACGTGCTTGCGCCTGCTATCCGCGGCGAGCTCGTCGGCAAGCTCGTGGGAGCCGGCATACGCGCGGTCGAGGTGGCGAGCTTCGTCGATCCGCGCCGCGTGCCGCAGATGGCCGGCGCCGAGGAGGTCGTCGCGATCCTCGACCGGGTGGAAGGAGTCAGCTATGCCGGCCTGGCGCTGAACGAGCGGGGATACGACCGCCTCGTCGCGTCCGGACTGGATGAGGTTCGCTTCGCGTTCGGCGCCACGGAGTCGTTCAACCAGCGGAATCAGAACGCATCCGTGCGAGAGTCGCTGGAGGCAGCGGTACGAATCGTCGAGCGCGCTCGAGCCGACGCGGTTCGGTCCGCGGTGACGGTGAGCGTGGCCTTCGGCTGCCCTTTCGAAGGCCCGGTCGACGAGAGCCGGGTCTTCGGGATCGCGGCCGAGATCGCCTCCGCCAATCCCGACACGCTCCTCCTCGCGGACACGATCGGCGTGGCCGTGCCGGCACAGGTACGCGCGCTCGTCTCGCGAACGGCCGAGCTCGGCCTTCCGGTCGGCGGGCACTTCCACAACACGCGCAACACGGGCTACGCGAACGCGCTCGCGGCGCTGGAGGCCGGAGCGACCGTTCTCGACGCCTCCGTCGGCGGCCTCGGCGGCTGTCCCTTCGCTCCCCGGGCAACCGGGAACATCGCCACCGAGGATCTCGTCTACCTGCTCGAGGGCGAAGGTGTCGAGACGGGGATCGACCTCGATGCTCTGATCAGCGTCTCCGCGTGGCTGGAAGACGTGCTCGGAAGGCAGCTCGAGGGCCAGGTCTATCGTGCCGGAGTGTTCCCGGCGACGTAGGGCGCGGGCAGGATCGTGCCACGGACCTCGCCCAGCTCCACGTCGCCGGCGCGTCCCCGCAGCACGACCTGGTCGCCGTCCTCGAGAAACGCTCGCGTGCTTCCGTCGCCGAGCCTGATGGGGTGGGCGCCGTTTCGCGTCAGCTCGATCAGCGAGCCCTCGCTCCCCCGGTCCGGCCCGGAGATCGTTCCAGAGGCAAAGAGATCGCCAGTCCGTAGCGACGCCCCGTTGCTGGTGGCATGTGCGAGCTGCTGCGGCATCGTCCAGTAGAGACCGCGCGCGTTCGTCCGCGACACGACGGTGTCCGAGAGCTCGACCTCCAGCTCGATGTCGAGCGCCCAGTCGCCCGCGACGCGCAGGTGGGGGAGCGGCTCGGGATCCTGCGGCGGAGACGCGACGAAACGATCCTCGAGAAGCGTAAGCGGGGTGACCCAGCCCGAGATCGAGGTCGCGAAGGACTTCCCGAGAAAGGGACCGAGCGGCTGGTACTCCCAGGCCTGGATGTCGCGGGCGCTCCAGTCGTTGACGAGCACGACGCCGAAGACGTGATCGCGAAACGCCGACGGCGAGACTGTGGCGCCGAGCGCGCTCGGAACCCCGACCACGAATCCGAGCTCGAGCTCGATGTCGAGGCGGCGGCTCGGCCCGAAGCGAGGCGCTGGATCGTCGGGGCCTTTCGACTGGCCACGAGGCCGGACGACCGGCGTGCCGCTGACCGCGACCGTTCCCGCGCGGCCGTGATAGCCGACCGGAAGATGACGCCAGTTCGGAAGCAGCGGGTCGGTGTCCGGACGGAAGAGGCGGCCGAGGTTGGTGGCGTGCTCGAGCGACGAGTAGAAGTCGACGTAGTCGGCGACCTGGAAAGGCAGATGCACCGTCGCCTCCTCGAGCGGGACGACGTCGCGTCCTCCCTCGATCAGATCCACCACTCGGGCGAGTGTCTCCTCCCAGGCCGCCCTTCCGAGGGAGAGGAACGGGTTCAGGCTCGGCTCGGAGAGCTCGGCGCCGAGACCGTTCGCTGCGAGGTCGAGAATCCCGTGACCGGCTCGAAAGCCGACTCGAGGCTCATCGCCGTCGAGCGAGAACACGCCGAAGCCGACTGCGCCGTTCACAACGGCAGCATCCCCAGTTTCTCCAGCTCCTCGACCGGCTCGAAGAAGCTGCAGCTCCCGATGGAGTGCAGCCTCGATCCGCGAGCGTGGAGAAGCTCATCGAACCCCGCTGTCCGACCACGCCAGCGAAAGCTCTCGGCATGAAGCTCGAACGCCTCGGGCTCACGTTCGTCGAGAGCCTCCTCGTCGGAGAACACCGCAGCTGCCAGAAGGTTCAGAAAGCCATGCTCGACTTCGGTGCGCACAGCGTGGTGAAGCCCCGCTGTCGCCTTGTAGACGATCTGGCTCGCACGGCACTCGAGCAGGAACCAACCAAGCCGGGTCGTGTCCCCGCTGCAGCGGACCTTCGCCCGCAGTCCATAGCGCTTGACCTCAGCGAGGCGGACGGCGAGATCGTCGTCGAGCGGAACCTCGACGTAGATCTCCTCCGCGAGGCCGACAAGCGATGCGAGGTCGACCCCCGGGGGCGCCTCGACCGCGTCGACTCTGGGGTCTGGCTTCAGCCAGACCCCGCTCTCGAGATCGTCGAGCACGACGCTGACCCCCCGGCCAACGTCAGGCAGCTCGGAAAGGCGGGATGCGGGACAGACAAAGCGGCCGAGCATGAACGACGTCTGGTGAGCGCGCCCGCGGCGATCCTCCTCGACAGCCTCGGGCAGATCGAGCGAGGCCGGCGGGAAGAGCGGCGCATGGTCGATCAGCCGCGAGAGCAGCGCAACCCGTGCATCGTCCACCGATCCCACGATGCGGCATGTTCGCAGAGCCGGCGCTCAAGACGACGCCAGCGCGTTCCGATGAGTCCTGGATACATCTCCCGATGTCCGATCCTGCGCCCACAAACTTCGACTCTGCGGGCCGTCCGCAGATGAGCCTCGTCGCCTCCGGCTCGGCCGAGCCGTACCGTCGGCTGGCCGAGATCTTCCACGACGTCCTCTCGGAGGAGAACCCGACCGCGCTCCTCGAGCGCATCGCGGACACGCTCGCCGAGCTCATCCCGTACGAGGACGTCCACATCTACGAGGCTGACGAGGCCAAGCGCGAGCTGATCCCGGTGCTTGCCCGGAGCAAGTGGGCCGACGAGGTCATGAGCGAGAGGTTCTCCTTCGGCGAAGGGATCACGGGCTGGGCGGTCGTGCATCGCGAAGCGGTGCTCTCGAATCAGGCGCACCTCGACCCACGCGTGCGCTTCGTCCCGGGCACTCCTGTCGACCCGGAGGCGCTGATCGCGGTGCCGTTGATCGCCCGTGGCCGCCTCAAGGGCACGCTCAACATCTACCGCGTCGGGGAACAGGCGCAGTTCACGCCCGAGGAGTTCCACCTCGCCACCCGTTTCGGCGATGCCGCAGCGCTCGCCATCGACAACGCGCACATCCGCTCGCGGCTCGAGCATCAGGCGTCGACGGACGCTCTCACGGGTCTCTACAACCATCGCGCGTTCCACGATCGGCTTCGGCAGGAGGTCATGCGCGCCTCTGCGGAGCACGACACGGTCGCGCTCGTGATGTTCGACCTGGACGACTTCAAGAAGGTGAACGACGTCTACGGCCACGGGGTCGGCGATCAGCTGCTCGTCCAGGTCGCGGACGTGCTCCGGGCGGCAGTTCGAGCCTCGGACGTGGTCTGCCGCGTCGGCGGAGAGGAGTTCGCGATCATCCTTCCGGCCGCCGACGTGCCCCGATCGCTCGCGCTCGCCGAGCGCGTCGGAGCCGAGCTCGCCAAGCTCGACGTGGCGTCCGGGCGGCTGACCGTCTCCGCCGGAGTCGCGGTCGGTCCCGTGCATGCGGCCAACCCTCGCGAGCTCATCGCCTGCTCGGAGGCGGCGATGATGACGGCGAAGACGCGCGGCAAGGGGCTCATCGTCGTCTTCGACGAGAGCGCGCTCGAACGCCCGTCCGGTGAGAGCACACAGCGTGACCAGGTTCGCTCGATCGCCCACTTGAAAATGCTCCAGAGCCTCTCGGGAAAGCTCTCGCGGCTGAATGACGTCGCGCGGATCGGGCTCACGATCGCGGATGAGCTGCGGCTCCTGATCGACTACCACAACTGCCGTGTCTTCCTCCGTGACGGCGATGACCTCCTGCCGATCGCCTTCCGCGGCGACCTGATGGCGGCTGAGCCGGGAGCAGCGGTGGAGCTCTCGCCGACAAAGGTCGGCCGGGGGATCACCGGGCGGGTGGCCGAGACCGGCGAGCCGCTTCTCGTCGACGACGCCGAACGCTACGAGTTCGCCGAGCAGATCGCCGGCACGGTGGAGATCGAAGAGTCTCTCCTCGCGGTCCCGCTCACGTTCGGCTCACGTGTGATCGGCGTCATCGTGATCTCGAAACTCGGGTTGAACCAGTTCGACGGCGATGACCTGCGCGTTTTCGAGGTTCTGGCCGGACACGCGTCGGTGGCACTCGAGAACGCCCGGCTGTACGAGGCGCAGCGGCGTGAGGCCGAGAGCGCGACGGCACTACTCGAGTTCGCGCGAGATGTCGCGACCGCAGAAGGCATCGCGGAGGTCGCGCAGCGCGTCGTCGCCGGCTCGGCGCGGATTCTCGGCAGCCCCAGCGCCTCGCTCTGGCTCCAGGACCCGACGAGCGGTGACCTCGTGCGGCTCGCGGAGTACGACCACGTCGCCCGCCACGACCAACGAGAGCTCGTCGCGGTTCCCGCGAAGCACCTCGCACCCTGGCTGGATCGCACGGCGCCGTACTTCATCGATGCGGGGGACTACGCCGCGATCGCGGCGCCGCCCGAGAGCACCGGCGGACGCTTTGCAATCGCACCGCTCCGCGTCGATCGCCGCTGGGGCGCGATTGCCGCGGCGATTTCTCCCGACAGCATGTTCGCCGACCGCGAGCTCGAGCTGCTGGGCGGGCTCGCACAGCAGACCAAGCTCGCATTGCAGAGCGCCGGAAGCTACGAATCTCTCGAGCGGACGTTCGTCACCACGGTGGAAGCGCTCGCGAACGCCCTCGAGGCCAACGACGAGTCGACTTCCACACACGCACGCTGGATCACCGACCTCGCGCTCAAGGTCGGAGTCGAGCTCGGCCTCGAGCCCAAGGAGCTGAAGTGGCTCGAGCTGGGCGCCCTGTTCCACGACATCGGCAAGATCGGGATCCCGTCCGCCATCCTGCTGAAGCCGGGGCCGCTCACACCCGCGGAGCGGGGGGTGGTCGAAACCCATCCGCTGCTGGGCGAGCGCATCCTGAAACCCATCGCGCAGCTCACGGAGGTGCGGCGCATCGTCCGCTCCTGCCATGAGCGGTTCGACGGCACGGGCTACCCCGACCGGCTCGCGGGCGACGAGATCCCGATCGGGTCGAGGATCATCTTCGTCTGCGACGCCTTCCACGCGATGACGACCGACCGACCGTACCGACGCGCGCTCGGCGAGGAAGTCGCCCGAGCCCGGCTCCTGGAGGGAGCAGGCTCGCAGTTCGATCCACTCGTCGTCGAGACCTGCCTGCGCGTTCTCGAGACGACGTAGGAAGCCAAGTTACAACTTGTAACTTGGCGCCCTTTCCAGCCGCGTCCGATCGTCAGGCGCCGGCGGCCTCAGCCTTGCGCAGGCCGAGGAACGCCCAGGTCCAGAAGGCGACGCCCATCCCGATCGCCAGTGCGAACGCGCCGAGGGTATGTGGCGGATCACCGGCGACGAAGCCGCGGCCCGTCTCGAGGATGTACGTCAGCGGATTCACCGACGCGACGCTCTCGATCCACCCCTCGAGCAGCTCGAGCGGCACGTACACCGGAGCGAAGAACAGGACGAGGAAGACCGGCATCTGCATCAACGGAGCGGCCTGAATCGTGCGAAACCGCATCGCGAGCCCACCCGACCAGAAGAAGCCACAGAAGTTGACGAGGAGCGCGAGGACGTAGAGCCCGACGATGTCGACAGATCCGCCGCCGATCTCCATTCCCGCGATCAGCGCGACGACTGTCAGGATCGCCGCGACCACCACCCAGCGCAGCACGGCTGCAAGCGCGTAGCCCACGACGATCCCACTCCTGTGCGGCGCCGCGAGCAGCAGCCGCTTCGCGAACCCGTTCTCGAAGTCGCGGGCGACGCCGAAGCCGGTGAAGACACCGCTGAAGGCAGCCGACTGCAGCAGGACGAAGACGAACTGGAAGGCCGTATAGCCGGGCGGATAGTCGAAGCCCGGAATCTCGCGAAGCTGGGAGAGCCCGCCGGCGAAGGCGGTGAAGAAGAAGAGCGGGAAGAGCATCGTCGGAAGGAAGATCTGCGGGTTCGTGAGCGCGTTCTTCAATGTCCGCCAGGCGACACCCGAGGCGACGTTCCACATCGCGGCCACGAGCTAGGTCCTCGTCATCCGCGTGCGGAGCGCCCGGGACGCGAGCGCGATCGAGACGACCCCGATCACGATCGTGAAGCCGAACCCGAGCGCCAGTGCCTGGACGTTCCAGCCCTCGATGATCAGGCTGCGGACGAGCTCGATCATGTACGAGACCGGGTTCAAAGTCGCGGCGGTCTGGAACCACTGGACGTCGATCAGATCGCGCGGTGTGTTCATCGAGGAGATGAAGAGAAAGACGAAGAGGACAGGGAAGAGCGCCTGGATCGCCTCGCCCGAGCCCGTCCTGAACGCGAGCCAGGCGCCGAGGGCGCCGAACGCCAGGGAGACGATCGCCGCATAGACGAGCAGCACGGCGATCCCGGCCGGACCCGATTCGAAGTGGACGCCGGAGGCGATGCCGACAAGGAGATAGAAGATCGCCTGCACGACGCCGAGCACCACCACTCCGGATATCTGTCCGAGAAGCAGCGCCCAGTCTCTGAGCGCGGTCAGCGAGAGCCGGTTGATGAACCCCGTCTGGATGTCCCGCGCCAGGTCGGTGCCGGCGTTCATCGTGGAGAAGAGCGCGCCCTGGATGAACGGGACCGCGAGTGCGAACGCGAGGAAGGAGTCGGTCGGAAAGCCCGGAAGCTCGGTCGAGGCCTGCAGGCCGGCGGCGTTCACGGTCATGAGCGCGATGGGGAAGACGATCGGCGGGATGAAGCTCGCCGGCTGGCGGGCCGTGCGGACGACGGAGCGGCGCGCGATCGCACCGACCTGCGGCCAGGAGCTGCTCACGGACGTCGCGTCGGTTCGGCCTCGGACTCCTCGGCCGCGCCCTCGAGCGTCCGCCCGGTCTTCGCGAGGAACACGTCGTCGAGCGACGGCGCCTTGAGCTCGAGGTCGACGATGTCGACGCCGTTTGCGTCCACCGCACGCACGATGTCCGTCAACCCGAGCCCCTCTCTGAGCCGCACCGCGACATCTCGCGTCGTGGCGAGCGGCTCTCCGAACCGGGAGAGAAACTCGGCGATCCTGGGACGATCCTTGTCGGTCCGGGGGATCGCATGCACGCTCGGGCGGCCGATCTCGGCCTTCAGCTCTGCGGGTGTGCCCTCGGCGACGATCCTGCCCTGGTCGATGATCCCGACCCGGTCGGCCAGGACGTCGGCCTCCTCCAGGTACTGCGTCGTCAGGAAGACGGTGACGCCTTCCTCCCTGCGCAGGCGGGCGACCTCCTCCCAGAGCGCCGTCCTGCTCTGCGGATCGAGGCCGGTCGTCGGCTCGTCGAGGAAGAGAATCCTCGGCATGTGGACGAGGGCGAGCGCGAGGTCGAGGCGGCGCTTCATCCCGCCCGAGTAGCCCGACACCTTCCGGTCGCCCGCGTCCTCGAGACCGACGCGGATGAGGAGCTCGTCGGCCTGAACCTTTCTCCGGTCCTTGCGAACGCCCTGGAGCGTTGCCTGCAGGCGAAGGTGGTCTCGCCCGGTGAGCAGCGGGTCGAGGGCTGCCTCCTGCAACGCGACGCCGATCAGCGAGCGCACCTTCGGCCCTTCCTTGACGACGTCGTAGCCTCCGACGCGCGCCGTTCCGGAGGTCGGAGGCAAGAGCGTCGTCAGGACATGGACGGTGGTCGACTTCCCGGCGCCGTTCGGCCCGAGGAACCCGTAGATCTCGCCGGGGGCGACCGTGATGTCGATCCCGTCGACCGCGCGTGGGCCCTTCTTGTACTCGCGAACGAGCCCCAGGACCTCGATCCCGTTCGCCGGCTCTTCCACTGTCCAAGACTACCGGCGGCCCCTCGAGCAGCCGGCGGAGCTAGGCCGGTTCCAGTGGGAGCTTCGAGGCCACGACGCGCTTCCCGCTCCGCTGGTAGACGACGTCGACCGAGTCGTTCTGCCGATACGTCCCCGCGACACCGATCCACATCGAGAGCCACCGCCAGAACCCGAGCTTGCCCTCCCCTTTCAGCTCCTGTTCGAAGACCAGTGTTCGCCCTTCGATCGCGAAGTCGCGCCCTTCCGCCTGCGGGACGCCGTTCACGTAGATCTCGAACGGCCGCGCGACGTCGGGCGGAAGGCGGACGCGGGTTCCTCGGGGCGCTGGCTCCGGCACGTTCATAGAATGGCAGGCGGTGCGTGCGCTCCTGGTCTTGGCCGGTCTTCTGCTGCTCGCCGCAGGGCTCGCACCGGCCGCCCTCGGGGGCAACGGCGGGTTCGCTCCCGTGACGCCCGAGTCGCCGAACGCCGAGCGCATCCACGACACCTGGATCTTCGTCTCGATCTTCATCGTCGCGATCTTCGTCCTCGTCGAGGTACTGCTCGTCACGTTCATCTGGCGCTACCGGCGGCAGCGTCGTGAGCGCTTCGAGGACGGACCCCAGATCCACGGGACCACGAGCATCGAGCTCATGTGGACCGTCGCCCCGGTCGTCATCCTCTTCCTGATCGGCGGGTTCGTCTTCTACAAGCTGCCAGGGATCGCCGACGTGCCGCGTGCGAGCGCGAGTGGAGAGGAGCGGCTCGTGGTACGCGTCACGGGTCGCCAGTACTACTGGCAGTACGAGTACCCGAACGGTGCGGTTGCGATCGACAAGCTGCGCGCGCCTGCAGGTGTGCCCGTTCGCCTCGAGGTCACGGCGCCGGACGAGGACGTGATCCACTCGTGGTGGATCCCCGCGCTCGGCGGAAAGATCGACGCGATCCCGGGTGTCACCAACGAGACGTGGTTCGAGGCGAAGCGCCCCGGGACCTATGACGGCCAGTGCGCGGAGCTCTGCGGTCTCGAGCACGCGACCATGCTCGCCTCGGTCGAGGTCCTGCTCGCGGCCGAATTCGCCGCCTGGCTCGCGGAGCGAGGCCGCGGGCGGGCGAGCATCGAGCTCGGCGAAGAGGAGTGGCGAGGCGCCTGCGCCAAGTGCCACGGCCTCGGCGGCGAAGGCGGAATCGCTCCGCAGATCACGGGCTCACCGGTGCTCGCCGACCGCGAAGCGCTCGAGGAGATCGTCCGCAACGGGCGGGGGGAGATGCCCGCGGTCGGCTCCGGCTGGAGCGAGGAGCAGGTGGACGCGCTGATTGCCTACCTGCGGGAGAGCCCACCCAGTGGCAGCTGAGAGCTCCTTTCGGAGTGAGCGACCATGTCGCGATGCGGCCCTGGACGCCGCGATGCCGCGTCCTCAGTCGCGTCCATATTCTGCGAATATGAACGCTCCCTGCGTCCTTGCCTCACGACGTCCAGCATCCGCCTCGCGACGGGCGATCACTCCGAAATGAGCTCTAGCGCCGCACCGAGAACGCCTGGCTGGCACCGCGGCCGAGTGGCGAGCTGGCTCGTCACCACCGACCACAAGCGGATCGGGATCCTCTACATCGCGACGGCCCTCGCGTTCTTCGTGCTCGCCGGGGTCATGGCGATGCTCATGCGCCTCCAGCTCGCGCAGGAGGACGTCGATTTGCTCGGCCCCGACCGCTACAACGAGCTCGTCACCATCCATGGGACGGCGATGATCTTCCTGGTCGTCGTTCCGATCCTCGCAGGGCTCGGGAACTTCCTCGTGCCGCTCATGATCGGCGCCAGAGACGTGGCGTTTCCACGGCTGAACGCGCTTTCGTACTGGCTGTTCGCCTTCGGCGGGCTCGTGCTCATGCTCTCCTTCTTCGCCGACGGCGGAGCGGCCAAGTCCGGCTGGACGGCATACGCGCCGCTTTCCACGCAGGATCCCGGGTCGGGGCAGGACCTCTGGATCCTTTCGATCCACATCCTCACCGCGTCGTCGCTCGCCGGCGCGATCAACTTCATCGTGACGATCCAGAACATGCGTACGCGCGGGATGAGCTGGACGCGCATGCCGCTCTTCGTGTGGACGATCTAC
>Ga0183260_10003492_pt1 | contig 12671 bp, 8 predicted proteins | sample AntDrymUQ4972206_2_FD_129768 | JGI IMG/M metagenome (GOLD analysis project Ga0183260, IMG submission 129768) | Polar desert sand microbial communities from Dry Valleys, Antarctica - metaG UQ497 (22.06) (version 2) (version 2) | ecosystem: Environmental > Terrestrial > Soil > Desert | place...
ACGAGCTGACCTGGATGCTGCTGCACCAGGTGTTCAGCTTCAACTCACCGGTCTGGTTCAACGTCGGCACGTCCAGCCCCCAGCAGGTCTCGGCCTGCCAACCGTACGAAGCGCTGGTGTCGACACCCGACGGTCTCGTGCCGATCGGCAAGCTGGTCGAGAACAACGCCGTGGGCACGAAGGTGTACGACGCGCACGGGCTGACCCAGGTCCTCGCGGTCAAGGCCAACGGGGTCAAGGACGTGCTGCGACTGCACACCAAGGCCGGCTACACCCTCGACGTGACCGCCGACCACCTGGTGTGGAGGAACAGCGACGACCGGGGCTCGGGTCGCTTCGTCGAGGCGGGGACGCTGCGCCCCGGTGACAGGCTCGAGTGGCACCGTCGCGAGGCCCACGGCGAGGCGGAGATCGACCGGCGCAAGGTCGCCGAGGCGGCCTTGGCGGGCTGGATGCAGTCCGACGGGTTCGTCGGCCAGTACAGCGGCACGAACAAGTCGCTAACGCTCGAGGCGATGACCGTGACACCTGCCGAGCTGACATGGGTCACGGATGCCCTCGACACCGTCTTTCCAGGGGCTCGCCGGCACGAACGCGCCGTAGAGACTCAGGATCAGTCTCTTGACTGTCGTCGCACTCGCCTTTACGGCAACCACCTGGGGGAGTTCGTCGACTCGTGGGCACTGCGCGCCCGAGGGACGGACATGGTTGTTCCGGAGCAGCTGTTCACCGCTCCCATGCCGGTAGTCGCCGCCTACCTGCGCAGCGTCTTCCAGGCCGAGGGCTTCGTCTCCGCTCGGGAGCGTTCGACGGTGGTCGAGGTCGACATGGTCAGCGAGGACTTGATCCGCGGGATGCAGTCACTGCTGCTCCGTTTCGGAATCTTCTCGCGTGTCGGCTACAAGGCCGACCGGCGCGCTGACCGCAAGGGTTGTTGGGCTCTGCGCATCCAGAACGCCGGCGACCGGCGAATCTTCGCTGATGAGATCGGCTTCGTCGACGAGCGCAAGGCCGACAAGCTCGAGCGTTCCTGCGACCTGTCAGGCATGCCGGCGCACAGCACCAAGCGCCTGGAGATCGCACGGATCGAGCAGATCGGCGCGGTGGAGGTCTACGACATTCAGACCGAGTCCGGCGAGTACCTGTCCGGCAACATGCGGGTGCACAACTGCTTCATCCTCGCGGTCGACGACAACATGGACTCGATCCTCAACTGGTACCGCGAGGAGGGGCTGATCTTCAAGGGCGGTTCAGGTAGTGGCCTCAACATCAGCCGGATCCGCGGCAGCAGGGAGCTGCTGCGCAGCTCGGGCGGCACCGCGTCCGGGCCGGTGAGCTTCATGCGCGGCGCGGACGCGTCCGCCGGCACGATCAAGTCCGGTGGCGCCACCCGGCGGGCGGCCAAGATGGTCGTGCTCGACGTCGACCACCCCGACATCGCCGAGTTCGTCGCCACCAAGGCGCGCGAGGAGGACAAGATCCGCGTCCTGCGTGACGCCGGCTTCGACATGGACCTCGGCGGGCGCGACATCGTGTCCGTGCAGTACCAGAACGCCAACAACTCGGTCCGCGTCACCGACGTGTTCATGCGCGCGGTCGAGGAGGGCACTGAGTTCGGCCTGCGCGGCCGCCTGACCGGCGAGGTCATCGACACCGTCGACGCGCAGCGGCTGTGGGGCGACATCGCCCAGGCGGCGTGGGAGTGTGCCGACCCGGGCGTGCAGTACGACGACACGATCAACGACTGGCACACCACGCCCGAGTCCGGCCGGATCACCGCGTCCAACCCGTGCTTCCCCGCCGACCAGCGCGTCGTCACCGACAGCGGTCTGATCCGGATCGGCGACCTCGTCAGTCGCGCGGCCGCGGGCGAGACGTTCGAGATCTACACCAACGACGTCACGGCTGCCGCGCATCCCGCCAACCGGGTCGTCGCCACCCGACCGGTGCGCTTAATGGTGACCGGTACGAACGAGATCGTCGAGCTGCGCTTCTCCGACGGCTCGCGACTGCGGTGCACCCCGAACCACCGGGTGTGGACAGCTAACCGAGGGTGGGTCCACGCTGAGCGGCTCACTGAGATCGACGAAGTCGTTCGGTCCTTCGAGTACGCACCCCGGCCGATGGCCTCCAAGGCCCTTCCCGAGCGGGCGCAGGCGATCGCCCGCAACGCGGACCAGCTGGCCCTGCCCGAGAAGTGGAGTGCGGACCTGGCTCACGTGCTCGGCTGGCTCGTGGGGGACGGATGCGTGACCGACTCGTTGCTCAGCCTTGTCTACGGCTCGGCTGCAGACCAGCAGCAGGTGCTCCCCGCGCACGCTCAGACGCTGCGGGAGTGGACGGGACTGGAGGCCAAGCCGAGTCTGCAGGTCAACGGAACGGTGCAGCTGCGGTCAGGGAAGCGCAGCGTGCTCGACTTCTTCGACGCGCTGGGTGTCGTGCGGGGTCGGTCTTCGAGCAAGATCGTTCCTGATGCCGTCTTCGAGGCACCGGAAGCCGCCTTGGCGGCGTTCCTACGCGGCCTCTTCGACGCTGACGGTTGCGTGGTCGACGACGAGGTCAAGGGCACTCGGTACGTCGGCTTGGGCAGTCGCTCCGACACGTTGCTGCGCGGAGTCCAGGAGCTGCTGGCCGGGCTGGGTATCGCTGCACGTGTCTACGAGACCGGCACCAAGGCAGAGTCCTTCACCTACACCCGTAAGGACGGCACTTCCGCGACGTACGGTTCGGATGGACCCTCGTACGACCTGCGGATCACCGGCCGGTCGCTGCGTGAGTTCGCAGCTCGCGTGGGGTTCACCTTGACCGCCAAGGCCGACCGGCTGCAGCATGTGGTGACCAGCCACAACGTGTACTCGGTCAAGGAGAGCGTGCGGCTGACGTCTCGGGAGTCGCAGGGCTTCGAGACGACGTACAACCTCACGGAGCCGCGCAACCACTCCTACATCGTCAGCCGCGTCGGGGTGGCGAACTGCCCGGAGTACATGCACCTGGACCACTCCTCGTGCAACCTCGCCAGCCTCAACCTGCTGCGGTTCCTCGACGACGACGGCAGCTTTGACGCCGTGACGTTCGCGAGGGCGGTCGAGCTCGTCATCACCGCGATGGACATCTCGATCTGCTTCGCCGACTTTCCGACCGACAAGATCGCCGAGACCACCCGGGCGTACCGGCAGCTCGGCATCGGGTACGCCAACCTCGGCGCGCTGCTGATGGCCTCGGGGCTGGCCTACGACTCCGACGGCGGCCGCGCCCTGGCGGCCAGCATCACCTCGCTGATGACCGGGGTGTCGTACAAGCGCTCGGCCGAGCTCGCCGGCGTGGTCGGTCCGTACGACGGCTATGCCCGCAACGAGAGCGCGCACACGCGGATCATGCGCAAGCACCAGGCGGCCAACGACGAGGTGCGCACGATGCACGCTATGGACAAGGCCGTGCACCGGGAGGCGACCAGGGCGTGGGAGCAGAACACCGCGCTCGGGGCGCAGCACGGCTGGCGCAACGCGCAGGCCAGCGTGATCGCACCGACCGGCACCATCGCCTTCATGCTGGACGCGGACACGACCGGCATCGAGCCGGACTTCTCGCTGGTGAAGTTCAAGAAGCTGGTCGGCGGCGGGTCGATGCAGATCGTCAACCAGACCGTGCCGCGGGCGCTGGCCAGGCTCGGGTACGCCGAGGAGACGGCCGAGGCGATCGTGGAGTACATCGCCGAGCACGGGCACGTCATCGACGCGCCGGGGCTGCGGACCGAGCACTACGACGTGTTCGACTGCGCGATGGGGGAGCGGTCGATCAGGCCGATGGGCCACGTCCGGATGATGGCCGCTGCCCAGCCGTTCCTGTCCGGTGCGATCTCCAAGACGGTCAACCTGCCCGAGTCCGCAACCGTCGACGACATCGCTGACGTCTACTACCAGGGCTGGAAGCTCGGCCTCAAGGCGCTGGCGGTCTACCGCGACAACTGCAAGGTCGGCCAGCCGCTGGCCGACGGTCGGGCCAAGAAGGCGGTCGCGCAGGTCGAGGAGGCCCCGGCGGCGCTGGCCGCGCCGGTGCGCAAGCGGCTGCCGAAGTCGCGTCCGTCGATCACGACGTCGTTCACCGTCGGTGGCGCCGAGGGCTACATGACGGCGGGGTCGTACCCCGACGACGGGCTCGGCGAGGTGTTCCTCAAGCTCGGCAAGCAGGGCTCGACGCTGGCCGGGGTGATGGACGCGTTCAGCATGGCGATCTCGATCTCGCTGCAGTACGGCGTGCCGCTGGAGACGTACGTCTCGAAGTTCACCAACATGAAGTTCGAGCCGGCTGGGCTGACCGACGACCCGGACGTGCGGATGAGCCAGTCGATCATGGACTACGTGTTCCGTCGGCTGGCGTTGGACCACCTGCCGTTCGACAAGCGCGCCGCGCTCGGCATCTACTCCGCGGACGAGCGGCGCCGCCAGCTCGACACGGGCTCGTACGAGGAGACCGGCGAGGACGTGCCGGAGGTGGAGTCCCTGCAAGGGGGGTCGCCGGCGGCGGAGGTGGTGGACGCCGACGCGTCGGTGCAGGCGCCGAGGGTGGTGGCCGAGACGGCCAGGCCGGCACCCGTCACGGCGCACACCACCGCTGAGCTGCTGGAGGAGATCACCGGCTCGTCCGTGGACGCGCCGCTGTGCTTCACCTGCGGCACGAAGATGCGCCCGGCGGGCTCCTGCTTCGTGTGCGAGGGGTGCGGAAGCACCAGCGGCTGCAGCTGAGGTGGGCTGTCCCCCCGGGGGGTGAGCACGTGGCGATCGAAGTCGTCTCGTACACCGGTCGGCCGGTCGTCGACGCCGTGCGATGTGAGGGGTCCGCTCCGTCGCATGGGCCGAGCGCCCGGAGTGCAGGCTCAGACGACCTGCTGCACAGCGACGTCCAGGGCGTCGAGGTCGACATGGGCCGGGTTGAACTCCCCGGGCGCACCCAGCCCCATGCCAGTCGTCCACTCGGACAGCTCGGCGTGCTCGGGATCGGTTGGGTCGTCCAGCACGGCCAGCAGCCGCTCGTAGCCCGGGATGCCACCACAGTCGTCTGGTGGCGCCGCGCGACGGCCACCGACGACCCGGGCGCGAGGAGCGTTCGGACCGCGCTCGGTGACCTCCTCCAAGTCGATGACGTGGTTCCAGTCGTCGCCGAAGTCGTACCAGTAGTACAACGAGTCGCCGACCTGCCTGAGCACGTCGCGCAGCGACGCCTTCCGCTCGGGGACCGTCGACCGACCAAGGTCCATGTCCACGTCTGCGCCGTACGTACGCGAGGCATGGTCCCATCGCCTCCCGAAGGCGCTGAACTCGTGCAGGTGATGGCCCTCCCACGTGAAGGCGACCTGGAGAACCAGGTGGACCTCGTCGAGCCTGAGGTCCGAGGCGAGCTCGAGGCGGCGCCAGATCGGCGGTTTGGCATGCTCCAGGTCCACCCTGACCCGGTAGGTCATCGTCGGTTGCTGCACGCGGGAGTCCCCTGCATGCCGTTCCTGGCGGCGCCGCAGTGCTCGGGTCCGCGGCGTGAGCGTTGAGACGGGTGCGAGGCGGTCGTCAGCCATGAACCAAACGTATCGGCCGTTCCCGTCCTCGCGGGAAGTCACCGGGGCTGGCAGGCCGGCAGCGACGGGCCGAGACCGGGCGGGCCGAGGCGGCGTGTCAACCCCCACGGAACAGGCGGACGTGCACTCCCACCTCGCTTGCCGCCCGGAGCTTGGCATCACAGGTCACGAGTGGAGCCTCGAGAGCCCGCGCCAGCACGACGTAAGCGGCGTCGTAGACGGTGAAGCGGTGCCGCAGCTCGAGTAGGTGGTCGAGCAGGTCGGACATCGGGTGACGCTCCACTCGCAGCGACCTGAAGTCGGCTACGGCCTCGTCGAGGCGCGACTGGTCGAGTCGGCGCCCGAGGGCATGGCCGCGCAGCGCACTCGCCACCTCGAAGTCCACCAGCGTCGGCGCGTGCAGTGGTGTGTCGGCGAGCACCGCGAGCAGCCCCGCGGCCGGTGGCTGGTCGACGAGGGAGTCAACGATCGCCGAGGCATCGACGACGATCACGACGAGTCGCGGAGCCGTCGGATCTCCGCGACGGTGTCCGAGGTGGTGGGTCCGCCCCGACGGTCGCGCCCCTGCAGGCGTTCGATCATCTCTGCATGGGTGGGCCGAGCAGCCAGCTGGTCGAGTTCGGCGCGCAGGTACGCGGTGAGGGTGAGCCCGCGCTCGACGGCGCGCGCCTTGAGCCCGTCGACGGTGGACTGGGGGACGTCTCGGACCTGGACCAGCGGCATGGAACAAGTATGCATTTGTATGAAGGCCTGTACCAGTGGTCGCGCTCGAGTGATACGGGACCACCCACCCCGTCACCGTGAACTACGGAGACGACACGAGGTGCCCTTAGGCCTGATGACTGCAGTCAACGCCAGCGCCGTCGACCCGCTGCCGGACCGGATGGGCGCCATCACCGACGAAACTGCTGCCACGCACCCCGCTGCGTTCCTGCTCGACGACGCCTTGGCGCTCGGGTCGAGCGGGGGCGCCTGCTCACCGAGCAGCTCATCGACTCCACGGTCGGATCAGCGTCTTCGGCCACACCATCGGCTGCAACTGATAAGACTGGGCGCGCGGCAAGCGGAAGGAATCAACCAAAACGGACGCCCGGGGCGTTGGCCGCAAGCGACCGGCAGGCGTCAACGGCGGCACAGGTCGATGAATGCGCCCAGCTCGATCAAGCCGTCGGGGGACGTGGGCAGCAAGTCCGTGAGTGCCTCGGACCGCACGAGCACGGTGCACCACTGTGCTCGCGAGATGGCGACGTTGAGCCGGTTGCGGTTGAGCAAGAAGCTCATGCCGCGGGGCACGTCGCTAGCGGTCGAGGCCGTCATCGACATGATGACGACCGGCGCCTCCTGCCCCTGGAACTTGTCGACCGTGCCCACCCTGACTGCCGCGAGGCCGGCCGCGTCGAGCTGCGCCCTGATCAAGGCGACCTGCGCGTCGTACGGCGCGACCACCAGCACGTCGTCAGCGTCCAGTGAGCGTGTGGCCCTGTCGTCTTGCCATGCCCGGCCGAGGAATCCCCTGGCCTGACGCACCACCTCGTCGGCCTCCTCGACGGACTGGACCGCGTTGCCGCGGTGCTCGACTGTCACCACCCGCAGACCCGGCTCGACCCCATCCAAGGCCCGTTCGGTGGTGATCGGGACCTGGGCTTCGAGCCGTCCCTCGTAGCTCAACGCGGACACTGGGGCAGCGAGCGCGGGATGCATGCGCCACGTCCGCTCGAGGAAGTACCCGAGCTCCCGAGGGAGCGTGTCGTGGCCTGCCGACAGCCAGCCCAAGGCGGAGCCGTGCACCGGTTCGGGATGCACGCCCTGGCTCAACCTGTGGCAGCTGCTGTGGGTCGCCGAGCAACAGGAGGCGGTCCGCCGCGCAGGACACCGCGAGCGTGTCGGCCAAAGAGAACTGCCCAGCCTCGTCGATGACCAGCAGGTCGAGACAGCCAGCGTCGAACCGCTTCGGGTTGGTGAAGTCCCACGCCGTCCCGCCGATCAGGCAGCCGGATGGACCGAACTCCTTGAGGAAACGAGGGTGGTCGTCCTGCCCGAGTACGGTCCAGGGCTCGGTCCCGTCCGCGACGCTCCCTCCGCGCCGCGCCTTGGCAACCTGCTGGCTCGGGGTCCCGGCAGCAACGGCGGCCCCGAGGAAGTTCTCGATCGCGGAGTGTCCCTGGCTCACGACGCCGACCCGCCACCCGTACCGGACCAGGCTGGCGACGACGCGCGCGCCGACGTGCGTCTTGCCGGTGCCTGGCGGTCCCTGGACGGCCACGTACGAGCGGTTGAGGCCGCGGACCGCCTCGGTGATGGCGCCGATGTATCCGTCCTGGCTGGCGGAGACCGGGGGGAGACCGCCATCCGCCACGGAGCGTGGCGGGACGCGCCGGAGGATGTCGAGCGCCGGGTGCTCGAGCCACCCGGGCCAGGCCGTGCAGACCGTCTCACCGAGCGTGTGCAGCGCTCGGCGCTGGTTGACGGTCTTGATTGGGCGGCGGGGCGCCAAGGCCATCGGCACCTGGGGCCAGCCCGAGACATGCTCCGGTGCTCGCTCCTCGACCATGACAACGTCCGAGCCGTCGCTGACCGATGGTGGTTCGCGGACGGTTGCGTTCTCCTTTGCGGCGCGAACCTGCCGGTCTTGCAACTCGAACGACGGCGGGACGGGTCCTTCGTACAAGGTGTGGAGCCCCATCCCAGGCCTGAGAACCGAGCCCTCACCGAGCCGGCCGACGAGACGCAGCGTGCGGCGAGGCGCCGTCTGTCGACCGGTCGTGTGCCACTCGTCGACCACCTCGCTAGACTCGACGACAAAGGTGTCCGCTGTGGTGGCCCATTCGTCGACGGGGTTCAACAGCCGGTCGAAGTGTGCCCACCACGGGGGCTTGTCCTCGCGTTGGTGGTAGCCCATCGCGGCCGCCAGCATGGCCATCGCCTGCGCGTCGGCCGTGCGCCCACCCGGCTGGGAGTCACCGACCAGCCGCAGCAGCCGGTCCGCCAGCGGGTCCGCGATGGTGGCGCGACTGTTCGACGCCTCATCGTCCTCGATGGACTCGACAGCCCGCAGGACGTGGCAGACGCCTGGCGGATTCTCAGCGGTCTCAAGGTCATCGACCCGACGTGCGGCTCCGGCGCGTTCCTATTCGCCGCTCTGAAGATTCTGCAAAACCTGTACGCGACCGTGCTCGACGCTGCGACGGCCCATGCCCAGACGGCGAAGCACGCCGGTCAAACCCGGCAATGTTCTCGTCGGCGCTCTTGACCCCAAGGACATCGAGAAGCAGACCGACGACCTGTTCGCATCGGAAGCTGTTGAGGCCGTTGTGGCAGTTGCCAGCAACATCAACCATGAGTACCAGGCCTTCCGCAGCGCCCAGGAGGCCAACGACCAGGAATCGATCGGGCAGCATCGGGCTTCCCTCCTCGAACTCTTGGATAGCGTCCGCGCGACGGTGGACGCCCACTACTTTAAGGTGCAGGGCAACCGGGGTTCGATCGATAAGTGGCGGCTCACTCACCAGCCGTTCCACTGGTTCATCGAGTACCCCGAGGTTGTTGTCGAGGGGGGGTTTGACGTTGTCATTGGGAACCCACCGTACGTCGCTCGCACCAAGGTCAAGAGATACGCCTACAAAGGTTTCAAGACCGACGCGCTCTCAGACATCTACGCGCCGTGCACAGAACGGGCCAGCCAGATCACCCGCGAGGACGGACGGTTCTCGCTCATTGTCCCGATCTCCGCGCAGTTCGGCGACGACTTCGCTGTCCTCCGGCAGCACCTCAACAACCGGTTCTGGAACCTGTGGGTCAGCGCGTATTCGCGCAACCCCGCGGCCCTATTCAGCGCCGGCCTTGGGGTCCGCAGCACGATCATCATCGGTGCGGCAGGGCAGCAACGGCAGATCTGCACCACAAAGACGCACCGCTGGTACGACGAATACCGCCCTGCCTTGTTTGAGACGCTGGAGTACGTACCGCTGAACGGTGCCGTTCAGACCCGGGGATGGCTGCGCCCCAGCAGTATTGGCCTCGTCGACCTGTTCAATACGCTGCTCACCACACCTGGATCCGCGGCCGGCGCTGTAAGGCCGCAGGGCGGCGTGAGTGTCGGCTTCAAGACCACCGCCCTCTACTGGCTAAGCGTGTTCTTGAGCGATCCGCCGAGCTACGAACTCGACGGGACGCCCACCCCGCAGACGAAGATCGGGCGGCTCCGCCTGGAGTCCGAGCGAGACGCCCTCCTCGTTCTCGGCCTGCTCGCCACGAAAGTGTCCTACATCTGGTGGTACTGCACCGGTGACGACTTCGACGTAACAGGTGACGGGCTGAAGAGCCTGCCCATCAACCCGCTGTCGCTCGGTGAGGCGACACAGAAAGTTCTGGTCGAAGGGGCGACCCGCCTTTTGGAGGACTTCCCGAACCACGTTGCGTTCACCAAGTACGCCGGCAAATGGATGGGCAACTTCGTGCACAGTGAGATGCGCGACATAACCGACAGGATCGACATGGCACTCGCCGAGGCATTCGGCTACCAAGCACAGCTGCCCGCGTTGGAGCACGCGTATCACTGCGTCTACAAGCCAACCGGGGACCGGCCGGGCACACTGCGACACGACCCCTTCGGCGACTGAGTCGAAGCGGCGGGTAGCGTTCCGTCGCCCCGAGGCGCAGCGTGGGAGGTCCTTGCCGCGGCCACTCGTTGCGCCGCAGTCATCTGCAACCCTCTCCAGCACGCCTCAACAGGCGTGGTGTGGCTGGGTGCCGAGGACGGCGCGAAGCGCCGCCCGCAGGCGGCGCGGCCGCAGGCCGCCCTTGATCAAGTAGGGAAAGTCTCAACACAGCACGACCTGGCGCTTCTCCCCACGTGCCCTCTAGACGCCCTTGATGGCTCTTCGCGTTCGAGGGTGAAGTGGTCCCTCGTTGATCGGTCTCACGCCGCGCTCTTGGCGGCGACGTGCAAGATGATACGGCGTTCGTAGTTGGCTTGGTTGCGGTAGCCGCAGCCGGCCCGCTTGATCTGCTTGATCACTCTGTTGCCGCCTTCGGTGCGGGCGTTGGTGATCCGCAGTCGCAAGAACGCGGCGATCTGCGGCAACCAGGTCTCGATCGTCCGGGCGAGTCGGGTGGTCTCGGGCGTGTCCGCGGTGGCGGCGGCGTCGTAGAAGACCCACATCCGGTGCCGGATCCGGTCCGGGTCGGTCTCGGCGAGCAGCTGGCGAAGCCGCTCCTTGACCCCCCAGGCGGCGCCGATCTCGTCGGTCGGGTCGTCGCGTCGGAACACCTCCTCCAGCCGGTCCAGACCGCGGTCGGACAGCCGGTCCCCGGCGGCCAGCAGCAGCCGGCGGTGCGCCCAGGCCTGGTCGGCCTTGCGGCCGCGGCGTCCGAGCTGGTCGCGGGCGACCCGTTGCCGCACCTCGGTCACCATCTGGTTCGCGAGCCGGACCAGGTGCCAGTGGTCGACCACGACGGTGGCCTGTGGCAGCAGCCGGCGCACCGCGGCGGCGAACGGCGCCGAGGGGTCCAGCGCGACCACCTCGATCCCGTCTCGCCACGCCTGGTCGCGGGCTTCCAGCCAGCGGTCACCGTGGCGCCGGAGCGGCCGGGCATCAGCCCAAGCAGCCAGCCGGGACGGCCCAGGTCCAAGTCCACGAAGCTGGTCATCCAGGGGTTCGACAGCCGCCACCGCTGGTCGTTCTGGTCGAAGACCCAGCGCACCGAGCGGGCCCTCGTCTCGTCCAACCCGAGCATCCGCACCGGCCCCGGCGCGGCCGGCGAGGCGGCAACGTGCGCGGCGGCCTTGACCACCAGTGCCCGCTGAACGCTCCACCACGACACCCGATACTCCGCAGCCACATCCGACAACGCCCGCGCCGAACCCGACGCGGCCCGCTCCAGCCTCTCCCGCAGCCGGCCGGTCAGCCGGTGCCGCGGCGGCACCTGGGTCGACCGCTCGGTGAACACCCGCTGCGCACACCGCGGCTCGGGGCACCGGTAGCGCCGCTTGCGCCAGCCCACCCGCGGCGGCCGATGCCCCACCGGCAGGTCCTTGATCGCCGACTCCCGAACGTGTATGGCTTCCCGCCGACCAGCACCCCACACCGCGGGCACCCATGCTCTGTGGCGGCCTGCATCACCACCATCCGCCGCACCGGACCCGACGGCTCTTCGTCGCCATCCGGCGTGGTCTGCTCGCACGACACGACCCGGAACCCAGGCAGGTCGTACAACAACGACGTAGCGTCCCTCACGGTGGCCTCCTGCTCGATCGACTGAGACACCGATCAGCGTGGGAGGCCATGTCGCGCGTCAGACTTTGTGGCAGGACGATTGAGTCAGTCCTTAAGGAGAGTCAGACACATGGGAAGACCACCATCGATCCCTGCTGAGAAGAAGAGCCGGGTCGTGTTGAGCGTGATCGCCGGAGAGCTCACGGTTGCCGAGGCGGCTCGTCGGGAGAAGGTCAGCGAGCAGTCGATCGGCCGGTGGAAGGCCGACTTCCTCGAGGCCGGGAAGACCGCGCTCGTGGCCGGGAAGACCGGGCCGTCGACGCGCGAGGACCAGCTCGAGGCCGAGGTCGCCGACCTGACCCACGCACTCGGTGAGGCCGCGGTCGAGCTGCGGGTGTGGAAGAAGTCAGCCGAGGGCCGGCTGGGCCCTTCGAGGACCTCGAGGTGATCCGCATTCAGGCGGGCATGTCGACCACGAGGTTCTGCGAGCTGATCGACATGCCCGAGCGGACCTGGCGCCGCTGGCAGGCCCAGCACCAGGCTGGGACCCGTGCCGGCGCACAAACGAAGGGGCCGTGGCCGCGACCGGCGCGTGCCGCTGCGTTGGAGCTGGCCAACAAGCACGCGCTGGCGCATCCGGCGTGGGGTCACCGCAAGATCTGGGCGATGGTCCGCCACGAGGGCCACGTGGTGTCCGAGGCCACCATCCTGCGCCTGCTCAGGGACGAGGGACTGATCCTGCCCGCGGCCTACCAGCGCGAACGACGCAAGCTCGCCGAGCGCAGGAAGGCCGCGTTCGCCACCGACCCGACCGGGCCGAACCAGGTCTGGCAGCTGGACTTCTCCGAGTTCGAGACCACCACCGGCGGCACGTGGCGGCTGGCCGGCTG
>Ga0183260_10003494_pt1 | contig 12671 bp, 12 predicted proteins | sample AntDrymUQ4972206_2_FD_129768 | JGI IMG/M metagenome (GOLD analysis project Ga0183260, IMG submission 129768) | Polar desert sand microbial communities from Dry Valleys, Antarctica - metaG UQ497 (22.06) (version 2) (version 2) | ecosystem: Environmental > Terrestrial > Soil > Desert | place...
GTCGTCACCCTGCGGGCCAAGAGCCAGGCCATGATCGTCATCCAGCACAACCTCGACACGCTCGACGTTCGCATGCCGGCCTGGATCGACGCCGGTGATGGTGGCAAGTCCATCACCGTGCGCGAGCTTCCGCTGCGCGAGCAGATCGACGTGCCCGTGCGAGAGCAGCTCATCGTCGAGCTGTACTCCAAGTAGTCCCGTTCCCCGCCGCCCCCCCAGCTTCCGAGGTAGATCATGCTCGTCATCCAGCGCCCCACCGTCGAGGCGATCGGCGAGGCCCAGGGCAATCGCCAGACCTTCGCCGTCAGCCCGCTGGAGCCTGGCTTCGGCCACACGCTGGGCAACTCCCTGCGTCGCACGCTCCTGTCGTCCATCCCCGGTGCCGCCATCACGCAGCTCCGCTTCGATGACGCGCTCCACGAGTTCGACACGATCGCCGGCGTGACCGAGGACGTCACCGACGTCATCTTGAACCTCAAGGACCTCGTGCTCGTGTGCCACAGCGATGACGCCGTCACCCTGCGGCTCGACGTGAAGGGCCCCGCCGAGATCACCGCCGCCGACATCTCCGCCAACAGTGACGTCGAGATCCTCAACGGGAACCTCCCCATCGCCACCCTGAACAAGTCGGCTCGCCTGGCCGTTGACATCACCGTCGCCAAGGGGCGTGGCTACGTCTCCGCCGACCGCAACAAGGGCAGCGCCACCATCGGCGTCATCCCGGTGGACTCGATCTTCTCCCCGGTCCGCCGAGTGGCCTTCCAGATCGAGCCCACCCGCGTCGAGCAGTCCACCGCCTACGACCGGCTCGTGCTCGACATCGAGACCGACGGTTCCATCACCCCGCGGGAAGCGCTGGCGTCGGCCGGCGACACGTTGCGCTCCCTCGTCGGCCTGGTGGCTGAGATGAGCGACGACCCGCAGGGTCTCGAGCTCGGCGAGGTGGCCACCACCACCACCGGGTCGCCCGATCTCGACCTTCCCATCGAGGACCTCGACCTCTCCGAGCGGCCCCGGAACTGCCTCAAGCGGGCCCAGGTCAACTCCATCGGCGAGCTCCTGATCAAGACCGAGGACGACCTGCTCGCCATCACCAACTTCGGTCAGAAGTCGCTCGACGAGGTCATCCAGAAGCTCGACGAGCGTGGCCTCCAGCTGCGCACGAAGGACTAGGACCCGCCATGCCCGCCACCCCGAAGAAGGGCCGTCGCTTCGGCGGCAGCTCGCAGCACCAGCGGCTGATGATGGCCAACCTCGTGGCGTCGCTCGTGGCCGCCGAGGGCATCGTCACCACCGAGGCCAAGGCCAAGGCCATGCGCCCGGTGGCCGAGAAGGTCATCACCAAGGCCAAGAAGGGCGGGCTGCACAACCACCGCCAGGTCGTGTCGTACCTCGGCGACAAGGAGATGGCCCACAAGCTCTTCACCGAGATCGGGCCCCGCTACTCCGACCGCAACGGCGGCTACACGCGAATCCTCAAGCTCGGCAACCGCCAGGGCGACAACGCCCCCATGGCCAGGATCGAGCTCGTCTGATCTCTTCGACGGCTCGCCTCTGGGCACCGAGCGCCTTCTAGCCTCAGCCGCGTGACGCTGTTCGAGGACGAGCCCATCACGCCAGCGGCCCCGAGCGGGCCGCTGGTGCGCGTCCGGCTCCTGGTCGCCTACCTCGGGGCCGGGTTCCACGGTTTCGCCGAGCAACCCGGCCACCGCACGGTGGCGGGCGTGCTGCGCACGGCGATCGAGCGCGTGGCGCGCCAGCCGGTGGAGCTGGTCGGCGCCGGCCGCACGGACCGTGGGGTGCATGCGTGGGGTCAGGTCATCTCCCTCGACCTGCCGGCCGACGTCGATCTCGACGGGCTGCAGCGATCGTTGCTCAGCCTGTGCGGTCCGGAGATCGTCGTGCGCGAGGCGGCGGTCGCGGAACCCGACTTCCACGCCCGCTTCTCCGCCACCAGCCGCACCTACCGCTACTCCGTGCTGAACCGGCGGGTGCCGGATCCCTTCGTCGCCGCCACCTCCTGGCACGTCACCACGCCCCTCGACCCGGAGCTGCTCGCACTGGCCTGTGACCCGTTCCTCGGCGAGCATGACTTCAGCGCCTTCTGTCGCCGCCCCAAGGCCGACTCGGGCGACGCGCCGGTCTCGCTCGTCCGGCGGGTGCGGCGGGCCGACTGGACCGATCTCGGCGGCGGGTTGCTCCGCTTGGAGATCGAGGCCAGCGCCTTCTGCCACCAGATGGTGCGCAGCATCGTAGGAACCATGGTGGCCGCCGGGCACGCCCAGGTGCGGGCCGGCGACATCCGAGGCATCCTCCGGGCCGGCGAGCGGTCGGCGGCGCCGCCCATCGCCCCCCCGGAGGGCCTCTGCCTGTGGCAGGTGGCGTACTGACGCGCCGGGCCAAGGACACCATCGTGGAGGACGCCGCCGCCAACCCCGGCAGGGGTGACGACCACGGACCGGACCTGTCCCTGTAGGGTCCGGCCATGACCCTCTCCCTGTCCTGCGGCGACGTGATGCCCGGGTGTGCCGCCACCTTCTCGGCTGAGACCGAGGACGAGCTCCTCGCCCAGGTCGGTCCGCACGCCGCCGAGGCCCACGGCGTCACCGAGGTGACTCCCGAGGTCCTGGAGGCCGTGCGGGGGGCCGTCAAGGAGTCCTGAGCCTGCAGAGTTGCGGGTGGCCTGGGGGGAGCCGTAGCCTCGTCCTTCGCTCGAACCCCCCTCCAAGGACGCTCCGCGTGCGCACCTACAGCCCCAAGGCCAGCGAGATCACCCGCAAGTGGTACCTGGTCGACGCCGAAGGCCTCGTCCTCGGCCGCCTATCCACCGAGGTCGCCCGCATCCTGCGCGGCAAGCACAAGCCCACCTTCGCGCCCCACATGGACATGGGCGACCACGTGGTCGTGATCAACGCCGAGAAGGTCGTGCTCACCTCAAACAAGGCTGATCAGAAGATCGTCTACCGCCACTCCGGCTACCCGGGTGGCCTGACGTCCCGCACTTTCGCCGAGGCCCTTGCGCGCAAGCCCGAGGACGGCGTCCGCCGGGCCGTGCGCGGCATGCTCCCGAAGAACCGCCTCGGTCGTCAGATGCTCACCAAGCTGAAGGTCTACGCCGGCCCGAACCACCCCCACTCGGCGCAGCTGCCCGAGACCCTCGACATCGCCGCCGCCCGGCGCACCGCCTAGGAGATCGTCGTGCCCCAGCCCCTCGTGCAGTCCACCGGTCGCCGCAAGCAGGCCATCGCCCGTGTGCGCGTGCGCGCCAACGAGGCCGACGGGGACGGCACCATCACCGTCAACAAGCGGCCGCTGGCCGACTACTTCCCGTCCAAGACCCACCAGATGATCCTCACCGAGCCCCTCCGGGCCACCGAGCTCACCGAGGCCTACGACATCGATGCCACCATCGGTGGTGGCGGCCCCACCGGGCAGGCCGGCGCCCTCCGCCTCGGCATCGCCCGAGCCCTCATCGAGCTCGATCCCGAGCTGCGGGCGCAGCTGAAGGCGGCTGGCTTCCTCACCCGTGACTCGCGCAAGAAGGAGTCCAAGAAGTACGGCCTGAAGAAGGCCCGCAAGGCTCCGCAGTACTCCAAGCGATAGCTGGCCGGCCCTACAGCTGCAGGGTCACCTGGGCCTTGCCGATCTCCACGGGCACGTCCTCAGTCGCCTGGCCCCCCGTCAGCTCCGCTCGTCGGAGCAGACGCTTGATGGCGTTTCCGAGCAGGTCCAGGTCCGTGCTCGTGAAGCGCTCGGCACCGAACCTCCTGATGTTCTCGGTCTGGGCTTCGAGCATGCCGACGTCTTGCTCCAAGACCTTCTTGCCTCGCGCCCGCACGATGGGGGCCAGCGCCTTGGCCGGCAGTGGGCTGCGGAACCGCAGGACGAACCAGGCCCGGGTTCGGGTGGCCGACAGCGGAAGGTGGAGGATGCTGTTCACGATCTGCAGGGCGTCGCCGACCCGGTATTCCACCTGAGCGATGGAGGGCAGGAAGAAGCGGTCCCAGTGATCGAAGGTCGAATCGCCCGGGAGGCGGATCGGCCCGAAGGCGGCGGGCTCACCGAGGAATCGGACCTCGACACCGTCGGGGAGGTCACGGCGCTGGGCCTCCACGCGGGGCCCTCGGCCGCTCTTGCGGAACAGACCGCCGTGCAGGAACGCGGTGTGGGGCACGTCGAGGGCGTTCTCGAGGGAGGCATGGAGCGTGCAGTCGATGTCTCTCTGGAAGACCACCTCCCCGACGGTGGCCCCATCGCCGAGCGCCGGCAGGCGGAAGGGCTCGCGGGTGGGCGGCCCGGCGGCTGATCCCCAGATCCACACGACGCCGTCGAGCTCACGCACGGGTCGCGAGATCGCATCCCGCGGAGACGGGGCGGTGCCGAGGTCAGCGTCGAGCGCGGGCACCGCCGTGCAGCGCCCGGATCCGTCGAACCGCCAGCCGTGGTAGCCGCACTCCAGCGTGCCGTCAGCGTGCACCCGCCCCAGGGACAGCGGCACGTTGCGATGCGGGCAGCGATCGACCAGAGCGTGTGCCCGTCCGCCGCGGTCGCGGTAGAGCACCATCGGCAGGTCCATCAACGTGATGGCGATCGGGGTCGACCGCAGGTCGTGCGCCATGCAGGCCGGGTACCACCAATCCTCTGGGAACGCCACGGTCCAGTGCGGTTCGGCCACCCCCTATGGTTCGCCCGCCATCGAACCACTCCTGCCCACGGATCGGGGGGAGGCTGCATCTGGCATCCTTCCGCGGTGCTGAAGTTCGGGACCGACGGGGTGCGGGGCGTGGCCAACCTCGACCTCACGCCCGAGGTGGCGTTGGCCCTCGGCCGGGCGTCCGCGCGCCTGCTGGGTGGGTGGCGCTTCGTCATCGGGCGGGACACCCGCCTGTCCGGACCGCTGCTGGAGGCCGCCCTGGTCGCCGGGCTGGCGGCTGAGGGCGCCCAGGTCACCAGCATCGGGGTGGCCCCGACGCCGGCGGTGGCGTGGCTGGCGGCGGCTGATGGCGTCGCCGGTGCGGTGATCTCGGCATCGCACAACCCCTACGAGGACAACGGCGTCAAGCTCTTCACCGCAGGGGGTCGAAAGCTGTCGGACGACGTCGAAGCTGCCCTCGAGGCCGAGCTCCACTCCATCCTCAGCCACCAGGACCACAGCCCGGCCCGCACCGGTGACGCCGTTGGGACCGTCGTCGACGGTCTGGCCGAGGTCGACCGATGGGCGGCGTCGGTGGTCAGCTCGATCGAGGGCCGGGGCCTCGACGGGTTGCGGGTGGTGGTCGACTGCGCCAACGGCGCCGCCAGCGCCGTGGCCCCCAGGGTCCTGCGGGACATGGGCGCCACCGTCGAGGTGCTGCACGACGAGCCCGACGGCACCAACATCAATGCGGGGTGTGGGTCCACCCACCCAGCCGACGTGCAGGCGGCGGTCGTGCGGCTCAGGGCCGATGTCGGCATCACCTTCGACGGTGACGCCGACCGCGTGCTGGCCGTCGATGCCCAGGGCCGTCTGATCGACGGCGATCAGATCATCGCTGTCTGCGCCATCGACCGCTACGACCGTCAGCGGCTGGCCAAGGACACCGTCGTCGTCACGGTGATGACCAACCTGGGCTTCCGACTCGGGATGGGTGAGCACGGCATCGAGGTCCGTGAGGTGCCGGTGGGTGATCGACATGTCCTGGAGGCGCTGGCCGATGAGGGCCTGACGCTCGGCGGGGAGCAGAGCGGCCACGTCGTCTTCGCCGACCTGGCGACGACCGGCGATGGTCTCCTCACCGCCGTGCAGCTCCTCGACGTGGTGGGCCGATCGGGCCGGTCCCTGGCCGAGCTGGCCGACGCCGCCATGACGAAGCTTCCTCAGGTGCTCCGCAACGTACGGGTGGCTGACAAGGGCATGGACGTCACCGCCGCGCTGGCCGACGAGATCGCAGCCGTCGAGGGGGAGCTCGGCGATCACGGTCGCGTGCTGGTCCGGGGCAGCGGCACCGAGCCGCTGGTGCGGGTGATGGTGGAGGCGCCGACGGCGACCCAGGCAGAGTCGGCCGCCGAACGACTGGTCGCCGCCGTGGAGGATCTCCGGCCGGGCTGAGCCGGCGGAGCCCTACGCTGTCGAGGTCCCCGAGCCGGAAAGGCCCCCACCGTGTGCGGAATCATCGCCCTCCTGCGCGGGCCCGGCGCTCGCCGAGACCTCGCCCCGGCTGAGATCACGGGTCGCCTCGACGCCATCCAGCGTGCCCTCACCGGCCTCGACGCCGTGGTGGCGGCCGGCGAGGCGGCCGAGCTGCTCGAGGCCCTCGACGAGCGGCTGCGCACCCCCGACGGGGTTGCGCGGCTGGTGCGCGACCGGGACCTCGGCACCCGCCTCGGCGCCGTCGGCGACTCGGTCGGCGACTGGGTCGCGGGCGTGGAGGCCAGCCTCGACTCGGAGGGAGCCCCCGACCGCCACACCCTGGAGGACGCCAACGCCACCGTGCTCAGGCTGAAGGACGCCCTGTGGGCGGTGGTGCGTGACCGGCTGCCCACCGCCGTGCGGGTGCGCGAGCTCGTCGGCGACCGGCCGTCGTGGTCCGCCATCGAGGTGGGCACGTCGATCCAGCAGGCCCTCTCCGCCCTCGACCGGCTCGAGGTGCGCGGGCGCGACTCGGCTGGGTTGACCGTTCTGGTCCGCGGCCACGGGCTTGACCTGTCCGACCCGGCCGTGGCGCGCATGGTGACCGCCCGCAGTGGCGACCACCTCTTCCGCTCGAACGCCGTGCGCACGCCCGAGGGGCATCTGGCCTTCGTGTACAAGGCGGCAGCCGAGATCGGCGAGCTGGGCGACAACACCGCCGCCATGCGAGTCGACCTCCTGGCCGATGATCTGTTGCGCCTGGCCCTCTCCGGCGACGCGGCGTCGGCGCTCGTGCTCGGCCACACCCGGTGGGCGAGCATCGGCATCATCTCCCAGCCCAACGCCCACCCTGTCGACAGCCTGGAGCTGGTCGACTCGTCAGGCCCCTTCGTCGTCGCCGCCCTCAACGGCGATGTCGACAACTTCGCCGACCTGGAGGCGGCCGACGGGCTGCGCCTGGCCGCCGAGATCACCACGGACGCCAAGGTGATCCCCACCCTCGTGTCGCGTCGGCTCGGCGATGGGACCGACCTCACCACCGCCTTCCGGGACACCGTCGCCGCCTTCGAGGGCTCGGTGGCGATCGGCGCCCTCACCGCCACCCACCCCGACCACCTGCTGCTGGCGCTGCGGGGGAGTGGGCAGGCCCTGTACGTCGGCGTCGCCGACGGCTGCTTCGTCGTGGCCTCCGAGCCCTACGGGCTGGTCGAGCTCACCCCCACCTACCTGCGCCTCGACGGGGACACCCCGGCCAACCCGGAGAACCCCAACGCCAGTCGCGGCCAGATCGTCGTGCTGGACGGGACACGGGCGGGCACCCTCGCCGGGATCACCCGCCAGGCCTACGACGGGACCGACCTCCCAGTCACCGACGCCGAGCTGCAGGAAGCGCAGATCACGACGCGCGACATCGATCGCGGTGACTTCCCGCACTTCCTCCTCAAGGAGATCACCGAGGCCCCCACCAGCTTCCGCAAGACGCTGAGGGGCAAGCTCGTCGAGCGCGACGGCATCATGCACGTGGCGCTGGCCGACGACGTGCTCTCGCCGTCGGTGCGCGACGGCCTCCGCCGCGGCCGCATCGGTCGGATCCAGGTGATCGGCCAGGGCACCGCCCACGTGGCCGGCCAGAGCCTGGTCAGCGCCCTCCTCGCCTGCATCCCCGACGGGCGACTGCGGGTGGAGGCGCTCCCGGCCACCGAGCTGTCCGGGTTCGGTCTCCGGCCGGACATGGCCGACACCCTCGTCATCGCCATCAGCCAGTCGGGCACGACCACGGACACCAACCGCACCGTCGACCTCGTCCGCGACCGAGGGGCCTCCGTGCTGGCCATCGTGAACCGCCGGGGGGTCGACCTGACCGACAAGGCCGACGGTGTGCTGTACACGTCCGACGGGCGCGACGTGGAGATGAGCGTCGCCTCCACGAAGGCCTTCTACGCCCAGATCGCAGCCGGGTTCCTGCTGGCCTGGGCCATCGCCGAGGAGGTCGGTGGCGACGTCGATCCGGAGCTCGTCGCCGCGCTGCGCGAGCTGCCCATCGCCATGGAGGCTACGATCGCCCGCCGCGCCGACATCGCCGCGGCGGCCCAGCTGCTGGCCCCGTCGAAGCGCTACTGGGCCATCGTCGGGAACGGCACCAACCGAATCGCCGCCGAGGAGCTGCGGATCAAGCTCAGCGAGCTCTGCTACCGGTCGATCGCCTGTGATGCCACCGAGGACAAGAAGCACATCGACCTGTCCTGCGAGCCGCTGATCCTCGTGTGCGCCGCCGGTCTGGAGGGCTCCACTGCCGACGATGTCGCCAAGGAGGTGGCCATCTACCGGGCTCACAAGGCGTCGCCCATCGTGGTCGCCTCCGACGGCCAGGCCCGGTTCGCCGCCGCCCTCCAGGTGATCCCCGTGCCGACCACCCATCCGCAGCTGGCCTTCGTCCTCACCACGGTCGCCGGGCACCTGTTCGGGTACGAGGCGGCGCTGGCCATCGACGCCCAGGCCCTGCCCCTCCGGGAGGCCCGCGCCGCCATCGAGGACGCCGTCGGGGAGCACGCCGTGGCCAACGGGGACGAGCTCCTGCGCTCGCTGCAACCGGCCCTCCTCATGGCCTCGACCCGGTTCTTCGACGGGCTGCGTGGCGGCGCCTACGACGGCAACCTCGAGGCCAGCACGGCCGTCCGCCTGGCCTCGTCCTTCCGCTACGCCCTCGGCATCGCTCCGCTCGACGCCTACCAGGCCGAGCTCGGTCGGATCGGCACGCCGGCCGTCGTCGTCGACGACCTGACGGCGGCGCTGACGCAGGGCATCGAGGAGCTCACCCGCCCGGTGGACGCCATCAAGCACCAGGCCAAGACGGTCACGGTGGGCATCTCCCGCAGCGACGAGACGCTCCTGCAGCCGGCACTGGTGCAGGCCGTCCTGGCCGCCGGCGCCGCGCGCGACCGTCTCAGCTACAAGACCTTGCGCACGCTGGCGGACATCGACCCGGCCGTCGCCGAGGTCACCGGCTGGATCCGCTACGAGCTCGACGGCGACCCGGAGGGGGGCGACGTGCCCGTGTCGATCGTCGACCGGGGCGGCATCGCCCTCGCCATCCCGTCGCGCACCGAGCGGGTCGGCCTGCTCCGGGGCACGAAGCGCACGGTCGCCGTCGAACGGCAGGTGTTCGTCACCCGCGGCCGGGAGGACGGCCGCACCATCGTCATCGTGCCGGAGACCAAGGACGACCGCGCCAGTGGGATCACCCTCCTCCACGTGCGCTTCCACGACCACCTCGGGGTGGCCGCCGCCCGCGGTGCGCTGCAGGGGTACCGGAACCGCTGGTCGGCGTTGTGCGACGCCGTGCTCGAGACGGAAGCCACCTTCCGCGAGGACCTCCTCGCCACCGTTCCGGTCGCGGACCTCTTCGTCGAGCCGATCCGGGAGCTGGCCGACCGGTGGCGCGCGAACGGTCGGAGGTGATCGGCATCGGCGTCGACCTCTGCGAGGTCGACCGGATGCGCACGGCCCTCGACCGCACGCCGACGCTGCGAGGGCGGGTGTTCACGGAGGCGGAGCAGGCCTACTGCGACCGCCGCAACGATCCCACCGAGCGGTACGCCGCCCGCTTCGCCGCCAAGGAAGCCGTCATGAAGGCGATGGGCGTCGGCGTCGGCGCCTGCAAGTGGCGGGAGATCGAGGTGGCCAAGGCGCCGAGCGGAGCCCCGTCCGTCCTCCTCCACGGCGGTGCCCAGGTCCTCGCCCATGAGCTCGGCATCCAGCGATGGCACCTCACCCTGACCCACACCCATCGCGTCGCCGAAGCCATCGCCGTCGCGCTGTAGGCGACGCGGACCCCACACCAACCAGAACCAGTGTGTTCGTGGTCCGTCGTACGCTGGGTGTCGCATGATCCCGGTCCTGACCCCTGCGGAGATGCGGGAGGTCGACGCCGCTTCGGCCCAGCCTGTCGAGACGCTCATCGAGCGGGCTGGGGCGGCTGTCGCACGCCACGCGTTGGAGCTGCTGGGTGGGGCGTATGGGCGGCGGGTGATCGTGCTGGCGGGGAAGGGGAACAACGGGGCTGACGGGCGGGCGGCCGCAGTCCACCTGCGTCGTCGGGGCCTGCGGGTGCAGGTGGTCGATTCGCTCGACGCGGGTGAGCGGCTCCCCCCGCCCGACCTGGTGATCGACGCGGTCTACGGGACCGGGTTCCACGGTGAGCACTGCGCCCCAGATGCCGGGGCCGTGCGGGTGCTGGCGGTCGACATCCCGAGCGGGGTGGACGGGCTCACCGGCGAGGAGCGGGGGCGGGCGTTGGCCGCCGTTCGGACCGTGACGTTCGTGGCGCTGAAGCCGGGGCTTCTCCTCGAGCCGGGACGACGGCTGGCCGGCGAGGTGGTGGTGGCCGACATCGGGCTCGATGTGGGCACGCCCGCGGCTGGCGTGGTGGAGCGCAGCGACGTGAGGGGCTGGCTGCCAGCCAGGGCCGGCGACGCGCACAAGTGGCAGGCCGCGGTGCTGGTGGTGGCCGGCTCGCCGGGGATGACCGGTGCCGCCCACCTTGTCGCGCGAGCCGCCCAGCGGGCGGGGTCGGGCATGGTGCGGCTCGGTTCGCCCGGCTTGGCCGACGATCCCGGCCGACCCACCGAAGCGACGGGGCTGTCGCTACCGGAGATCGGGTGGCCGGAGGTCGTGCTCGGCGCTCTCGACCGCTTCCGGGCCCTCGTGATCGGCCCGGGCCTCGGTACCCAGGACGCGGCGGGCGACGGCGTGCGCGAGGTGCTGTCAGGTTCGACCCTTGCCGCCGTCGTGGACGGCGACGCCCTCAACGCTCTGGGACGGGACGCGCGGAAGGTGCTGGCCGATCGGTCCCTGACGGTCCTCACGCCGCACGACGGGGAGTACGAGCGCCTCACGGGGAGCCCGCCAGGGCCGGACCGGCTCGACGCCGCCCGCCGGCTCGCGACTGACACAGGCGTCATCGTCCTGCTCAAGGGCCCGACCACGGTCGTGGCCGCCCCGGATGGGCGGGTGCGGATCGTCACGACCGGGGATGCCCGGCTGGCCACCGCCGGCACCGGCGACGTGCTCAGCGGCACCATCGGTGCGCTGTTGGCGCGGGGCCTCGGACCCCTGGAGGCGGCGGCGGCCGGCGCCTGGTTGCACGCCAGGGCCGGAGGGCTCGGTCCGGCCCTCGGGCTGGTGGCCGGCGACCTCGTCGATCGCCTCCCGCTCGCGCTGACCGAGGTGGCGGGCTGATGGCGGGTGCCTGGGCCGATGTGTCCCTCCACGCGGTGGCCGCCAACGTCGAGACGCTGCGCGCCACGTGCGCGCCGGCGGAGGTGTGTGCGGTCGTCAAGGCCGGTGGCTACGGGCACGGTGCCGTCCCGGTGGCCAGGGCGGCGATCGACGCCGGTGCCACCTGGCTGGCCGTCGCCCAGGTGCCCGAGGCCACTGCGCTGCGGGCGGCCGGGGTGGGTGCGCCCATCCTGCTCTTATCTGAGCCCCGGCCGAGCGAGCTCGACCAGGCGTTGGCGGCAGAGGTTGCCGTCACCGTCTACACGCATGACCTGATCCATCGCCTCGGGGCGGCGGCACGAGCCGGCCGCCGTCCCGTGCCGGTGCACCTGAAGGTCGACACCGGCATGCGCCGGGTGGGGGCGGCCGCCGCCGATGTGGTGCCGATGGCCGAGGCGATCTCCGAGGATCGAGGGTTGTCGCTCGATGCGCTCTGGACCCACTGCGCGGTGGCTGACGATCCCGACGGTGCCTTCACCCTTGGCCAGCTCGAGCGATTCGAGGCGTCGCTCGCCGCGGTGGAGGCGGCGGGGATCGAGGTGCCGATGCGCCATGCCGCCAACTCGGCTGCCGCCATCAACCACCCCGCCAGCCGCTACGACCTCGTGCGCTGCGGCATCGCCATCTACGGCGTCCCACCTTCCCCGGGGCTGGCCGATCGCATCGCCCTGGAGCCGGCGGTGCGGCTGGCCACAGAGGTCTCCTTCGTGAAGCCGGTGGCCGCCGGGGAGGGCATCTCCTACGGCCTCTGCCACCATGTCACCCGGGACACGGTGGTGGCGACGCTGCCCATCGGCTACGCCGACGGCGTGTTCCGGGCCCTGGGGACCGGGGGGCAGGACGTCCTCGTGGGCGGGCGCCGCCACCCGATGGTGGGTGTCGTCACCATGGACCAGGTGATGGTGGACGTCGGTCCCGACAGCGTGGTGCGGGCGGGTGACGAGGCCGTGCTCCTCGGAGCTCAGGGTCGCGAGCGCATCTCGCCTGACGAGTGGGCGGCCCGACTCGGCACCATTGCCTACGAGGTGGTCTGCGCGCTCGGCCCGCGGGTCGAGCGCCGCTACGGCGCCGCCTGAGGGCCTCCTAGGCTGGCGACCGTGAACGTGGTCGCCACCACCGCCTCTGTCGAGGAGACCCGCGACCTCGCTCACGCCCTGGCATCCCTCGCCCGGCCCGGTGACGTCGTCGTGCTGGCCGGCGACCTGGGGGCGGGAAAGACCGCCTTCGTGCAGGGCTTCGGGCGGGGCCTGGGGGTGCCCGACCGGATCACCAGCCCCACCTTCAC
>Ga0183260_10003496_pt1 | contig 12665 bp, 14 predicted proteins | sample AntDrymUQ4972206_2_FD_129768 | JGI IMG/M metagenome (GOLD analysis project Ga0183260, IMG submission 129768) | Polar desert sand microbial communities from Dry Valleys, Antarctica - metaG UQ497 (22.06) (version 2) (version 2) | ecosystem: Environmental > Terrestrial > Soil > Desert | place...
TAACACAACCGACATGCCAGCGCCTTCGGTCAGGCGCTCACCTACAACCGCCGAGCCGGTGTAAATGCGGGTGCGCGGCAGCGCTGGATTTGCGTTCAGGCGTTGAAGCAAACTGAACTCTCGAGCGGAGGAAATAAAGTCGGTATCGACCGGCGCATTGCCGAAGATTCCGGACGCGCCGACCGTCGCAACATCGAGTCCGCCGACCGCGCTTTTCTCGATGGTTGAAATGATTTCATCGCTATCGATCCAGCTCGAGGCGCGCGCGATTTCAATCGCGTTCAGGACATCCCCGCCGCTGCGTCCCAGGGCAGCCAACGTGCGCCCTGCCAATCGTCCTGCCGAAATCATTTCCATCAGCTAAACCCTCCGTAGGCGCCCATCGTCATCGCTTCCGCGCGTCGGGTCTATTCGCAGTCTGGGTTTCTGAACCAAAACCCAGACGATTCCCTGCTCGTCTTCTCCTGCGCGCTGTACGGATTCGCAACGCGACAACCACCAGCCAAGCTTGCGCGTCGCTTGTGTCGCGCCGACTGCACGCACCAACGCAGCCCGTAGCGCTTCATCGTCTTCCGCAAGCTGGGTAACTTCGCGCGAAGTGAACACTCTGCCACCGAGAAGCCGCGCTATCTCGCGCAGCAACGGGCCCTCAACGTCGCCTGCAAGGTGTTCCAACAGGGCGTCAATCCGGTCGAAACGTCGCAGGCATTCCGCCTGGAACTCAGTGTCGGTCATTGAAGCGAGCTATCGGGCACTTGTGGGAAATTGTCTCGGTTTATGGGAGTGAAGTTAGCTAGCGCGGTACTTTTTGAAAGGCCTCGACTTTAGATTTTGGTCCCCCCGGGGTGGTCGCGAGATTTTTTGGCGGTCGCGCTAGGACCGGCTACGCAGCCATTTAAATGCGCCGTCAGGTTAGAAAAACCGTTTTCTGAAGTAAGCCAGGGCATGCGCTCGCTAAGCCGTGGGCTCGCCCCACTTAGGGTCCGCAACATCTGCAACATCTGCAACAACATCAGGCTCCGTTGCGCTTGTTGCGCTTGTTGCACATCCCATGGGGGAGACCGACAGATACCGCACCCAGGCGTCGTGCAAGGCACTGCGCTCGTACCCACGAGGGATGTGATCGCCACGCCTGATCGCTTTACTCTGAACTCCATAGGGTCTGAGCCGCGCAGCCAGGCCTCGAGCATCAATGGGCTTCCCGCGTAAATCTGACCAAGGCGCCTCTTCGATAGAACAAAGTGCCTCAATGATCTCCACGGTGGACATGGCATCTCGGTCTCCGAACACGTGCTTCAAGTCCGCCAGCAGCCGGATCCCCAGGCTGGGTGTGCTCTGCTTAGCTTCCGCAACAAGTGCAACAGCTGCAACACGAGCGCGAACCGGCCACGATTCACCCGCTGCATCGGCCACGGCGATTAGGGCTTCCCATACATCCGCATCGCGATCCGAGATCCCGAGCGGCATCGTTGGCCAAACCGAGGTGACAGATTCAACGACGCAACTGCACCAGGCCGCAAGCTGCATCCTTATGGCATTGCCAGTGAACTCTTCCGCACGGCGCCGGAACGGTTCAACTCTTTCGCCTGGTGCGCGACGTCGCATGCGGACGATTACGCAGCGCGACAAGATTGTGTCCGGCAAACCGCCCAGGCCCGCGAGTGCGACCGCGCAGTACGCGGGAATCTCCTCCGTGAATACCTGCTTGCCACGAACTACGCAGCGGCCGGCGACTCCGTGTCGACGATGGCCCGCGTTAAGTAACCCGCGAATCTCCTCGTTCTCCTTTGCCTTCGGCCCGAACACCGTGTCGATCTCGTCGTACAGGATCGTCGGCGGACCCTCATCCGCACCCACTTTGCGAAATAGATATGCAGGTGTCACATTCACCGCCTCGACCGGGTTAGGCACAAGCAGTTCGGACGCTTCAAGCGCGCGACTCTTACCGCTACCAGGCTCGGGCGATAAAAATGCAATCCGTGGCGTCGACTCCCAAGCTTCCATCAGATGTGCGTGCGCAATCCACAGGACGTGCGCAACGCACGCATGCTCGCTCGGATATGCAACAAACCGCCGTAGAAACCTCTCCACCTGCTCAAGCGGGCTATGGAGGGACGATCCGGAATCGGTCGCCGTCTTCTCATGCTCGGCGATTTCTGCGGCCAGGTCTTCGTTATCAAAGGTCGCGTACTCAGTGTGCATGCTCGAGCTCGTCCAAAAAGTGACCGATGCGCTTGATCGCTAAACCAGCCCGACCGCGGTCGATCGCATCGTGCGGTTTGCCGGCTGCGACATCGGCCAGGATCACGGCACCGACGTACAACTCGCCGCGCAACGCATTGACGACGTGCGAGACCGGCCACGGCTTCTTGATGCGCGGCTTTCGCTTGTCGTCATCGACGCGCGGTGGAAACAGATCCGACAACTCCATGCCGAGCTTCGCAACGATGGCGCCAACATCGCAGCCCGTGTGACACTTCAGCAGGATGCGGCCGGGATCCGGCTCGTAAATCGACAGCGAGCGCGTGCCGTGCTTCGATTCGTGCGCCGGACAAACTGAACGCCAGCGCGGCGCTTTACCGTGCACTCGATCCAACTGGGCGAGCAAGGTGTCGACGCTCATGCAATCCTGGCGACTATCTGCGCCAGTTCTTCAAGCGTGAGAAGCGCCACGCACAAGCTCACGCGCTCATCGGATGAAAGTCGTTGCACTAGCCGCAATGCTTCGCTAAACGGATGCCCAGCCCGATGTTTTTCGGGCAAGTTGCGCGCGAGATTTACCAATGTTCGGGTCGTCGGCCTCCGATCAGAGCGTGCAAGTTCTCTTTCGAATACGTCTTCTGGTATTGAAGCAAGTGCCCGGGCGTTGGAGACCTGTTGACGCGTCATCAAATCACGCAGAGCGATTTTCGTATTCCCGGAGGACAAAAATGTTGCTGGCGGGCGACCGCGCTTGCGTTTGGTGGGATCGCTCATCGGTTCGCCCCAATGCGATCGCGCAGCGAAAGCAGCCATCCAGTGATGCGATTAGCAACGTCGCTGCCGGCGTGTTTGTCGGGATGGGTCAATTGCAAGAGCGCGCGCATGTTCTGGCTCAGTTCAGCGCGAATATCGTCCGCATCGAGTCGGCGTTCTGCCTGCAGATTCTTGTGTGCCAACCAGCAGCTGACGCATCTGACGCGCCAATCCTCGCCAGCGGGTCGGTGAAAGTGGCGCCCGCATTCTGCGCACTCAGCCATTGCCAACCACGCCGGCTAAGGTATGCTGACCGTGCTCGAGCTGCTGTAGAAGTGCCCTGATGCTGATCGTCCCGGCGCGGCCCTCCCCCAGGTTGGCCGCGTCTTCATTTCTGGCGGTCATTCGGGCACAGCGCCCGGCCAGCTCAGCGATTTTTCAATCGACACGAGTTCCATTTGCGCGCGGATCAGGCACGACTCCGCCTCGCTTGCGCGATAGTTGCTGAGTGCCAATTTGGCTCGACCGATTTGCTGTTGCGCTTGATGCAAGCTGCGCATCATCAGTTCGTTGGCGCCGGGATCGCGCGCGGTCATGCGGCACCGCGGCTTTTTTGCAGAAACTCGAGCAGATCAGCGTCGAGGTAAAACCTTCGGCGTCCAATCATCACGCAGCGCGGCCCGCGCCCTTCGCGATGCATGATGTCGAGGTTCGACACCGACACTCCGAGCTTGCGCGCGGATGTCGGCCGGTTATTCACCAACGGCGCAACGTTGTCGTCGGGGTTGTCGGCTCGTAGCGTTGTATTCATTTCGTCCTCGCTCTAACTGCTAGCGAGTAGAAACGATTTGCTGCGGCTATTGAAGGGGGCGCGAGGCCGGCAGTGCTAGATAAACGCTCACTAGCGCCGCTAATGAGCGGAAATTTTATTCAGTAGCCGGTCGATGGTCGCAACCGACGCCTGGCCGGCGTATTTCTTCCGAAAGCTACTGCGCGCCTGCTTCTCTGTGCGGCCCTTTAGCAGTTCTTTGAAATCAGCGAGGGCCTTGGCCTCATCGATCAGGGTGCGCCGCGGCTTCGATGCATTGACCGTGTTTGTTTCCGAGACTTGCTCGGTGCGCGCATCCCTGTCGCGTATCCCGCCGCGAGCCAACTGCTCGAGCGCATCTTCCAGCGGCAGCGAATGCACGCCACTGCGCGGAAACTTCCATGCAATGCGAGTCACTTACGCGCCCAACTTCGCGACCGTGGCGCGCTCTGCGCTGCCGTCGAGGATGTCCGCGACGCGCTGCGCAGCCTCACGCATGCGGTCACTATCGGGCGCTGTGTAACCCATCGTGACGTCGCCGCTGGCTGTCGGCAGCGTGTGATTTACCAGCAGCTTGATGACCATGAACGGCAAGCCGGAGGCATCGGCCGCGTTGATGAAACTTCGGCGCATGTCATGCACCGTGGCCGGGTAATCGATCAGCCGGCAGATCGCGTCGAGCGTCTTGCGCGGTTCCGCTATCGGCGCGTCCTGGCCCCGCGCCGGGAAAACGAACATGCTTGGTACTGACGCGGACTTAGTCAATCTCCGTCGCCGCTCGAAGATGCCGCGCAGCTGATGCGTGATCGGCAGTCGTAGCGGTTCGGAGTTTTTCGTGTCGACGATCGTGTAAACGCCGGCCTTTAGGTCGACATCCTGCCAGCGCAGCCGAGCAGCTTCACCGCGGCGCAGACCGTTGAGCGCAATGCACTGCAAGTAATCACTAGCAATTGCATCGACGTCGCGCGCAGCCGCGAACCAGGCCGGCATCAAGCGCAGCGGAACGGCGGAATGCTTTCGCCTCTCCTTGACCCACGACCTGCTTGCACTGAGGCGCCGCACCGGGTTATCGGTGAAGATCGCTTTGCCATCCTGCTCGTACTTGGCGATGGCGAAGTTGAACAGGGCCCGTAGAACGCGCATGGCGCCATTGGCTCGGCTGCCCGATGTCTGTGCCAGCTTGCGGTGCCTGCGCTCAACGTCGTCGCGTGTGATCAACTCCAGCGGCGTTTGCAACCAATCCTCGAATGCCTCCTGCTCAACGCGATAGCGATAGTCAGCGACCGTGCGTTCTTTCAGTTGGCGGCCGCTGAGGTAATCCTCGAGCACCCGGCGCAGCGTGATGCGTTCGCGCATCGGCTTGTGTCGAGCAAACGGATCGGCGCGCCCAACCGCGAGGTTTCCCTTGCGTGCTTCGACCGCCTTGCGTGCGTCCTTCACCGTCATCGCCGACGCATCGGCCAGCGTGTAGCGCAATGTGCGCGCCTTGCTCGGATCCCAATGCGCCACAATCCAGGCGCGTGAATTCGCGGCAGTGATGCGCAACGCGAGGCCGGCAGTCTTTGAGTCGTAGTAGAACTGCTGACCGGAGTGCGGGGCAGCGAGTCCGCGCCGTGCAAGGTGGTCGTTCAAATCGAGGTAGTGTGTCGGCATCGGAAATAGTCCAAAGTTCTCTATGTATCGTCCTTGTATCGGACGATTACTGCGGAACATTGGACTACATTACGCTGTAACCTACTGTTTTACAACGTGTGCGAGGACGCCTACTTGTATCGAAACCCCCGCCAAAACGGACTGTTAATCCGCAGGTTCCAGGTTCGAGCCCTGGTCGAGGAGCCACCTCCCCAAGCGTCTCCAAGTTCTGCGCACTGCCGTTGGACGCGGAATGGAGTCATGAGCAATTGAGGCCTTGACCGTGTCCGTTACGCCTCCAAGCGTTTCCGTCATTGTCCCGATGTACAACGCTGAGAATTGGATCGAGCGCTGCCTGGCACCGCTGCTGGCGATGCTGGGGCGCGGCGAGATCACCGAGATCATCGTGGTCAACGATGGCTCGAACGATCGCTCGCAAGCGATTGTTCGGGGACTTGCATCGGTTCAGTTGCTGGCAATGGATGAACAGTGCGGCCCCGCTGCCGCGCGCAACTGTGCAGCGCAAGTCGCGCGCGGCGAGTATCTGTGGTTCGTTGACTCGGATGTGGTCGTCGCAAATAACGCCGCAAAGGTGTTGCGCGAAACGCTGACCCGCACGCGGCCAGCGGCGGTGATTGGCTCGTACGACGACCAGCCGGGCGCGAACAATTTCCTGTCGCAGTACAAGAACCTGCCACCACTACTCCCACCACCGCAACAGGAACCAGGCATTATCTACGCAGCATGTTCAACGACCTCACCCTTTAAAGTGGGCTTGCGCAGCGGCGCCGGGACCCATCCTGCATGAGCCCGGCGACTCGGACGTTGCACCAGTGGTCAGGCCGGCGCGTGCTCGTAACTGGGCATCGCGGTTTCATCGGTGCTTCTGTTAGCCGGCGGCTGCTGGAGGCTGGTGCGGATCTGCACGGCGTTTCGCGCTCTGAGGACGGCGTCGATACCTCGCCCTTCCCGGTCGTCCGCTGTGACCTATCGAACTCTGAAGATTGCCGCAAGGCGATCGCGCTAGCGCAACCAGATTGCATCATCCACCTTGCAGGGCATCCGTTCGCCGCGCGCGATCTCGAGCGCGTGTTGCCCACGTTGCGCGACAACCTCGTCGCCACCGTCAATCTGCTGGCTGCCGCGGCGGAGGCTCGGTCTCCGCGGGTTCTGATCACGGGATCGCTGGAGGAGCCGGAGGTCGACGTCGACCCTACTCCGTCCTCGCCATACGCTGCGAGTAAGTGGGCGGCTTCCGTCTACGCTCGCATGTTTCACCGCATTTATTCGCTTCCGGTCGTGATTGCCAGACTGTTCATGGTGTACGGACCCGGGCAGAGCGAACCGACGAAGCTCATCCCCAGCGTCATTGCTGCGCTGTCACGCGGGCACGCGCCGCAAGTATCTTCGGGCGAACGTCTGGTCGACTGGATCTACATCGACGACGTCGTGACCGGTCTCTTGATTGCAGCGCAGACCGGCGGGCTGGACGGGCGCACGATCGACATCGGCACCGGCGTATTGACAACTGTGGCCGACGTGGTCCAGCAACTGGCAACACTATTCCCCGACGCGCCCGCACCTTTGTTTGGCTCGGCCGCGTCGCGACCCTTCGAGCAGATTCGCGCCGCCGATGTCGAGGCAACGCGCCGAGCGCTGAACTGGGTGCCGGGCATAAGCCTGTCCGAGGGGCTGGCAGCAACCGTCGCGGGTGCGCGCGCCGCTCAGTTCAGCGCGTCGCGATGAGACTCGCGCACACATACGCCAGCTAAAGCGAGCCGATATCATTTGGTCGCGAAGAGAGAACGAAGGGGTCTGATGAGCGGTGTCGTAATTCTGGGTTCGGGGATGGCAGGATGGGGAGCGGCGCACCGTCTGCACGCGAACGGCGTGCCGTCCGTCATGCTGGAAAAAAACGGATACATCGGTGGCCATGCGGCCTCACATCGATTTGAAGGCGGTTGGCTCTTCGACGAGGGACCGCACGTTTCCTTCACCAAGATCGAACGCATCGCAACCATGTTCGCTGCCAACGTTGGTGACCAATACCGGAAAATACCCGCACGCGTAAACAACCATTGGCATGGCCATTGGATCAAGCACCCGGCGCAGTGCAATCTGTACGGGTTGCCCGCCGACCTAGTGGTCGCGTGCATTCGCGACTTCGTCGAAGCGCAGAAAATTGACACGCCGGAAATCCACAACTATCGAGACTGGCTGCTGGCGGCCTACGGCACGACCTTCGCCGAGACGTTTCCGATGGAGTACACGGTCAAGTACCACACGACGACCGCCGACAACATGAGCACCGAGTGGCTTGGGCCGCGCCTCTATCGCCCGACGCTCGACGAGGTTCTGCGCGGCGCTCTCTCTCCAAAGACGGGAGACGTCCACTATGTCGACGAGTTCCGGTACCCGACTCACGGCGGCTTCGTCGCGTATCTCGAGGCCTTCAAGAAGCTTTCAGACCTTCGTGTAAATCATGAGGTCGCACGCATCGAGCCGCAGCAGCGGAGCGTGCATTGCGTCAACGGGGTCACGGCCTCGTACAAGAGGCTCATCTCTTCGTTACCGCTGCCGGAGCTGATTCGTAGAATTGACGGCGCCCCGCCCGACGTTCGCAAGGCGGCAGAAAATCTCGCCTGCACGACGTGCGTTCTGGTCAACCTGGGTGTGGACCGCTCAGATTTGCTGGATGCGACCTGGACGTACTTTTACGACCGCGACATCTTCATGACGCGCGCCAGCACGCCTCATCTGCAATCACCGCACAACGTTCCCGCTGGCGCCGGGAGCCTGCAAGCGGAGTGCTATTACTCGCAGAAGTACCGGCCGCTGGATCGCCGGCCCGACGAATGTATCGAGCCCGTCATCGAGGGCTTCCGCCGTACGGGCGTGCTGCGCGAAGACGACACCATCCTGTTCAAGCACGCGATGGTAATTCCGTACGCAAATGTGATTTTCGATCTCGATCGCGCCGCTGCGCTCGATATCGTCCACGGGTATCTGCGCGACGTCGGCATCGAGTACTGCGGGCGTTATGGCGAATGGGGCTACCAGTGGACCGATGAATCCTTCATCAGCGGCGAAAACGCTGCGGAGCGGGTTATCGAATCCCTCGCAGCTGATGGTCCGAAGTCACACACAAGGAAAGCTTCGAGCGCCTAGACGCCGTTCGCAATCAGTTCTGCTTGCGCAGTTTCAACGCCTGCCTCGAAAGCTCCCACGGCGCGTCGCCGCTTGCCTCGAGCTCCTCGAGTCCCTGACGGTCCTTGAACGTGTCCATGCACATCCAGAAGCCTCGGTGCTCATACGCGACGAGTTCTCCCGCCTTGATCAGGCGATGGAAGGGCTCATGCACCAACTCTTCGCCCGACTGGATGTAGTCGAAAATTTCGCGGCGAAACATGAAGTACCCGCCGTTGATCTGGATCTCCGACACACCGAGATCCTGGATGTCGCCGACAACGTCGTTGTCGCGCATGGATACGACGTGGAACGTGTGCGTAGGTTTCACGAGCGCGAATGCCGCCGTCTTTCGGCTCTTTATGAACCTATCAGCAAAGCGATCGAGCGGAAGATTCGTCAACCCGTCGGTGTAGTTGGCGAAGAAATACTCTTCGCCGTCGAGGTGCTTCTGCACGGCCTTCAGCCGCTGACCGATATTCGACGTGAGCCCCGTGTCGCAGAATGTGATGCGCCAGTCGTCGATGTCGCTGTTGAGGAGCGTGATGTCCTTGTGCGCGCCCTTCATGATGAAGTCGTTCGAGACGCACTCGTCGTAGTTAAGGAAGTAATTCTTGATCGTGTCGGCCTTGTAGCCAAGGCAGAGGATGAAGTCCTTGTGCCCGAAGTGCGCGTAGTAGTTCATCACGTGCCACAGGATTGGGCGGTAGCCGATCGTGACCATCGGTTTGGGAACGGTGTCCGAATAGTCTCGCAGCCGCATGCCCAGGCCACCGCAGAACAACACCACTTTCATCAGCTTGCGCCTTCTTCGAGTTCACGCAGCAGCTTGTGCTCCTGCAGCAGCGACGCGGCTTCGCGTATCGATTCGAACGGATAGCCGGAGCGATCGGCGATGTCAAGCAGGCTGTGCTTTCCATCGGACTGGTTGAGCACCCAGAGTAGCGCCATCTCGCGCGCGCTTCCATCGGCGCGCTCCGCCATTGCACGATAAATGCCGCGGCGGCCCAGCTGTGGCTCACCCTTGGGGTTCTCGCTGAGATAGCTGCGGTTGTTCTCGAGCACATCGAGCACGGCTAGCAATTTGGCAAGCGAGTCGGCCAGCGCCTCCGGCTTTACAAACGCGAGGTCATCCGCCGAGGTGTGGTACTCCGGAAACTCGCCGTGCGGCGTCCGCATTAGACAGCCCACCGGCAGATCGAAGCCGGGTGAACAGAACTGGCGCTCGTCGTAGCCATATGGCGTGAAGTCAACGATCTGGTGCTCGCCCGCGTGCTTCAGTACGTGTGCAAACGCGCGATCAATTGCAGCGTCGCCACGGCGGCTGCGCTTGTAAGTGATACCCCCGGCATCGCCGACAAGGGTCACGACCACGCCGTGCTCGATTTTGGACAGTGCGCTTTCGTTACGCGCCAACCATGTGATCGCGCCGATGGTCACGGGCAGAAACAGGAGTCGATAAGAAAAGTGGGGTGACAACTCGACAAGGTAGCGCCCGAGCAGCGCGAGCAGAGAGATACCCGAGAGGTTGTCGTTTGCGAGCGATGGATGACATACGTGGCAGCACAGCAGAATCTCGCGGCTGGAGCGCCCGGCAATCAACGCCTCTCCGTAGGTCAGGCTGCCGTCGGTGTGTGCGGAGTCGATGAACACTTCGTACTGCCCGTCCGCCAAGCTCTGCAACTGACGATGCGAAACGCAGAATCCCCAGTCGTCGCGGTAGAACGTGTTGCGATAGGCAATCCAGTCTGGCTTGTCCGGCAGCGAGAACAGGTGCTTCTTCAGCTCAGTGAGCGGCATGCGCTCGCGCACGGGCACACTGTAGCCAACCACGTGAAGATTCGAAGATTGAAAGTTGATGATCTTCGCGCCGCTTGGGTCTTTCACCCACGCGTCGCGGATGTTCCATTCCTTCGGCACCACCCAGTCGAGCACGCGTGTTCCACTCGGCACTTCATGAATTTCGAGCGGGACATGACGGCCGACAACCTTTAGAGTCTGGCGCACGCCGTTACCCGTAATGCTGCGGCAGATCGGATACAGCTCGCGAATTACGTCGTGCATCGCGCGACCGGGGTCGGGTAGCCGCAGGCGGGTTTTCAGATCATCGAAGCCAAGCGTCGTCACAGGCCGATCCCGTCGTACCGCTCGATGCTCGTCTTGTCGAGCATGCGGCGACCGTCTACGAAGAGAGGCTGCGGACTCATCCCTGCCAGCAGCGCAGGGATGGCCTCGAACTCGCGCCAGCGTGTAAGCAGCACGGCCGCATCGCAATCGTGAAGCGCCTCAGCAAGGTTCTCGCACAAAGGGAATTCCGCGCCGAACACTTTGCGCGCCTCGTGCGCTGAAACCGGGTCATATCCGCGCACACGCGCGCCACGCTCTTGAAGCGCACGCACGATCGGAATTGCAGGTGACTCGCGCATGTCGTCGGTGTCAGGCCGAAACGACAGACCCAAAATCGAAATGCGCACGCCCGACAGGTCTGGAAAGTGGTTCTCGAGAATCCGCACGACCTCGCCCGGCTGTGTCGCGTTAACGCGCAGCACCGCGTCGAGCAGACCCATTTTCAGACCGCGCCGGCGCCCTTCGGCAACCAGCGCTGCCACGTCCTTCGGCAAACAGCTCCCGCCGAAGCCGCACCCGGCCAGCAGGAAGGCATGGATCGGTGCAATGAGGCGCTCGCCATTTGGCAGCACTGACGACAGATAACGACTTGTTTCGAGCCCGCGACTCACGTCGACCGTGTCGATGCCGCCGACCGCCGCGCCCAGATTAGCGAGCTCGTTCGAAAACGAAATCAGCGTCGCCAGCAGCGCGTTCGACGCGTACTTGATCATCTCTGCGGTCGCGTTGTTGCAGCGGACGATCGGAACTCCAGCGAACCCCTCGTAAAGCCGGGCCTGCGCGTCGAGCGATCGCTCGTCGATGCCGCCGATCACGATCCGATCGGGTGCCATGAAGTCGCCGACCGCTTCGCCCTCGGTCAGGAACTCGGGATTCATGCCGAGGCCGAAGTCGGGTCCCGCCTTCCTGCCGGAGGCGGCTTCGAGCAGCGGTCGAACAACGGTCTCCGTCGTGCCCGGCACGACCGTACTCTTGATGACCACGACGTGATAGCCGGACTTGGTGACGAGCGCCGTGCCGATCTGCCGCGACACCTGCTCGATGAAGCGCAGATCGATCGCGACTCCGTCGAACGGCGTACCGACCGCGATCAATGTCAGCTCCGTGTCTCGCACCGCCGCTTCGAGGTCCGTCGTCGCGCGCAGGCGCTTACCGGCGTTCTTCTCGAGCAGCGCTTGCAGACCTCGCTCGAAGATTGGGGATTCGCCGCGATTCACACACTCGACCTTCTCGCGATCGACGTCCACGCAGATAACGTCATGACCTTTGTCGGCCAGACAGGTGCCGCTCACCAGACCGACATAGCCGGTGCCGATAACAGAGAGCTTCATTACGCGTCTTCAGCGACGCGGTTGTCGCGATACCAGAGCAGCGAGCGTTGCAGCGCTTCATCGAGGGTGATCTTTGGATCGAAGCCCAGATGCGCGCGCGCCTTTGCGATCACCGGGCAGCGCCGGCCGGGATTGTCGACTAGATAGTCGCCATCGGCCGGCAGCTTATGTACCACCGAGCCGCGGTAGCCAAACAGCTCGCGCGCCAATGTAGCGATCCGATCCGCAAGCTCCGCCACGGAAATTTCCGGCGACTCGACACCGATGTTGTACGCCTCACCCGCATGACCGCGCACTAAAATTTTGTAGTAGCCAATCACTGCGTCTGCGACATAGCAGAACGTGCGCCTGGGGCCGCCGTCGGAGAGCATGACAATGTCACGGTCGGCAAGGACGTCGCGCGCGAAGTCCGGCAGCACGCGCCGATCGCTGATCTTCAGCCCCGGTCCGATATTGTTAAACGGGCGCGCGGTCTTCGCCGGCACACCGTGCTGGCGCGCGAAGTTCACGCATAGCGTTTCACCATAGCGCTTGGACTCGTCGTAGCACGCGCGCGGCCCCGTGCACGAAACGCTGCCGCGATAAGTTTCCGGCGTGGGAATGTCGTCCGGTGTCGGGTCGCCGTA
>Ga0183260_10003497_pt1 | contig 12658 bp, 13 predicted proteins | sample AntDrymUQ4972206_2_FD_129768 | JGI IMG/M metagenome (GOLD analysis project Ga0183260, IMG submission 129768) | Polar desert sand microbial communities from Dry Valleys, Antarctica - metaG UQ497 (22.06) (version 2) (version 2) | ecosystem: Environmental > Terrestrial > Soil > Desert | place...
CCTGGAGTCACGGTGGTCAACATCGACAACGGCTTCGGTGCCGGCGTGTTCGCTGCGCGGGTGGCCCGGGCCGCCGCACCGCGCCCAGCGCAGACCCAACCGGCGCGGACCCAACCGGAGCGGACCGACGAGGACCCGCCCCGTGACCCGCCCCGTGACCCGCCCCGTGACCCGTCCGGTGAGCCGACCGAGCCGCCGGCAGCCGCCACCCGCATCGGGTGGCTGGACGTCTCCGCCGGTATCAGCGGCGACATGTTCCTCGGCGCCCTGGTCGACAGCGGCGTCCCACTGCAGGTGCTGCAGGCGGCCGCCGACGCGGTTGTTCCGGGGCAGGTCCGGCTGCGCGCCGAGACCGTGCCGCGGGCGGGGCTGCGAGCACTGCGGGTGCACGTCGACATTGAGAGCACCGAGGGCACCGAAGGCACAACCAGGGCCACCGCCGGGCCGACCACCGGGCCAACCGCCGAGGAGGACCGCACCTGGGTCGACATTCGAGCCCTGCTCGGTACCGCCGCTTTGGACAGCGCGGTCCGCGACCTCGCCCTGGGCGCGTTCACCCGGCTGGCCGAGGCGGAGGCGGAGGTGCACGGGACCGCGGTCGACGAGGTGAGGTTCCACGAGGTCGGCGCCCTCGACGCGATCGCCGACGTGGTGGGCGCCTGCGCCGGGCTGCATCACCTCGGTCTGGACTCGCTGGCCGGCTCGCCGGTGGCCGTCGGCGGCGGCTCGGTGGACACCACCCACGGTCTGCTTCCGGTGCCGGTTCCAGCCGTGGCGGCACTGCTCGCCGGCGTGCCCAGCGGCGGCGGACCCGTCGACGCCGAGCTTGCCACGCCCACCGGCGCCGCGCTGCTGGTGTCGACGGTGGACCGCTGGGGCCGGCAGCCGGCCATGGTGGTCGAGACCGTCGGGGTCGGCGCCGGCGCTCGGGACCATCCCGGTCACCCGAACGTCGTACGACTGCTGGTCGGGACAGCCACCGACCCGGTGGAGTCGACATCGAGACCGGCCACGCCTCGGGATCAGGTCAGCGCACCCACCGCCCCGGTTGCTCGGGGCACCCGGCCACTGCTGCTGCAGACCAACGTGGACGACCTCGACCCGCGGCTGTGGCCGGGCGTCCTTGCGCGGCTGTTCGAGACCGGCGCCTCGGACGCGTGGTTGACACCCATCCTGATGAAGAAGGGCCGCCCCGCCCACACCTTGTCGGTGCTGCTGCGACCCGAGCTGCGGGACGTGGTGGAGCGGGTGGTGTTCGCCGAGACCACAGCCATCGGACTGCGGGTGCAGGAGGTCGACAAGGTGGCTCTCGAGCGCAGCGAGCTGGTGGTTCGCGTCGGGGACCATCCGGTACGGGTGAAGGTGGCCAGCCGGGACGGCGGCACCGTCAACCTGCAACCGGAGTACGAGGACGTGGTCGGCGCCGCCCGGGCCGACGGTCGCCCGGTCAAGGCGGTGCTGGCGGAGGCGGCGGCGCTGGCCCGTAGCGTGGCGCCATGACCAGCCCAGCCGGCGCCGCGCCCTTCGGCGCCGCGAGCGAGGTCGGCCGGCTCCAGACCGCCCTGCTGCACCGACCCGGTGCCGAGCTGCGCCGGCTGACGCCACGCAACAACGACTCGCTGCTGTTCGACGCCATCCCCTGGGTCGGGCGCGCGCAGGAGGAGCACGACGCGTTCGCCGACGCCTTGACCGCGCGCGGTGTCGAGGTGCTGTACCTGGCCGACCTGCTGGCCGAGGCCCTGTCCAGCCAGCCGGCCCGCGAGGTGGCCGTAGGACAGGTCACCGAGGGGTTGCGGCTCGGTGACACGCTGCGCCGGCACCTGCGCCGGGTGCTGCACGAGCAGACACCGGACGAGCTGGCCACCACGCTCACCGCGGGGTTGCGCAACGACGAGGTGCGGGTCGACCACAGCCTGGTGACCAGCCTGCTGGCGTCCGACGACTTCCTCATCGACCCGCTGCCGAACCTGCTGTTCACCCGCGACTCGTCGGTCTGGCTGCCCGACCGGGTGGCGATCACGAGCCTGACGATGCCGGCGCGAGTGCGCGAGACCCAGCTGACCGAGCTGGTCTATACCCATCACCCACGCTTCGCGGGGGCACCGCGGATGCACGGCTGGAAGCTCGAGCACGTCGAAGGCGGGGACGTGCTGTTGCTGTCCCCCGGTGTAGTGGCGGTCGGCGTGGGGGAGCGCACCACCCCCGCCGGCGCCGAGCGGTTCGCCCGGCAGATGATCTCGGGCGGGCTGGCGCACACGGTGCTGGCGGTGCCGATCGCCCAGACGCGGGCGACGATGCACCTGGACACGGTGGTCACCATGGTCGACGTCGACAAGGTGGTGATGTACGCCAACATTGCGGGGGCGCTGCGGGCGTACCCGGTGACGGCCGCAGACGGGCGCAGCGGCCCGCACCAGGACCGCGACAGCGACCCGGACGCCCAGGTGCTGAGTGTCGGACCGGCGGCACCGTTCCTCGAGGCCGCCGCGGCGGCGATGGGGATCGACCGACTGCACCGCATCGACACCGGTCTCGACCCGGTCACCGCAGAGCGCGAGCAGTGGGACGACGGCAACAACACCCTGGCCCTCGCGCCGCGGCTGGCGGTCGCCTACCAGCGCAACACCGAGACCAACCAGCGCCTCGAGCAGGCCGGGATCGAGGTGATCGCGATCTCCGGGTCCGAGCTGGGCTCCGGTCGGGGTGGACCGCGCTGCATGTCGTGCCCAGTCAGCCGCGCCGACCTCACGGAAGGCACTTAGCTCCGGACCAGGCATGTGGGCGGGCCGGCGGAGCTCAGGACAGCAAAGAGCCCGGCCGTCGCTGACGGGGGAAACAACGACGACCGGGCGAGCGCAGCCTAAGCCGCTGTGGTCCCGGAAGCAACCCGATCACCCGAGGCCGTGCGAACACCGCGCGGAATTCGTCGTACCCCGCTCAGCATCGGCTGATTCGGGTCACCTGATGGTCAGCTGGCGGTTTGCCAGGCCGTTGCGCGCCACCCGCTGCTCGGCGGTGAGTGCCGAGCCGTCTGCCAGCGCCTCGTCCACCCGGGTTGCCAGCGCCGCGAGCGCGTCGTCAAGCCTGTCCGGCCCGGTCCCGTCAGGGAGCTCCCAGACCGGGGTCAGCACCCCATGGGCGCGGAACATCCCGATCAGCCGGCCGGCTTCGCCGAGCCGGTCGTCGCCCGCGGCGTGCAGCCTGGCCAAGGCGTTGACCAGCACGGACTCGTCCTCGGGGCGTACCCAGCGGACGAACTCCCGCCCCCCGACCCGGGTCCAGTACGCGGCCTCGACCGACTCCAGCCGGCGAGTCGGAGCGGCCCGCTCGTTGGCGGTCTTCAGGGCGGCGGCGAGCTGGCCGTCGGGGTCGTCGGCGTCGCCGAGCCAGAAGTCGAAGCCGTCGTGCACCGTGACGGCAAACGCGCTGTCCGGCGCCACCAGGTCCTGCAGGCGCGGTCCCGGGGGAGGCGGCCCGGGCAGCGTGATCTGGCTGCCCGGCTCGGCGGCAAGCGCCAGCTCGAGGGTGTGGGCGAGGTCGCGGCTCACGTCGCCGTGGTTCGCGTGCACCTGCAGACCCAGCCAGATCGAGCCGTCGGCGCGTACCACCGCCGGCATCGCCATCGGCAGGAGCGAGCACACCGTCACCTCGCGGGTGACCGGGTGGGTCGCCTGCTGCTGCTCGGGTGCGTCCTGCAGTGTCAGGGTGGCGGTCGCCGCGGGCACGATCTCGCGCAGCGCCACCCAGTCGCACTCGCCTGGCAGCCGGTCGAAGGGTCGCGAGACGAACGGTGCCGGTGGCCCACCGACCCGGCCGTGGCAGTGCTTGTAACGCCGACCGGAGCCACAGGGGCAGGGTTGGCGCGGGCTGACATCGTCAGGGGGCGTGCGGGCACCATGCTCGTCGCGTTGCTTGACCCGGGACTTCTTGCCCACACCGCCTCCATGCCGCACCGTCTGCGCCGACTACAACCGGGAGAGCCCGCAGCGGCGACCCTAACGTGGGCCGGGGAGGGTTCGAGTGACCGATATGTCGGCGGTCACAACAGTTCCTCGCGCTGCGCGTTCGATGGACCACGAGTCGGCCAGCGCCGCGACGATGGACAGGCCACGTCCGCCCACTGCCCCCTGGTCGTGCAGCGGCCGCGCGCCCTGCTGGCCGTCGTCGCACACTTGCAGCCGGATCCTGGGCGGGTCGAAGGTGCACTCCATCCGCAGCCCGCTCTGACCGTCGGGACCGGCGTGCCGTACGGCGTTGGTGACGAGCTCGCTGACGATCACCACGGCGTCGTCGATGATTGCGACGTCGACCCCGCAGTCGCGCAGGAAGCCGGCAGTCTCACCGCGCGCGGTGCGGACGGCAGTCACCGCCGAGGGGAGGTCCAGCCAGCGTGAGGTGGCGTCGACAACCGATGGGGAGGTTCGGTCGACCGGCCCGGGCATGTACCCACTGTGACGTAATAGAAACGCTAAGTCATCTCTGGGCGAGAATGTGGTCCAATTGCGCCCCCGTCTGCGCGGGTTTGTCCGTGATCACGGCGTCGACCCCTAACCGCAGGCAAAGCTCCAGGTCGGCCTGGTCGTTCACTGTCCACACGTGTACCGCGTGTCCGGCCGCGTGCGCCTTCGCCACGTACGAGGGGTACTCGCGGACCACATCGATCCGGGGCCCGGCGATCCGGCTGCCCCGCGGCAGGGAGCCGTCGCGCAGCCGCACCGGCACGCGCTCCATCAGGTAAACGGTGGGCACCGCGGGCGCGTGCTCGCGGATCCGGTGCAGCGACATCCAGGAGAAGCTCATCACCCGCACCGGCGCCGGTTGGCAGGGGATGGCGTGCGCCCAGCCGAACCGGCGCAAGGTCTCGACCAACCGCCGCTCGACCAGGCCGGCGAAGCGGGTGGGGTGCTTGGTCTCCACCGCGAGCTGAACGGGTCGGCCGATGTCGCGGACGAGCGCGCACAGCGCCTCGAAGGTCAGCACCGCCCCGCTCGGCAGCTCGTCCAGCTCGTCCTCGAGGTCGGCCCACGGCTGCTTCCACGAACCGAAGTCCCACCGCTCCAGGTCGGCCAGCGGCAATGTCGACACAACGCCGCGTCCGGTGCTCGTCCGGTCGATGCGCCGGTCGTGCAGGCACACCAGGTGTCCGTCGGCGGTCAGACGGACATCGCACTCCAGCGCGTCCGCGCCGGAGTCGAGCGCCAACAGATACGCCTCCGCGGTGTGCTCCGCGCAGTCGTCGCTGGCGCCACGGTGTGCCACCACCTGCGGGCGGCTGTGGTCCACCCCACGACTGTACGTCGCGCAGGTGCTTGGGACGGTGCTGGTCCGGTGGTGCTGGTCCGGTGGGGCTGGTCCGGTGGTGCTGGTCCGGTGGGGCTGGTCCGGTGGAGCTGGTTCGGTGGGGCTGGTTGGATGGGCGGGTGCCCACGCCCGCCCTGCCCGCGGACGTGCCGCAGGTGGCGGCCGCGCAGCTGCCGGCAGACGTGTCCCATCGGGCCGTGCTGCTGGACGTGCGCGAGAACCACGAGTGGGCGGCCGGGCATGCGCCAGGGGCTGTGCACGTGCCGTTGGGCACGTTGGGACAGCGGGCGGCTGAGGTCGCGTCGATAGCGCGCGAGCGCCAGGTCGTGGTGGTGTGCGCCGTAGGGGCCCGGTCGCAACGCGCCGCGGTCTTTCTCGCGGCGTCCGGCCTCGACACCGTCAACGTCGCCGACGGCATGCAGGGCTGGGCGAGCGCCGGCCGCCCGATCGTCACCGGCCCCTGACAGCGCTTCGCCCGGGTCAGAGCAGGTCGGTCAGCGACTCGACACCGAGCACGATCCCTGCGAAACGGGCGAACCGGCCGGCCGAGCCGAGCACGCAGAACGCCAGCAGGGAGACCCTTACCTGACCGGCGAGGAAGCTGATCACCGCGAACGGCGGGAGGCCCACTCCCGCCGAGGCGAGCACCACCGCCCAGGCCGCCCACGGGCGCGCCTCGGCGGCGCCGGTCATCCGGTCCACCCACCGGCCGACGTTGGCCTTCGCCATCCGGCGGGTCAGCCATCCCCACGACAGCGACTGCCGGCCGAGCAGGAAGAAGCCAACCTTGCCGATCATCTGCCCGACCGTCGCGGCCAGCGCGAGCGCCCACCACGGCAGCGGTTCCTGGGTGGCCACCGCCGCGAGGTACGCCTCCGCGTTGATGACCGGGATCCATGCCGACGCCAGGCAGACGCCGACCGTGGCCAGGAGGACGGTCACCCGGCGACGGTGGGCACCGGGACACCCAGGCGTACGAGCCGTACCAGCGAGGTCACCTTGACCGCCAGCAGCACCGCCGCGACAGCGGTGCAGATCACGACGTCCTGGGTCCACAGCAGCAGGACCGCGAACGCCGAGGAGTTGACCGCCTTGGCCGGTTTGGACCAGTTCCACCGCCACACGGTGCGGTCGACGAGGTTGAAGTAGTTGGGGCTCAGCAGCGGCCAGGCCACGAAGGCCAGCGACAGCACGGTGTCCACCACGGCGAACTCGAGGACGTACACGCCGACCGGCACCAGCAGCCCGGGCAGCAGCCACACCACCCCGAGGTAGAAGCAGAACGCGCACGCCCGGTCGCACACGATGTCGAGCACCGCACCGAACCGTGTCTCGTGCCCGAACCACCGCGCCACCGCGCCGTCGGCGATGTCGCCGACCCAGTACGCCGCCAACGATGCGATGAGCAGGCGCAACGCGGTGTCCCGGTCGTCGGCTCCGGCTGCGGCCAGTCCGAGCGCCACGGAGACCAGGGTGCGCACCACGGTGATGATCGTGGCCGGGGTGACGATCCGCGGGTCGGGCCCCGACACCCAGCCGTGAGGCAGCATCGTGCGATCGGCTGCGGAGTCCGTGCCCGGCGACCTCACCCTCGGAGGGTACTCAGCAGACCACGTACGGCTCGCCCAGTGCGGTCGGCTCGGCTCGGCCGAGGTTCGTTCGTCCCGCCCTACTTGAGCAGGCGGGACAAGCGGCGGTCGGCCAGCGGCTTGCCGCCGGTCTGGCAGGTGGGGCAGTACTGCAGCGACGAGTCGGCGAAGCTCACCTCCGCCACCCGGTCACCGCACACCGGGCACGGCTGGCGGGTTCGGGCATGCACGCGCAGGTTGGTCTTCTTCTCCCGCTTGAGCTCGGAAGCGGCCAGCCCGTCGGAGCGGGCCACGGCGTCGCGAAGGGTCGCCCGGATGGCGTCGTGCAGCTGTTCGAGCGTCTCACCGGTGATCCCGGAGGCCGGCTTGAACGGCGACATCCGGGCGACGTGCAAGATCTCGTCGGAGTAGGCGTTGCCGATGCCGGCGACGACGGACTGGTCCCTGAGCACGCCCTTCACCTGGGCACGACCGGCGGACCGCAGGATCGCGGCGAGCGCGTCGACGGTGAACTCGTCGGCCAGCGGGTCGGGGCCCAACCGGGCCACGCCCGGCACCTCGGCCGGGTCACGCACGAGGTAGACCGCGAGGCTCTTCTTGGTGCCCGCCTCGGTGAGGTCGAAGCCGCTGCCGTCGTCGAGCACCGCCCGCAACGCCAGCGGACCCTTGCCTGGTCGGGGCGGCACGCTCGGCTGCTGGCCACGCCAACGCAACCACCCGGCCCTGGCCAGGTGCATGACCAGGTGCAGGCCACCGGCCTCGACGTCGAGGAACTTGCCGTGCCGGTGCACGCCGTCGACGAGCAGTCCGGCCAGCGCGCCGAGCGGCGGATCGAACGTCTTAAGCGCGCTGAAGGCGACCGGCTCGACGCGGGTGAACGCATGGCCGGCCAGCCGCTGGCGCAGGTCACCGACCAGGGCCTCGACCTCGGGCAGCTCAGGCACCGGCCAAGTGTGCCGCAGGCCAGCTCGCAGTTGCTGACAACAGGGGAAGCCAGGTGCACACTGAGCCGATGGCCGACGTGCTTGCATTCCCAGGCCGGGGTGCGCACTTCATCGACGCCCGCGGCGGCCACCGCGCGCTGCGGGCGACCTGGCACCACGACGACGGCATGGTGGTGCTGTCGCTGTGGCGCGGCGACGAGTGCACAGGCAGCTTTCGGCTGCTCGCCGAGGACGTGCCGGCGCTGCTCGCGACCCTGACTGACGGACTGGCCGCCGGCTACTCAGCGACCACCCGCTCGGCAGCCGCCCTGGGCCAGGGCTAGCCCAGGCCGCCGAAAGCTGCCGGCAGCGGGACCTCCACCAGCGTCGGCAGCATCGCCAGGTAGTCGGCGCGGGCGATCTCCTCCACCCCGAGTCGAGCCAGGTGCGGGGTCTGCCACTGGACGTCGATCAACCGGTGCTGCGCATGCTTGTCGGCGAGCGCGTCGACCAGCGCGACCAGCGCGACCTTCGAAGCGTCACGCTGGCGGTAGAACATCGACTCGCCGGCGAACAGCCCGCCCACCGCGAGCCCGTAGAGTCCGCCGACCAGACTGCCGTCGGCGTCATACGTCTCCACCGAGTGCGCCCACCCCAGGGCGTGCAACCGTAGGTACGCGGCGCGGATGTCCTCGCTGATCCAGCCGCCCTGGCGGCCGGGATCCGCGCAGCAGGCGACCACCTGCTCGAAGCAGCTGTCGATGCAGGTCTCGAAGCGGCGCCGGGAGCGCCGCAGCGAGCGAGAGATGTGCAGCCGTCCGGGCCGCAGCACGCCACGGCGCTCGGGCGACCACCACACCATCGGGGTCACGTCGTCGAGAGGCATCGGGAAGGCGCCCGTTAGGTAAGCCCACACCACCGTCGCGGGCTCCAGGTCGGCGCCCACGGCGACCGCGTCGTCGCGCGGCCAGCTCGCGGGGTCGAAACCCCAGCGCGAGGGCGGCAGCGGCACCGGCACGCAGGCATCGTTGCAGCCGGCCGCCGGCGGCCGGTCAAGAGCGCCTACCGTGGCGCCATGGGTATCGGCCGAGCCACAGCGTGGTCCGCCGCGAGGAGCCTCGTGCCGATCGGGGCGCGCCTTGCGCCGCAGCTCAGCCACGGGTTCGTCCGGGAGATGCTCGAACGAGCCATCAACGGGGGCGGACCCTTCCTTGGAGCCGCCGCGCAGGCCGACCTGCGCCGCACCGAGGCGGCCGGCGATGAGGCGGCCGCGATCTCGGCCCTGGTCGAAGGCCACGTACGCGTGGCCGGGGCACAGGGCTTCCTCACCAACCTCGGCGGGCTGCTGACCGCGACGATCGCGATCCCGGCGAACATCTCCGGGCTCGCGCTGCTGCAGTGTCACCTGGTCGCCGGCATCGCGCATCTGCGGGGCTATGACCTGGCCGACGGCCGGGTACGCAACGCCGTCCTGGCGTGCCTGCTGGGCGAGGACACCGTCGGCGACCTGGTGCGTTCCGGCTCGCTGCCCGCGACGCCGATGGGGATGGCCACCTCGCCCGTGCACGACCCCGGCCTCGACCAGCGCATCGCCCGGGAGGTCATGACCGAGCTGTTCGGGCGGGTCGGGGGCAGGCGGATGGCGACGTCGGTCGCACGCCGGGTCCCGCTGCTCGGAGGGGGCATCGGCGCGGTCAGTGACGGCTGGTCGACCTACCGAGTGGGCCGTTACGCGGAGCGTGAGCTGCGACCGCGGGGTCAGAGTGGCGCTCGGCCCTGACCGGGGCGACCCACGCCGCGGCGCGCCATCTCCAGGACGGTCTCGGCGAGCACCTCGTCCAGCAGGGCCAGCAGCTCGCCGTCACCGACGTCGTCCGGCGTACGCGCGGCCGGCTCGGCTGCCCTCCCCAGATCGCCGAGGTCACCGGTCACCGGGAACCCCCCATCTCGCAGGTAGTCGACCACCGCCACCGCCCGCGGACGCAGCCATGCGTGTTCCGCCTCAGGCAGCACCATGCGGAAGGACTGCTCGCGCCGCTCCAGCACCTCCCGCGCGACGAAGTGCTTCACCAGCTCGGTGTACGCCGACGCCCCAAGCGCACCGGTGACCCGGCGGGTCACCCGCCGCAGCGCCTCGGCCTCCACCCCGCCGAGCGACACGTTGGACCGTGGCACGTCGAGGTCGTAACCCTCCGGGTCCAGACCGATCGCCGCGCCGAACCGGCCCCACAGCTGCCCCGGTGGCGAGCCCGACGGCGGCACAGTCAGCACGTGGATCAGTTCCGCGGGCACATGCAGCAGCCACGAGCGGAGGGCCCGGCGGGGGTCGTGCATGGACCAGAACCGCCCGCCGTACGACTCCGCACCACCCGGGTCACGCACGGATCGCAGCAGCTCGGCCCACGGGGGGGCCGAGCCGTTGCGGAGCAGGCTCTGCCAGTAGGCGGGGACCAGGTCGGCGAGGTGACGCGCGCTGTACACCACCTCCACGGCTCGCGGCGCGAACGCGTCGACGAGGGCACCGACCTCAGCCGGCGACGCTCGCGCCAGGCCCTCGACCGACAAGATCGCGGTGTGCGCGTCGCTGTCGTGCACCTCGCGAGTCAGCCGGTCCCACCCATCGGTGCTCGGGTCGGCCCCCTGATCGGCCCGCTGATCGGCCCCGGGATCGGCCCCCGTACGCGACAGCAACCGGTGCACCGCCCCGTGCTGGTGGCGCGCCCTAGGTAACAGCCACCCGCCGGCGGCCAGCCGGACCCTGTTCTGCCGCAGCACGCCCTGGATGAAGGTGGTGCCGGTCTTGGGCGGGCCGATGTGCACGCAGACCCGGCCGACCGAGCCCATCAGCGGCTCGCCTGCTGCCGCCGGTCGATCTCCAGCAGGGTCGCACCGAGCACCTCGTCCAGCAGCTGCACCACCTCGCCGGCACTGACGTCGTCCGGGGGGCGGGCGCCGGCCTCGGGCACCGGGACCAGGTCGCCCAGGTCGCCGACCACCCGGAACCCGCCCCGGCGCAGGTAGCCGACCGCGGCCTCGGCCCTCGGCGCCAGCCAGGCGTGCTCCGTCTCGGGGAGCACCAGCCGGAACGACTGCTCCCGCTGCTCCAGCACCTCCCGGGCGACGAAGTGGTTCACCAGGTCGACGTACGCCGACAACGGGAGCCGCTGGGCAACCCGCGCCGACAGCCGCCGCAGCACCTCTGCCTCGACCCCACCAAGCGACGCGTTCGAGCGGGGGACGTCGAGGTCGTAGTGGTCCGGCTCGAGCCCGACCACGTCGCAGAACCGTTCCCACAGCAGCTGCGGCGGCGATCCGGCAGGTGGTGTGGTGACCACGTGCACGCGGTCGCTCGGAACGTGGTCCAGCCACGCCGGCAGTGACTGTGCCGGGTCCTGTTGACGCCAGAACCGACCGCCGTCGGTATGCGCGTCGCCGGGACAGCGCACTGAGGCGAGGTACTCGCGCCAGGTGGGCGCGGCGCGGTTGCGGATGCGGGTCTGCCAGGCGCCGGGGATCACCCTGGCCAGGTCTCGGCCGGTGTAGACGACGTCTACCCGCGACGGGGCGAAGGACTGCACGAGGGCCTCGACCGCGTGGCTCTCGGCCGTGCACAACCGCTCGACCGACAGCAGCACGGTGTGTGCGCCGGAGGCGTCCACCTCGGCCAGCAGGCGGTCCCAGGCGTCGCGCGGTGATCGGCGCTTGGGCGCGGGGCGGGCCCGTACGCCGGGGGGACGCTGGACCAGCTTTGCCACCGACCGGCGCTGGGCCGGCCACTCGTCGCCAGGGACCGAGATGCCGGTCTCGGCCAGCGCCGAGCGATTGCGCCACAGGATGTTCTGCAGGTAGGTCGTGCCGGTCTTGTGCGGGCCGATGTGCACGTACACCTGCTGCACCGCACCCATGGGCGCGCACGTTAGCCGCTGGCCGACCGATCTCGCGACGACGCGGCGGGCGGCGGGTTACCTCGCCAGCGCCCGCACGACCCGCGACGGGCTCGGGCGGCCAAGGTGCGCCTCGAGCCAGGTGCTGGTGGCAACTAGGGCCTCCGCGTCGACGCCGGTGCGCACGCCGAGCCCGTCGAGCATCCAGACCAGGTCCTCGGTGGCGAGGTTGCCTGTGGCGCTGTGCGCGTACGGGCAGCCACCGAGCCCGCCGACGCTGGCATCGAACGTCGTCACCCCGGACCGCATCGCGGCGACGGTGTTGGCCAAGGCCTGCCCGTACGTGTCGTGGAAGTGCACGGCAAGGTGCTCCGGGCCGGTCCCGGCCGCGCGGAAGGCTGCTAGCAGAGCGGTGACGTGTCCCACGGTCGCGACGCCGATGGTGTCACCGAGGCTCAGCTCGGCTGCCCCCATCCCAAGCAGCCGGTTGCCCGCAGCCACCACCTGGGCGAGCGGGACGTCGCCCTCCCACGGGTCCCCGAAGCACATCGACAGGTATGCCCGCACCCAGACTCCGGCGGTGCGCGCCCGGTCGATCACCGGCTCAACCATCGCGTATTGCTCGTCGAGACCTCGGTTGAGGTTGCGCCGGGCGAAGGTCTCGGTCGCGCTCAGGAAGACCGCGACGTGGCTGGCGCCAGCCTCGAGGGCGCGGTCGAGCCCGCGCTCGTTCGGTACCAGCACGGGCAGCGGCGTCGCACTCGGCCACACACCCTGGTCGGCCAGCAGGGCGACGAGCTCGGCGGCGTCGCCGAGCTGGGGGACCCAGCGCGGGTGCACAAAGCTGGTCGCCTCGACCACCGGCAGCCCCGCATGCACCAACCGGGACACCAGCTCGGCCTTGACGGCGACCGGGACGGCTGCCGACTCGTTCTGCAGCCCGTCGCGGGGTCCGACCTCG